>Ga0315277_10003431_pt1 | contig 21452 bp, 17 predicted proteins | sample YL17G05_15_MG_FD_203695 | JGI IMG/M metagenome (GOLD analysis project Ga0315277, IMG submission 203695) | Sediment microbial communities from Yellowstone Lake, YNP, Wyoming, USA - YL17G05_15 | ecosystem: Environmental > Aquatic > Freshwater > Lake > Sediment | place: USA: Wyoming | collected...
CGCTGTTGGTGAATCGGTATCTGCGGGCGGCCGGCATCACTGATCGCTCCGGCCCGCACCTGCTGCGCCACACCTTCGCCACTCACGCCCTGCGCGCCCGGCCCAATCTCCGTGCGGTGCAGGAGTTACTGGGCCACGCCTGGGTCACCACCACCCAGCGCTACACCCATCTGGAGGTCGAGGACCTGCAGGAACAGGTTGCTGGGCTGCCCGCGAACGCCGCTCTGTAGAACTAGCTCGGCCGGCATTGACTGCTAGACTGCCACGCGGAGATGGTTGCGCGCAGCACGGCGCGGGAGGCAATGACACAGGGCACGATCCAGCGACTGAGCAATCACGGCATCCAACTCGCCCAAGTGTCGGCCCACCATGCAAGCGACTTCTGCCTGTTCCACGAGAACGCCATCGTGAGTGTCGGGCCGGAGCCACACCGGGTCTACCCGCCCATCTCCGCCATCGGCGGCGGCCCCCCGTTCCACCCGCGGTGTGTCCACGTCTTGACGCCGTTCGTGGAACGGTTGCCGACGGAGGAGAAGGCGGGGATAGTCTCGCAGGAGGTGCTGAATCGGATGCCGGCGGAGCTGCAGAGGGAATATCGGAAGCGAATTCCTGGTACTGCGCGCTCAGCGGACAAGCGCTTTACGTGATGCAAACGTATGTCTTGCTATCTGGTCACTCCCAGGTTCGGTTCCGGAAAACGATCCGCGTGGAAGGAGAACGGGGGGCAGTAAGGAAGAGTGCCAGGGATTGCTCCTACGCACCAGACGTAGTAGCGTCGCCGCAGCAGTGATCATGGCAGAGGGGGCAACCGAATCAATGACACTCTGAGGAGGTGTGCCATGATGGTGAGGAAACTGCCTCCCGTTGTCCTGGCAGTCGTTCTGCTCGCGTGCTGCGTCTCACCCCTGTTCGCCACCATCCAGAGCAGTGCAAACATCGCCCTTGTGCCAGATGCCTGGGGGCGCTACGGCGGGGCAGGTGTTCTCCCAACTTACTTCGCTGGAATGGCTTTCTGGAACCTGGACGTCGCCCAGGTCAACGCTGCCAACCTTGCCAACTTCGACACAGTCGTCCTCTATCAGGTCGGAGACGCCAGTACCGTCTTCGGCGATCAGCAGAAGGCTGACATCAATGACTGGGTCTACTATGGCGGGAAGCTGATCATCTATGATTCCGATGCCTGCCCTAGCGTTGATTACACGTGGCTGGCGTACCCATTCACCACGAACAACCCTGGCCAGCTTGGCTCAAACGCCGGGACGTTGACCATCGTCGAGGAGAACGAGCTCTCAAGTAATGACCCAGCGTCGCCCTACTACGTCGATGCCGCTTGGCTCTCAGTGAACACTGATGCCATTGGCGACGCGAATGTCATGACGAGTCACGACCCGAATTGGTACGGGGATATGCAGGCCACTAATGCCAATGGCGTCACGGGCTGGTGCCATACCTACGCCGAGTACGGGCACGGTCTCATACTCTACAATGGGATAGACACCGACTACATCGGATGGGGCGACAACGGCTGGCTTGAGGAGATCTGGTATCTCGAGCTGGCAAAGTACTGGGACCCGTCAGATCTACCAGGTACGCACCCTGTAACCCCCGTGTACTGGAAAGGGTTCCTGGGAAGCTCGGATGAGCTAAGATTCTGGACCCAGATGACGGAACTGGCACGGTTGGGAGTAAAGAAGGGCGGCGCGGTGCCAGAGGGCGAGGTGGTACCGATGTCGTGGTGGACGGGTGTGGTCGATTTCCTTTTGAAGATATGGTCTGCAGTGTCTCGTGGTTGGGACGCGTTGTTCGCCGAAGCGGGCAAGGCGGTGCTCACGGGCTACAAGTTCTCGACCCTTGCCGACCAGGGCGTTACTGCACTGAAGGTCGAACGGGGGGATGAGGACGCAGACCCCACAGTGCTCCAGTCTTTCCAGAAGGTGGACGTAGCGCTCCTTGCGCTGCCTGCTGGCGAGGTGCAGGAGTACTTGGATGATATAGCCTTCTACGGTGGCCCGGAGATGACTTACGACGAATGGCGAGCCCTGGGCCCGCGATTGCGCCTAACCCATCTCTTGGAGTCACTGGAGTTCCGGGTTAGTCCGACGGGGCATAGCTTCATCCTCCAGAACGCTGCGGATATGGTTCTGATGGGAATCGACGTCGTATACTGAGCGATCGCAAGTACCACTGGCATGCCGAGATCATCAGTATGCCTTCTCCGCTAGCGAATGAACAGTGAAGACAGGGACGCAAGAGGGTATTGACAGCTGACCCGGGTGCGATAGCATAGACCTGTAACTGCGTACTGCCTGCTGGCGTCCGACGATGAGGCGGGTACTTCTGATGTTCACGTCCACGAGGCGTGACCGTCAGGGGAGCGCGCTTCTCGTCTGGCAGCCAGCGTGAACCCGCAAGCTGAGGGCCTACTTGGCAGCTCCGTCGGGCGCCTCCCTCGATCCGGCTTCTCAGTGCGCGGCATCGCGCTGTTGGTGAACCGGTATCTGCGGGCGGCGGGCATCACCGACCGCTCCGGCCCGCACCTGCTGCGCCACACCTTCGCCACCCACGCCCTGCGCGCTCGGCCCAACCTGCGGGCGGTGCAGGAACTGCTGGGCCACGCCTGGGTCACCACGACCCAGCGCTATACCCATCTCGAAGTGGAGGACCTGCAGGAGCAGGTGGCTGATCTGCCGGCGAATCGGTAGCGCGGGTTCCGCTGGGAGCTTGCGAGAGACGGCCGGCTCGGACCGCGTTCCCGTCTGTCCCGCGAGGGCAGGGGCGTCGCGATGCTGTCGAAGTCGAAGCGTTGCGCCGGGGTCAGTTGAGTTCGGCGAGGTAGCGGTCGGCCTGATCGACGGCGAGCTGATAGACGCAGCCGTGTTTCTCTTCGCGGCGAGCGACAGCGATGGCTTCTTCGAGCTTGGCGCGGCCGGGTTCCTTTTCGCCCTTCTTACTTAGCAGGCGGCCTTCGAGAATGAGAAGGTCGGCGTCGCGGAGCTGGTAGCCGGTCTGCTTCACCAGTTCCTGCGCTCTAGCGAGGGCGGCCTCCGCGGTGTCGATGTTGGGCGGCTTCTCATCGAGGACCAGGTGGCCCTGGAGAAGACGAGCGTCGGTTTCGTGGAGGCGGAGGACGAAGCGGGCGGAGAGCTCGAGGGCCTCTTTGAGGTCGCGCTCGGCCTGGCCGCGGTCGCCGAAGTCACGGTGGAAAGAGGCGCGGGGAAGAAGACCACTGGGCAGAAGTGTCAGATCCTGGGCCTGGCGGAGCCACTGAAGTGCCGTTGCGAACGCGGACTCCGCTTGACGCATAGCACGCCGGGGAAGACGATACGGTGAGATAGCCCCAGGCACCCGCCGATGGGTCTGTCCACTCAGCGTCAATGCTATCCCGTAGTACAACTCACCCAATCCCATGTCGAGAAGGACGGCATGCTTTCTGGCATATTGTCTCGCGTGGAATGCGCGGGGGCGAAGCTCAGAATGCAGTCCCGCGTCGTACAAGAATCGGTTGTAGTAGAACCCCTGAAGGCTGTATAGCAGTGGGTGGTCGGGCTCGATTCTGGGCTGGACTCCCTCCGCCCGCTCGAAGGCGATCTTTGCCCTAGGCAGGATACCTCGCGCGTGCAGCACGGCTCCCGCGGAAGCATCGGAGGCGAGGAGTGCATAATCGCTACGGGATCGGGTAGCGCAATGTACTCCTTGTTGCGCTGCCACCCACGCGTCTTCGACATGCCCTGATGCAAGATAGGTTTCTACGAGGTTCCCTGTCGCGCTCACAGCGTTCACCCAACGCTCAGAAGATTCAGCAAGCACCTGTGCAGCCCTTTGAGGCGCAGGCGCCTCGTCAAGGCGCCCAAGGCATTTGAGCTCCATTCCGGCGAACGCGAGCAGTGCACCGCGCTCAACGGTCGGGATGACTGGCAGGACCGTTTGCCACTTCTCTTCAAAGAGGTCTGCCAGAGCATTCAGATTAGCTGCATGAGCCCCTAACCTATGCGCAGAGTGGTACTGTGTGCCGCGAGTGATGCGGGGAAGAAAAACAGACTTGAGTGACTCATAGTGCCGTCCCGCGGCGCACGCATGACGAATGGCATTATAGAGAGGCATCAGTTCCCCAATTGTATCGGGGCGCGACACGGTCGTGTCGCGCAGGTACTCGTAAAGCCGACCATGGGCCTGCTGGAAGCCTTCGCCGGACTCATCCTTAAGCCTCAACCCGAACCACTCGCGGACGAGAGGGTGAGCATCAATGGAGCCGTCATCTGGGTCTGAAGGTGGAGAGAAAAGGCGGAGCTGACGGAGGGTGCCGACGGCCTCCCGCCACTGGCGTTCATTGAGGTTCATGATGGCGTCGGTGACACCCTGAATGGCGGGTGGCCGTCGGAGAGCGTCGAGGCAGCCTTTGTCGGCGGGGCGGTCGAAAAGGCCGATGATGCGGAGCAGGGCACGCTCGGCCTCCATGATATCTTTAGCAAGCGCTCTATCGTAGGCGTCCATGACGCGGAAGGCGTGGCGGCCGGCGCGGGTTCGGTCGGGGAAGGGCGGGATGAGGTCGCGCTTGGCGATGTCGGCGTCGAGGAACTTGGCCAGGTACTCGCCGAGAAGAACGAGGGCGAGAGCGTGACCCTCGTATTCCTCGACAGCAGTGTCGAGCTCGTCGTCCAGACCCTTCACTCCAGCTTGTCGGAGGAGGTGGCGGCCGGCCTCGGGGGAGAGGCGTTCGAGGTTGATGCGCAGGGCGCACACCGCTGCGCCCGGAGGATCGGGCTCCCGCACGACATCGGAGAGGGGCAGGTCGGGGAAGGCGACGCGACTGGTGAGGAGGCAGAGGCCGTTCACGCCGTAGGCCAGCTCGCGCAGGAGAGTGTCGAGCGCGGGGTCGTTGATCTTGCCCTCCTCAGCGGTCGACTGAAGAGGCTCGACGCCGTCGAGGGCGAGGATAGTGGGCTGTTGGTTGATAAGTGCGGCGAGGCGTTGGCCCTTATCCCAAGCGTTGCCCTCGGCGGGGTTGGGGTCGCCGAAGAAGCGGAGGGCGGCCTCGATGAAGAGGTCGGCGGAGACGGTATGCTCGCGCTGGCCCTGGGAGTAGAAGGACCAGCCGAAGACGCGGTGGGCGCCGCGGTAATCGTCCTTCGCCATGCGGCGCAGCCACTCGCTGACAACGGCGGACTTGCCGACGCCGCCGAAGGCGATGAAGGCGACGAGGTTGGTCTTCGGGTCTTCCCAGGCTTGGTCGAGGAGGGCGAGCTCGCGGTCGCGGCCGAAGAGGTTGGGGCTAGTGGAGGGGAGTTTGGAGAGGGAAACGAGAGGTGGGGCCTTCGACGATAGGTTCTCGCGAACCCATCGTTCGTGGTTGGCCTTCATCTCGCGGATGTTCTCGACGGTATAGGTGGCGATGTCGTTGTCGATGACGGTATGGTGGGTGGGGCAGAGGAGGATCAAGTTGGCGTACGAGTCGCGCTCGGCAAGGGGGAGCGGGTAGTCACCTCGGGGGCTGTTCCTGTTTCTCCCGACGATATGGGCTTCAGGTGCGACAGGGAACGCCCCTCCCCCGTCTGCCTTATCCTGCGCAATCTCACGTGGGCAGCCGGGAAAGGCACAGACGTTGCCGGAGCGGGCCCAGAGGAGTTTTCTGTCGCGGTCGGAGATGGCCATCGGTTTCGGGTTGATCGAGGCAGGAGACTCGCGCCTGCCTTACGGCCGTCGGCAGGAGACTCCGGTGAATGGGGCCTTGATTCGGCGAGGAGGGAGGGAGGTCCTTGTGGCAGGAGTCTCCGCAAAGGCGCAGTAGCGAATTGATAAGCTCGTCTCAACGCGAGCTTATGCCCGCCGCGCGATTCCCCCCTCTAGCGTGGCGGGCCTTCCTCGCGATTGGCGGCCGCCGCGATCACCATCGCCGCCAGGAGGACTGGGACGGCCTGCGGGCGAACCGCCCATCTGCATGCCGCCTTCCGCCTGAGTGACCTGCCGAGTGGCGATGCCTTCGGTGTTGTCCGGGGGAGGTTGCCATGTGGACACGAGCCCGACGCCTGGCTCTGCTGGTCGCGTTCCTTTGCCTGGTCTCCGTCTCCCATCATTGCCCGGCCGCCGCTCCCGCGGACAGCATCAGAGTCGTCTCCTGGAACGTCCTGAACCTGAACGCGACCACACCCGTTGGCAATCGCGCCCATGTCATCGCCCAGTATGACATCGTCGCTCTGCAGGAAGTGGAGTCGCGAGCAGGACTCAAGCGCCTGCGTGTCGCGGTGGAGAAGGAAACCAGGGTGCCCTGGAGGACCGTGGTATCCAGGAGGGTCGGTAAGGGCAACGCCGCCGAGTACTACGCGTTCCTCTATCGCTCTGATCGCGTGAAGGAGGTGAAGGGGCCGCGCGGCATCTACCCCCAGTCCAGCGCCAGAAGCTTCTCCCGCCCTCCCTTCTACGCCACCTTCAGAGCCGGACAGTTCGACTTCACGCTCATCACCATTCACGTCACCTTCGCGACTCCTGAGAGCAAGCGAACCAGGGAAGTGCAGCGCCTCATGAACGTCTGGCTCTACGTCCAATCGCGCGATCCAAAGGAGAACGACCTCCTGCTGATGGGGGACTTCAACCGGAATGGGCCGACCCATGCAGCCTTTGCGCCGCTGCGCGATGAACTGAAGCTGGCTCACTTGATCACCGGCGACGACACCACGTTCACTACCTACGGCACGCGCAGGGACAGGGTGGGCGCGGCCTGGTACGATAACATCTGGATGGACGCCGGCCAGACCGGGAGGGAGTACGCGGGGCGCAGCGGCATCGACTACACCTACAAGCACTTCTACACCCGCTATCGCTATCCGCACCTGAAAGTGCGCACGACGATCTCCGATCACTGCCCGGTCTGGGCCGCGTTCAGCATGGCCGGTCCGGACGACGACTAGCCGCGCCATTCCCGGAGAAGGGGGTGCCCACAGATGTCTCGGAGCATCATCGTATCCGATCTCCATGTGGATACGTGGACCGATGAGCCCTACGGCGAGGGCGCGCGCCGCAAGAGCAAGTTGGCCCACTGGAGCGACTTCCTGGACTGGTGTGAGGACAAGCAGATTGACGAGCTGGTCATCAACGGCGACCTGATGGACGCGCCGCCCTATCAGGGCAACTCCTGCTTCACCTCGCAGGTAGCACTCTCTGCCGTGGAACGGCTGGCTGTGTACGCGGCGAAACGCAGAGTCACCTACGTCTACGGCAATCACGACATCGGCATCAGCGGGCTCCGCTGCGCCGGCGGCGCTGGTCTGACGGCCCTTCGGAACGTGAACCTGTACTATCCCGATTACGTCCTGCATACCGATGTCAGCACTCTGCTCATCCAACACGGCCACCTCTTCGATCCAGCCTTGCTGCTCTACATAAAGGACCTGACTGTCCGCACCTATGTGGCGAGCCACTTCCAGGCGTTCCAGTGGGTGCAGCAGCGCCGCGATAAGGACACGGGGGCGCAGGTTCAGCTGCCGGGAGTGGCTTCCCCGGCAGCGATCGGGTTGGGGCCGCAAGCGGACAACAACGTCTTCTATGCGATCAAGCTGACGGACACTCTGGCTCCGCCGGCGGCTGCCGAGGTCAGCGCGGCACGCCGGTTCATCAAGGGTCTGCGCCGAGGAGTGGTGCTGAAGGTGGGCGAGTCCGTCAAGCATTACCTGTGGTGGGAAGCCGCCAAGGGTGTGTTCGACGACTACCTCCACCAAGTCACCGTGGAGCGTCCCCTGGTCTACTGCATCATGGGTCACACCCACGTCCCAGACACGGCTGAGATGCAGGCCCAGGGGAAGGAATGCGTATACTTCAACAGCGGCACCTGGGTCGGCTCAGGCGCGACCGTCGAGGATCGCCAGCACGCGACCTACCTGGATGTGCGCGAGACGGGCAAGGTGTGGGTGCAAGACTGGATCAGGAATCCGTGCTTTGACGAGTAGGTTGTGGGAGAAGCGCAGAAGGCATCTCTCCTAGGCGGTGCCCACCACGGTTGCCAGCCCCTCGATCAAGCGATCAGCAATTCTCAGCCAAGGGTGTTATGCCGATGAGGCATACCCATGGGCTCAACGGCCGCGCCCAAGAAGCTCAGGAAGCTCCGCGGTCCTACCTCCACCTCCTCTCTGAACGCGGCCCTGAAGCCAACGTGGCGCGCCGTTCCAGGGCACATTCGGTGAGAGCCCCAAGGGATTCACCGTGCCCTTTGTGGAGTGTTGCTGGTTCTCACAGGGCGATCAGCCGATCTGCTTGACCTCTCCCTTCCTCTCACCGGCTGGCGATGGCTGAGGCGCGCCGAACGGGAGGGCCATATTGGAGATCCGTCCCGAAGGTGCTATAGTCTAGCTGCGACAGGACGGACGTTTCACTTCGATGGCCGCTGGCCACAGCGGGTTTGCCCGCGGTGGCCGACGTCTGTCCTGTCGCAAGGCTGGCGGCCAGGTCGCCGCGGGCTCTCTTTGGCCCACGCAGACCTGGACCGTCTCCAGTAGCCAAGCGAGAGGTGGCAGCCATGTCTACCTGGGAGCACCGCGCGACCGGTTCCTTTGCGGCAGCAGCAGTGGCGTCCGTCCTTCCTCTTCTGATGAAGGGGGGTGCGTCCCATCCCCCATCCGCCACGGATAGAACGCAGAGCGCCGGTCAGCGCGCGGGCGTCCCGAAGCGGACGCGCCCTCTGGATGGTCTCCGAGGCGGCCGATGAAGTACTGGCTCGTGATCCATGACGCTGAATCCTACCACCAACACCCCGATTGGATCGGCAAGGCGGGCGACCGAATCCCGATCGAGTTCGAGCGACTGAGGGTAGGCGATGGCATCGTCTACTACTGTACGCGGGATGCAGCCATCGCCGGCACCTTCAAGGTGAAGCGCCGGGCTCGCCGGATTGACGGCGACGCGCTTTGGCGGGGGCCCTACACTGTCGCAGAGATCCGTCCAGTGGCTGTCCCGCGTGACAAACGGCCGGTACCCGTACGCCCGATGCTGGCAGAACTCCCGCACGCGTTATCCGTGTTCCCCGAGAGGGTGATTCGGGGAGTCCAACTGAAGGGGAGAACCCTACTTCCCCTGACCAAGCGCGACTTCGACATGGTATCCCGGCATGTTCACCAGTACCAGCCGCCTGACGCCGGCTACTTCAAGGGACCACAGAATGACGCTGGATTGGGCGAGCCAGGCGACTACGGCGTCATGAACTACGCGCCGACGAGTGAGCAGGGCGTGGTCGCGATCTTCGTGCACTACATGAAGCAGCTGGGCTTTGAGAAGCTGGAGTTCATCAGGGCTGGCTTCCCGGATGCTTGCGCAATCAAGCGAGCCGGCACAACCTTTGGGCGGAAGTTTGTTGAATTCGAGTACCGCGCGAGCGGCTTCCGCCAGCACGTTGAAAACCCCAAACACCATGACATTCGCTGCGACTACGTCGTGTGCTGGGAAGATGACTACTTCGGCTGCCCGGTAGAGGTACTGGAACTGAGGTCCGCGGTGCAGGCCCTGCGTGCTGAGCCCAACGGGAACGCACACCGCGCCACCCAGTGATGGCCGGGGAGCTACTCGGTCGCTGCTTCCAGGCCGTGGAAAGAGGCGGGCAGACCTACGCCACCCGCGCCCTGCGCGCCCGGCCCAACCTGCGGGCGGTGCAGGAGTTGCTGGGCCACGCCTGGGTGACGACGACCCAGCGCTACACTCACCTGGAGGTCGAGGACCTGCAGGCCCAGGTGGCTGATCTGCCGGCGAACCGCTGCCGCGCTGGCTAGGAACTGCGCGATAGGACAACCCCCTCTTTACGTCGCTCCTAGCGCTATCTGGGAGGCAAAGAGGAGCGCTCGCCACTTGCGCCGAACTGATGCAGGGTTTGATAACCTCAGCTTCAGTCGAGGCAGGACAGGATGAAGCGGATTCATGACTACATCACGGTCACGCGGGCGGCCGAGATGCTGGGAGTATCAGCCAGCACGCTCAGGAACTGGGATCGCTCCGGGAAACTGAAGGCGGCCCGGAACCCGATGAACCGTTACCGATTGTACCGTCGGGAGGATATCGCGCGGTTACTCGCGCAGATACAGAAGCAGGCCACCGGGAGGGGATGACGATGAGCCGGAGCAACGAAGCCGGGGGGAGCCTCGAACTCGGACGCAAGATCCTGAGTGAGGTCGCTTCGAACGCTCACCGCATACTGGGCGTATCCGCAGACGCGTCGCAGAGCGATATCCATGCGGCAGCGGGTGCAGCCAGACGTGCTCAGAGGCTGGGAGCAGTTCGGAAGAGCGAGTGGGATCGGTATCTCGGTTCCGTCGGGCGTTCTGAAGCCGACATTAACGATGCCCTCGGCAGGCTACGAGATCCCGCGCGGCGACTTCGAGAACGACTGTTCTGGTTTGGACAGCCCATTGCCATGGACATGGGAACCACTTCTCGACCAGATGACGAGCGCGCAGCGTCGCCGCCCTCAGCCACGAGAACAACGATTGGCCACGATGCGGCTCTGCTGGGCCTGTTGAGAGTAGTTCTCGCAGATCCAAGTATGGCGGATGGGGACCAGTGGGCTCAGGTGCTGGACGACTGGTGGGGCCTGGTGGGCTCCGATGACTACTGGGACGCGCTATCTGAGACAGAGGCGAAGGGCGGCTTCGAGCCGGCTGCAACGTCACATGAGATAGATGCCATCCGCGATCAGACCATGGAACTGGTCGCCGGCGTCGTCGCGACGGCCGCGGCAGTCGCTCTGGAGCAGGGAGATTTGGCCGCCTGCCAGCAGGCGTTCAACCTGCTCAGCGAGACGCTGGAGGACAACGGCCTCGTGGCCGATCTGGAGCGACGAGTGCTGGGACCGCTGGCCGATCGAGTCGAGTCTCTGTCAGAGGAGATAGCGGCTGAGTGTCGGGCTGCTACCAGGCGTGAAGTCGAGCAAGCGGACCATGATCCTCTGGACCGCATCTCGGCCATCGTCCATGGCGACGCTGAGGTCACCGGGAAAAGAGACCACAAGGACAGCCAGGTGGGTGCGAACCGCAAGGTCTGCGAGGCCGCGGTCGCGCGTTTTGACACCGAGGTTGAGCCTGCTCTGCAGCGGCTTCCCCTTGCCACCATGCCTGATTCTGATCTTAGTCGGCGTGCCCGCGAGGCGGCGGCTCTGTGTCTCCACAGCATTGCCTTCGATATCACCTGGGCCGATGAGTTTGTCCGGTCTGAGGAACTGCAGCGCCGCGCTAACGAGATCGCTCCTTCCGACTCGGCCGCACGCGTCCGAATCGAGGAAGCTCTCCGTGAGATCGTGAAGAGTGCTCGCCAAGAGAGGGTCTGGAAGGGGCTCAAGCCTATCAAGGATGCCCCCGCTCTGCACACGACCAACGGCTTTGGGTTCATGATGTGGGGCAGTACGGACTACGACATCGAGACTAGCTCATACCTGACGACTTACTTCCTCGTCGCCCTTTTCGTTCCAGTGCTTCCGATAGCTAGGTACAGAGTAGTTGACTTGGGCGGGGACAGATACCGGTTTCTTGGAAGGGCGCCGCTGCGCGGCCGCGATCTCCTCTGTATTGGCATATGGCCAACCGCCATCGCGCTTCTGTGCCTGTACTTCTACATCTCCGACCTCCCGATTGGAGTGAGGACCAGGGTCATGGACTTCCTCCTGCCCGGCGGCATATCGGTGGGTGCGGCTGGGGTGGTTCTTCATTGGAAGCTGAGAGGCCGGGTCCTTGCAGCGATAGCGGGGGCAATCGCGCTCTGCTGGCTTGTCCCGATTATCTCTCCAGGTCTGCTGGGCGGCATCGTCACGGGGTCTGGGCGTGAGCCTGCTGGATACGCAAAGGGCTGGTCAGGCCCACCATTCGCGAGACGCCCGCGGTACAGCCAGACGAGCATGCGGCGAGGAGGCGGGTTCGGACGGCCGGCACCGGGCGTCGGTCCCCCACCCTCAGTGAATGGCCACACCAGTGACGCGCGCCTGCAACTGAAGTCGCAGATCGACGCGGGGAAGTCGGACCTCCGGACACTTGAATCGAAGATCGATGGCATCGGCGCGGAGGCTGACCAGATCAAGGCTGAATTGACAGGTCTCAAGCCGGAGCTTGACGACTACAAATCCCAGGTTGAGCTGGGTATTCCAGTCGATGAGCAGGCATACCAGGTGACAGTGGACCACTACAACAGCCGAGTCCGTCGGCACAATGCCTTGGTCAACCAAGGGAAGCGACTCGTGAAGGAGCACAGCGATCTTCTCCAACACGTGAACGGACTGATCGACAAGTACAATGCCATGCCCTAGCGGCGATCAGATGAGACCAGACGGTGGCCCAACGAGTAGCGTGGAGGTGCCTCTGTCCGCGCTGATCCAGATCGCGGTCGAAGTGTGGCGGTTGTAGCGATGGTTTGCGACGAACACGGCTGCACCCGTGTCGGGGGCTGCCAGGCACGTGTCACGGCAGCTCGCGCGCTTCCTCCGTGACCAACAGTTGGAGTCACGCGACATGACCGGGCAGCCGTATGATCCGGGGCTAGCAGTGGAGGCGGTCGAGGTGCTGGATGAGCCCGATGGGCCGGATGGTTATGGTCGTATCGAGGAGATGGTTAGCCCCATTGTCCTCTGGCGCGGTACCGTGGTTAGCCATGGGCAGGTGGTGACGAGATGGCGGAAGAGCGCGGACAGCACTGCCGACGGCGAAGGTGAAAGGGCATGAGCGGTTATATCAACTACGGCATTGACCTGGGCACGACGAACAGCGCGATAGCGCGCTGGGATGGCGCTGAGGCACAGGTATTCCAGAACAACGATCAGATGAACGTGACACCGTCCGCAGTGTTGATGCTGAAGACAGGCCGGATACTGGTGGGCCGCCGCGCCTATAACGCTGCGGCTGATGATCCCGAGAATGTCGCGCTGGAGTTCAAGCGTTGGATGGGACAGCGCGGCACCAAGAGCTTCCCAGCGTCAGGACGGACCATGTCGGCAGAAGAGCTGTCGGCAGAGGTGCTGAAGTCGCTACTTGACGATGCGCGGCGACGGACAGGTGACCAGATCGCATCTGCCGTGGTGACAGTGCCTGCTGATTTCTCGGTGCTCCAGTGTGAGGCCACCGCGCGTGCTGCCAAGCTGGCAGGCCTAGCGGACGCGCCGTTGCTTCAAGAGCCCATAGCCGCAGCCGTTGCTTACGGTGCCAAGCCGGGAACGCGCGATCAGCGATGGCTCGTATTCGACCTGGGCGGAGGAACGCTGGATATCGCGGTCATCTCAACGCGCGACGGACGGCTGAACGTCATGGAGCATCGTGGCAATAAGAGGTTGGGCGGTAAGGACATGGACCGCGCTGTCGTCCACGCGTCTTTCTTGCCCAGACTGGCAGGGTCCTTCGCGCTGCCAGACCCCGAGGAGGATGTTGCCGCGTACCGGAGGCTGGAGCGGGTGCTCTGCCTGAAGGCAGCAGAGGCGAAAACAGACTTAACCACAGCCGACGAAGTGGTAGTCAGCCTGTTCGACATCGGCGATGACGAGGGTGGCAATCCGGTTGAAATGGAGCTATCGCTGACCAGGGCTGAGCTGGAGCGCATAGTGGAGCCGATAGTTGCCGAATGCCTCCATCTGGTGGAAGAGGCGCTGGACGGTGCACGCGTGGCTGCTGCGGATCTTGACCGTGTCCTGCTCGTCGGTGGGCCAACCCAGATGCCTATCATCCGTAGCGCCCTTGGCACCATGGTTGGGGCTGCTGTGGATCACTCCGTCGATCCCATGACAGTGGTTGCGCGAGGGGCCGCCATCTACGCGTCAGGCGTCGAGGCTAAGGCCCCGCCGGGTGAGGTTGTCCCGAAGCGTGCTGCCGTCGTGCTGCAACTCGCGTTCGACTCCGTGAGCTCCTCTCTCGTGCCTTCCGTATCGGGGAAGGTGGTGCAGGCGGCTGCCGCGGGTGAGCTTGAGATCAAGCTGGATGCTGAGGGCGGGTATTGGAGCAGCGGCTGGCAGAAGATTGAGGGTGGCTTCTTCGAGATCCAACTCATGCTCCAAGAGGGGCAGGCTACTCGCTTCTGGACCTATGCCCGCGATTCATCCGGGCGGCTGATAGACGTCGAACCGGCCGAATTCGGCATCAGACATGGTCTGGAGGTATCCTCACCTCCGCTGCCTCACACGATATGCGTGGAGGTCGTGGGTCTGGATGGCCAGCCTGTACTCAGTCCCGTGTTCCCTCGTGGTACGCCGCTTCCGGCGGAAAGTACGTACCGATATCGTGCGGCACATACGATCAGGCCGAGCGATCCCAACAGCATATTGGCGATCAAGCTGTGGGAGGGTGAGGAGCTCGCGGACCCTGAGGCGAACGAGTGGATCGGCCGCATGTTGATCCGTCCTGACGAGGTCCGCCGGCCGGTCCCTGAGGGGTCTGAAGTCGAGATATCTGTGCATGTTGATGCATCCAGGCTGATCACTGTCGAAGCGTTCATCCCTCATCTCAACGAGCACTTCCGCGATAAGGTCTACTTGGCTGAGCGAGAGGAGCAGGACTACGCCGAGCTTGTCGCGTCGCTCCCGAAGCAGCTCGAGTCTCAGGTGACCAGAGTAGACGAGGTTCACGCCAGAGCCTTGGAGACAGACGACGAGGAGTCCGTCGAGGAAGCTGGGCGTCTGCGGACAGATCTGGAGAACCTCGACATTGAGGCAGGGAGCGTCAGTACAGGGCCGTCATCGGGTGACCCTGACCGGCTTGCCCGGGTCGTAGACACATCGCGGCGAATCCGCTCCCGGTTGGCGAAGCTGGAGCGCAAGGTCGGGGCCGACCCACATGGGTCAGTCAGCGTCGACGAGGCGGAGTCGGCAGCCGAGGCGGCTCAGGAGGTCGTGGAGGCCTATGGTTCGGCGGCGGAGCGTCGGGAACTGGAGGCGCTTCGCCGCGAGATGGCTCGAGCTGCCGATAAGCAGGAGCAGAGGCGGCTTCGGAAGGCTGCCGAGGACATGGAAGCACTGCGGTGGCGAGTCCTCTTCCAGCAGGACTGGTTCTGGGCCGAGGTTTTCCGGTCTATGCAGCAGCCTGGGCGGCGATTTCAGAACCCAGCGGAGGCGAACCGCTGGCTCAAGCACGGCGAAGACGCAATTCGCCGTGGTGACCCCGATGAACTCAAGCGAGCCGTGCGGCAGCTCTGGGAATTGCAGCCGCGAGGTGAAGCCGAGGAAGACCGCGAGCGGGCGATGCGCGCTGGTCTGAGGAAGTACTGAGCCATGTCGGCGTTCGTCACGCGTAGGCCTGCGCTCCCGACGGGCACTGCCATTGGTGGGTTCCCACCGATCAGCAAGGCGCTGCACGTCGACCAGTCGTGCGAGGTGTACTTGCTTGAGCATTCCTCCGGTGGCGATCTGCTGCTCCTTCTCCTGCCGGTTGGCCGGGAACGTCTGCGCGGGGAGCAGCTACGCAGTACGTGGGCTGCGGCAGGAATCGAGTGCCTTTCTCTGCAGGAGTCAGAGCACGTTGCGGCATTCAGCCCGCGGTGTCTCCAGGCTGTTATCAGAGTGCCTGGCGAGTGGCTCGGCGATCCTGCGCGCAGGGAGTACTCGGATGCTGATGTTTCGGCGCTCGTCCTGGCGGTGATGGACTCCGTCGCGAAAGGACGCGAAGCGGGATTCGTGCCGGATGTCCGCCCGTCTTTGCTCTGGATCTCGGCTGGCCCGAACGCAGTTAGCGTCACACCCATTCTGCTCCTGGCAGGAAGCACCGTGGAAGAGACCCAGCTTGCAGCCTCAATCGCTCGCGTGGTCTACTGGACGACCGCTGGGATCGAGCTGGGCCCCGATACGGCCTCGGCGGCTCCCCCGCTCAGCCGATGGTGCAAGGAGATTAGCTCGAGGGTATCAGCTCTGCTCGCGCGGTGTGCTGCACCTGAGGCGGACCCAAACCGCATCGTCTCGCTCGCTGCTCTGCGAGAAGCTATCGCTTCATCTGGCGTATCTGCCGCGCCTCATCCAGAAACCGAGCGCGCCCACCGATCGGACACGGCCGCCGCTGGTGTTGCCTCGGCCAAGGCAGGCGGGCTTGCCAAGGTTGCGGGAATGCACGAACTCAAGGCCATGCTTCAGCGCGATGTGGTAGCCCCCTTGCGGAACCCAGAGCCGTTCAGGCGATATGGCCTCACGATCCCGAATGGCGTCCTCCTCTACGGACCGCCGGGATGCGGAAAGACGTACATCGCCCGACAACTTGCGGAGGAGCTGGGTTACTACTTCGTGGAGATCATCCCGTCAGAGACTGCCAGCCCCTACATACACCAGAGCGTGCTGCGGATTCGAGACTTGTTCGAGACCGCCGCGGAACGGGCGCCGTCCGTGGTCTTCATCGACGACTTCGAGGCACTGGTGCCCTCTCGTTCAGATCTCGGCGGCCATCAGCAGTACAAGTCCGAAGAGGTAAACGAGTTCCTGGCCCATCTTGGCACCTGCGCTGAGAAGGGCGTCTTCGTCATTGCCGCCACTAACGAGCCCGAGAAGATCGACACTGCCATCATTCGGACAGGCCGACTCGATAAGATCGTCTATGTAGGACCTCCCGATGCCGAGGCGCGGGCAGAGATGCTGCGCTTGCACCTCTCGGGCCGCCCAGTTGAGTCTGGTCTCGATGCTGCTTCAATAGCGGGCGCGCTCGAGGGGTACTCAGCCAGCGACATCCGATTCCTAGTCGATGAGGCCGCGCGCCAAGCGCTGTTGGTTGGTGAGCCCATATCAGCCACATTGCTGCTCGAAGCGTGCAGCCGGGTCCCGGCTTCCGTGCCTGCGGAGGCAGAGGAGCGTTACCAGACGTTCATGCAGCGCGGGATATGAGGGGAGAGGCAGGAGTCCTAGCTATGAGACGAGACTGGTGGCGCATGTGTGCTGTCCTCGCACTGGTCATCGCGGCTGCGCCAGCCTGGGCGACGGCCCCAAGCACCGACGGCACAACTTATCGCCATGCTGTTCAGCATGGGTCCCTGGGCGCATCCGCGGGTTTGACGGGGCGCAGTGGCTTTGCCACCGAGCGCACTCCTCAAACCGGCGTGGCGGAGTCCACGGGCGATAAGCCCATCTGGGAACAACTGCTGACATCTACCCTCGCCGCCGCCTTGGTGGCAGGGGTGGCATCCTTCTTTGTCAGTTGGTGGAAGGCGAAGCGCGAGATCAGGGCGGCCGGCATTTCCGCCGACGCAGTCCGGGATGCGGGACTGAAGCACGCGATAGAAACGGAGGCCCTCAAGCTCAGGTACGCCATCGGCAGGCGCCACATAGACACCTTCTACAGCATGGCAGGCCCACTCCGCGCTATCCTCATGGACCTGCCCAACGCTGATGAAGCCAAAGTGAAGAGCTTCCATAACAACATGTACCCGGATGTACCGCTGACTGTCGCGTTGTACGCGGAACTGGCAACGCCTCTCGAACTCTATCAGAAGGCTTACCCCATCGAGAAGACCTTCATCGACGCGGTCCATGCACTCATGAAACGACTGATAACTGCAGACCCGAATCCAGATGCCCGCCCGAGACCCGAGGCGGAGGAGATCGTTGATCTATCCATCGTGAGCGTGACAGCCCTCATTTTCCTCATGCGCGTAGTTGACCTGTCGACCGAGATCCGGATTGCGTCGTCTCGTGACGTCACGGCCGAGTTCGACGCCATGCTCGATCGATGGAAAGAGACGCGCCAGAAGTTACCGATTGTGCCGCCGGACTCCACAGGCATCGCGGGAACGGGTCCTTAAGCGCCCGATGGAGTCCGCTCTTTCGCGACCGAGATTGAGAACGCCAGCAGCGGCTCGACGCCATTCCCGCCGCCCACCCGCGAGTGGATGCTCCTTCGATCTTCCGATGTGATGCCCAGCGACCCGAAGGCGCCGCACCCATACCACCACCCCGCTCCCGAGCGCGCCCCTGAAGCCACCCTCGTGCGCCGTTTCTGGCGCTGTTGGGCGAGAACGGTCGGGCTCGCGCTGACCCGGCGAGTTAGCGGCCAAGGGTGCGAGCGAGGCAGACGGCTGTGATCGCGCCGCGCCCTCCCACGGCGAGCGCGGGGTTGGCATCAGCCCGGACTTCGGCGGGTGGGTCTTCGCGGAGAAGGCGCCGGTTTCCCGTAGCGCGGGTCACGCCAGGAAGCCCCCCACCATCGCCATCGTTGTCCAGAATGACATGATAACCGCGTCCCCGTCGTCCGTTGAGCGCCCGATCCGCTTGCGGATGTCGTCCTTGCTCTCCAGCAGTATCTTCCCGCCGCTGCTCATCCGCCAGCGCGGCGCGGTCAGGTCGCCCGTCAGCATGTCATCGGGTGGTAGCGCGATGCTATGCCCCTGCGCCGGATCGAGCAGCTCCCGCATGTTCCACCAGGCGGCCGACCGCAGGTTGGCGAATTGCAACGCGCGGCTCACGTCTCGCCAGTCCGTGTGCTCACCGGCATTGAATGGCTGGACGTTGGCCGACAGCTCCCGCAGGCGATCCACGACGCCAGCGCCGATGCCGATCACGTCCACGATCGCATAAGCGCTACTCCCCGCCAGCGCCATCATCACCGCGCCGGTCGTCTGCATGGTGTCCTGCCGCGAGCTGGGCCGCAGTTCGCGGATGGCATCGCTGTGGCGCATCGCGAGCACGGTGCGATCCTCTCCCGACCCGGCTACGTCCACCCCCACGCAGGTTAGTTCGTCCCATTCGCCCGAGGCCTCCAGCGCTGCCCACCGCTCGTTCGCCGCCTCCACCCACGCCAGCGGAATGATGCCATCCTCCTCCGATGAGGCGAACTCCCCAAGCGCCCGATTGCTGAACGTGGCGGTAGCTTTCAGCACTCGCATCCCAAGCTGTCGCTCCAGGTCGGTCTGAGCATCGGCCTGGTCAATCATCTCGAACGTACATCCCCACTGCTGCACTCGCTGCCGCGCCCACTCCGCATCAATCCGACCGGCCGCAATGCACTCCTCCAGCTTCACATGATGCGTCCACCAGTCGCCATATCCGGGCTTGCGGCTGTGGATCTCATAGAAGCGCCCCTGCGGCTCTCCCGGGGTGCTGATTGCCAGGGCATAGCAGTCTCCCCCGGCGAGGGCTCCCTCCGCTGCGTCCCAGGTCGGCGGCGGGATCGCTTTCGCCTCGTCGAACACGTAAAGCAGATGGGAGGCGTGCGCCCCCTCGATGGACTCCGGCTTGTCGGAGGCAGCCGCGAACGCCTCGCCCCGCGAGAGCTTCAGCACCAGCTGCAGCAGCTCGGTGCGCTGGTCGAAAGGCCCGCGCCCGACCACGTCCCACCTGATGCGCCGCGCCCACTTGTGAATCTCGGGCCAGAGGTAGTGGCTGAGCTGCCGCCAGACAGAGGCCGTGCTCACCACCTTCCAGTCGCCCGGCATCTCATCGCGGGTGAGCGCGAACCAGAGCACGACCCAAGCGGCAAGGGCGGTCTTGCCCAGGCCGTGGGGGCCGCGCAGGGCGACGCGCTTTCGCTCGGGGAGTTCCCTCAGCACCTCGAGTTGGTAAGGTGTCGGCCCCTCATCCTCGCGCCACTCGAAGCACTCCAGCACGAAGCGGACCGGATCATCCCGACATCCGGCAAAGGAGGCCTCCGCCACCTGGGCCATGAACTCCCGGGCAACCAGGCCCAGCAGGCTACTCGGCGGTGGCTCTGTCGATTTCGTCGAGGCGCGCGGCCAGCTCATCCCATCGCTCCCGCGGAACGAAGTCCCTCATCATTTCCGCCACCTTGCGGACGGTCTCACGCAGCTCGGTTGCCTGGTAGACGAACTCGGTCACCTCGTGCTTCTGGGGCGGCGGCCCCTCATGATAATCGAAGATCAACCTCACGAGGGCCGCATTGCCCTTGGCCGCGTTGACCACGATGGACTCGGTGAGCAGCTCGTAGAACTCCTTCTCGCCGCCCTTTCCGTCTTTCGCCTTCTTGCGCAGCGCCTCGATCAGCAGATTCCGCAGGCTCTTGCTGCCGCGAGGACGCCCGCCGGGGTTGCCGGAGCGGCCGGGCAGGAACCCCTTGCCGGTAATGCCGCCCAGGTTGTTCTTCGGTTGTTCTTGAACCTCATCGGTCATGTCAGCACTCGATCTCCACCCCCCGCGCCGCGGCCGCCTCGGAGAAACTCTGCCCCGTCGCTTCCAGGACGGCCTCCTTGCCTGTCAACGTCTGCCAGCGGAGTACGGAGACGTCCACATAGGCCGGGCTCAGCTCCATCCCGAAGCCACGGCAGCCCAGCTGCTCGGCCGCGATGATGGCCGGGCCGCTGCCCAGGAACAGGTCCAGCACGATCTCGCCGGGTGGTAGGTGGTTGCGCGCCGGGATGCGCCACAGCTCCGTCGGCTTCGTGGTCGGGTGCTGGTGCTCGCTCTGCCGGGCGATCTGCCATACCGTCGACTGGTTGCGCTCACCCCGGAAACTGTGGCGCTCCCGCCATCCGTACAGGCACGGCTCGTGCTGCCAGTGGTAGTCGGAGCGGCTGAACTGGAAGCTCTCCTTGACCCACACGATCTCCTGGTGGACTTCCACTCCCACAGAGGCCAGGGCGGCCAGGAAGGCCGGACGCGTGATGGAGGCATGCCAGACATACCAGGCGGCATCGTCGGTGGTGTGAGTGGCGGCTGCCCGGAAGGCGGCCGTCAGGAAGGCCTCCAGCGCGGGTCTCTCCAGGTCGTCGTTGGCGATGGGGTCGTAGATTCTTCCCCCGCTGTGCTCTCGCCGGTGCGCGTTGCCGTCGTAGGCGACGCCATAGGGAGGATCGGTGGCAAGCAGGCCCGCCTTCTCTCCCGCCATCAGTCTCTCGACCACGGACCGATCGGTGGAATCTCCACACATGATGCGGTGCTGCGGCATCGGAACCGCCTCGAACCGCTTGCCGCAGTGTTCACAGGTGCAGTCAACCAGTTCGCTCATCGCGCACCTCCGCGAAGGTCTGCCCGGTCGAGGCCAGCAGGGGCTGCCGGTCGGTGAGCTGCATCCAGCGCAGGAGGGAAACGTCCACATAGGCGGGAGAGATGTCCATGCCCAGGCACCTCCGGCTCACCTGTTCGGCCGCTACCAAGGTCGTGCCGCTGCCGAGGAACGGCTCGAGGACTGCGGCGCCCTCGCCGGCGTAGTTGCTCAGAAGGTCGGCCCACATCCGCACCGGCTTAGGACAGGGATGGCCGCCGGTGTCCTTGTGGGTGCCGGCCGGGAAATCGAAGACGTCATTAGGCCGTGTTCGTGGCCACTTCTCCCCGAAGAAGAGGATGGGCTCCCAACACCAGAAGCGCGACACCTTGCCGTTGGTCATGGCGTTGGTCTTCGTCCAGGGGGCCACGTGGTAGGGATCGAAAAGCCGCAGCCACAGGGAGAGGTTGTTGCAGCCGGGAGTAACGATCTGCTTCGAAAATAGCCTGTCGCCGCTTATGCGGCAGCTGCAAGAGGTCGCACGTTTACCTCCAGCCCCAGCGCTTCGAGCTGTTTGACCAGGTAGCGACGGCGCTCTTGCGCATGTTGGCGGTC
>Ga0315277_10003432_pt1 | contig 21450 bp, 20 predicted proteins | sample YL17G05_15_MG_FD_203695 | JGI IMG/M metagenome (GOLD analysis project Ga0315277, IMG submission 203695) | Sediment microbial communities from Yellowstone Lake, YNP, Wyoming, USA - YL17G05_15 | ecosystem: Environmental > Aquatic > Freshwater > Lake > Sediment | place: USA: Wyoming | collected...
ATCCACCAATTCCGATGGCGCTTTCCGAGAGGATCTCGGATTTCCAGCCCTGGCGCTCCCCAAAGCGCGTATACATGCGGAACAGGTCCGCGGCGAAGAGGGCAGCTTCGTCGCCACCCGTTCCGGCCCGGATTTCAACGATCACGTTCTTCTCATCGCGAGGGTCCCTGGGGACTAGAAGCCGCTTGATTTCCTTCTCCAGAGTCTCGATCTGCGGCGTCAATGCTGCCACATCGGCCTCGGCCAGGCCCCGAAGCTCCGCATCCGCGTCGCGGTCGGAGGCCAGTATCGCCCTGGCCTCTTCAAGGCTCTTGAGCGCAAGGCTGTATTCCCGGGATTTGGCGACGATAGCCTCCAGTTCGGTGCGTTCCTTGTTGATTTGACCGGCGCGTTGATAGTCCCCACCAATTTTCAGTAGCTGTTCCCCCAGCTCCTCATAGTGTTTTGAAATCGCGATGAGTTTGTCCAGCATTACGACCTTCTTCGACAATACAAAGGACACGAAAGACACACGGATAACCGCGGGTGTCTCTGTGTCCTCTATGTGTAGGGTTTTGACGTTACTCGGAATTATACACGCGATATTGACTGGAGCATGGAGCCAGGCGAGGCGCTACACATTGATGAAAAGTGACAGCACGAAGGAAAGGATGATCACAATGGTAAGCGCAAGGAAGATAAGCTGCGCGGTCGACGCGCGTCGCGTGCTTCTTTTGACGGGCATTTTTCGGGGCATTGCTGGAGAACCTTTCTACTCGAATAGGGAAACGGCCTGCCGGAAGAGACGCAGTTCAGGGCATGTTCGCCTTTACCGAGAGGGCGGCATTCTCTGGGACGACGGCTTTCAGCTCCTCAAGGGTAGCGGCGCGTATTCCCTCCATGGATCCGAAGTGCCTGAGCAGCGCCTTGCGGCGGGCGGGGCCGATCCCGGGAATCGCATCAAGCTGGGATGCCAGCCCGAGGGCAGTGCGCTTTTGCCGATGCGACGTGATGCCGTAGCGGTGCGCCTCATCACGGATGCGCTGCATCAGGTACAGTGCCGGGGAATGCCGTGGCAGCATGAGCGGATCAGCCCTGCTCGGAAAGAAGATCTCTTCGCGCTGCTTCGCCAATCCCACAACGGGTACTTTTCCAGACAGGCTGAACCTCTCCAGGACCTGCATGACACGACCCAACTGTCCCTTGCCACCATCAATGATAACGAGGTTCGGCAGGAACGAGAACGAGGGATCGGGCTTGTAGCCGGGCTGGAGCTGTCCCTGTTGAGCCGCCTCCCAGCGGCGGAAGCGGCGGGTCAACATTTCCTCCATCGAGGCGAAGTCATCGGGCGCGCCCACCACGCTCTCGATATTGAAGCGTCGGTAGAGACGCTTACTGGCAACACCCTGCTCGAAGACGACCATCGCGCCAACGATCGCGGTTCCCTGCGTGTTGGAGACATCGTAGCACTCAATGCGATTCGGCGGCTCGGCAAGGCCAAGGGCAGACTGAAGCTCCGATAGAGCCTGCTCCTGCTTATGGGCATCAGCCTGCCACTGGGCCCGAAGTGCCGCCAGTGTTTCCGATGCGTTCTCAGCCGCCATCTGGACCAACTGCTGCGGCTGACCCTCTCTTGGAACCACAAACTCAACCGCCTCGGTGCCCCGGCGAGCATGTAGCCATTGACTGATAATGCGAGCTTCTTCGATCTCTTCAGGCAGCATGATCTGCCGGGGAATGGTGGCCGCTTCGGTATAGAACTGCTTGACGAACTGGGTCATCACTTCGGCATTATCGGCGTCCTCCGTCCCTTCAAGAACAAAGTATTCACGCCCGATCAGCTTGCCGCCTCGAATGAAGAAAACCTGGACGCACGCCTCGCCGTCGGAGCGGGCCATGGCCAGCACATCCGAGTCGACGTAATCCGATGAAAAGACGATCTTCTGACGCTCGATGATGGATTGCATTGCCTTGAGCTGGTCGCGCAGCACCCCTGCTTTCTCAAATCGCATCTCATCGGAGGCCTGCTTCATGGCGGCCTGAAGCCGCGCCACGATATGCTCGCTGTGACCACCGAGGAAATCCATCAGATCCGAGATCATCTGACGATATCCCGTCTGATCGATTGCGCCAATACAAGGAGCGGCGCAGAGCTTGATGTCATGGTACAGACATGCGCGCTGGTCCTGCCCGGTGATCACGCGGTCGCACGTCAGGTATGGGAAGATGCGTCGCAGGGCATCCAGGGTCTGATACACCGCCCATGCGGATGTATACGGTCCAAAGTAGCGGGAACCGTTGTCCACCATCTGCCGGGTGACAGTGACCTTGGGAAACGCCTCAGACAAATGCACTTTGATGTACGGGTAGCGTTTATCGTCCTTCAGGCGAACGTTATACTTGGGCCGGTGCTTCTTGATGAGGTTCATCTCGAGGATCAGGGCCTCGAGCTCCGAGCCCACTAGAATCCACTCAATGTCGGCGACTTCCCTGACCAGCCGGCGGGTTTTGGCGTCCTGGCCGGAATCCGAATGGAAATAGGAGCGCACGCGGTTCCTCAGATTGACCGCTTTGCCGACGTAGATGATCCCCGCGCCGGGGTTCTTCATGAAATAGCAGCCCGGCTTGGCAGGAATGGTGGCGAGAATCCCCTGAATCTTTCCGCTAAGTTCCATGGCAAGTTACCAAATGCCCGGCAATCCCAGTCAGTCATCTGGAGATGGCCTCTGCGCAGCAAGAGGCCTGGCCCGGGCTATTGATCGCCCGGAATTTTACCCGCATCTGCGGACCAGAAACGGTGTTGAGAATGCAGGGAAATGGTTCCGAAGCACCACGATCTCGTATTGCCGAGGAGGCGCAAATGTCAAGTGAACAAACGGCAAGTGTCCAAACCGGGTCATTTTTCCGGACGTGGCTTCAGGCGCTCACCAAGCCGCATGAATCAACCTACGCGGCCATTGCGGGATCTCCCAAGGCAAAGGCGACGACGGCGTGTTTGTGGGTGTTCCTGTGTTCCTTCGCTCCCGCGCTGGTGAGCGTGCTTGTCAGGGGGAGTCAGCTCACGACACAGCTTGCACAGGCAGGGGTGGATACCGAGCAGTTCGGCGGCGGTCTCGGCGCAGCCCTTATCAACTTTCTGTGTATCACCCCCTTCGCCGCGGTCGTAGGTGTCGCCGGCTTCCTGATCAGCACAGCACTCATGCAGTGGATCGCAAGGATGTTCGGCGGGCAGGGAAGCTTCGACCAGCTGGCCTATGCCCTTGGGGCGATCACGGCGCCAGGACTGCTGGTCTCAGCCTTGTTGACGTTACCATCGGCAATCCCCTCTGTCGGACTGTGCTTTGGCGGGCTGGGAGCTCTATTTAGCATCTTCGTCCTTGTGCTAGAGGTCATGGCGATCAAGGGCGTGCACCGTTTCGGATGGGGTCCCGCCATCGGATCGCTTTTCATCCCTGGCCTGGCGATAGCCATCCTCTGCTGCTGCGCCGTGGCGATCCTGGTGTCGCTCACTGGCCTGGCAGTCGGGGATGTCTGGAGCACAATCAATCAAAGCCTGATGCAATAGGTGAAACCGCACGTGTACCTCTTGCTCAGCCGACGAAAAATGAGAACTCCCGCATTGGCGGGAGTTCTGCTTTGGCAAGGTGACGACGATGTCGGACACGTAGAGGACATGTTGATAGATAATCTGGGAGCCCTCTTCGCCGGAAATTGCTCCAATGCCTTCGTTCCGGGACGGGTCTGGAATCGTTGCAGCATCTTTGGGCGGCCGCCCATTGACTACTATTCAGAACTCTGACAGCCACGCCGCGCTCGAGCGACGTGTGACGATCGAGATACACATCTTCAACACCCGCTCGCGCCAGCAAGCTCCACATTGACCCTACGGAGCCTGCGGCCAACCCAGCCAGGCATGCCGGGCGTAATACATCACAGGTTCACTCGGATTTCGTGGTCGCGTCATTGCGGTTTGGCAAGATGAGGCGAAACGCGCCGTAACACATTCGGTCTCAGCAAAGAGGGAAGAATGACAGCGCAACGTCAGGACGCCTGGGCACGCCGGCAAATCATGTAGAATAGTGCACCATGGCTGCCGATGCAGAGTCTCTGGAATTCCAGATCGGTAATCTGTTGAGAGCACGGGGAATGAAGCTTGCCGCCGCTGAGTCATGTACAGGGGGCCTGGTAGCGGATCGGCTCACCGATGTGCCTGGGTCCTCAGACTATTTTCTGGGCGGCATCGTTGCATACGCCTATGAGGCCAAGGTGGCGGTTCTCGGGGTTTCGTGGGACACGCTGCGAGCACACGGCGCCGTCAGCCGCGAAACAGTGCTTGAGATGGCCCGTGGTGCGCGCACGGCGCTTGGAGCTGACGTGGCAATATCCGTCAGCGGGATTGCTGGGCCCGGCGGCGGCCTGCCAAACAAACCGGTCGGAACGACGTGGTTGGGCCTGAGCACACCAACGGAAGAACGCGCCTATCTGTTAAGGTTTGAGGGTGACCGGCGCGAAAACAAGATTGAGGCTGCGGAGGCCGCACTTCGCGTCCTGCTCGACTATTTGCTGGGTCGGCCCGCTTGAAAACGGTTGTCTTGATCTCCGCCGATGGCGAGTGGCGGGTGGTCAAATCACTGCTTCAGCATGCCCAACCCAAGGACAGCCCGTTTGGCGAATATGTCGAGATAACATTTCAGGGCCGGCAGATGACCATCTTCCACGGGGGTTGGGGAAAAGTGTCGGCCTCGGCCACCACACAGTACGTCATCGACCACATGCATCCCGACCTTCTAGTCAACCTCGGGACTTGCGGCGGTTTCAAAGGCCGTGTTGAACGAGGCACCATCATTCTTGTCGAGCGTACCATTATCTACGATATTGTCGAGCAAATGACGGACGCCGCGGAAGCCATCGAACACTACTCCACAATCCTGGATCTGGCTTGGCTTCCAAGCAACCTGCCGACGCCCGCCACGCGCGGTCTCCTCGTGTCCGGAGACCGCGATATCGTCATTCAGGACATTCCTGAGCTGATCAGGCGATACGGTGCAGTTGCCGCGGACTGGGAGTCGGGAGCCATCGCGTGGGTGGCTAAGCGCAACAGTCAACGCCTCCTGATATTGCGGGGGATAAGCGACCTGGTCGGAAACGAGGGGGGAGAGGCCTATGGGGACTACGCGCTCTTTCTTTCCCGGACAAGGGAGATCATGGGGCAACTTCTCGATGCGCTACCAAAGTGGCTGATCGCCATCGAGAGTCGCGTATCTGCAACCTAGAAACACAGCCTGCATGTAAGCTCGTTCTCTGATGGATCGCGAGTCGTCGGATTGCCTACTTCGTCGGATCCAATACGCGGCCGATGAACAGGATCTGCCGCGTGCCCAGATCCCTGATGATGAAGATGAACGGGCGATCCACGATCAGGCTGAAATCGGGCAGCAGGATGCTGGTGGGTGCCATGATGATGGACGTGGCGGCAGCGGCTTCCGTCCCCTTCTCATCGACAGCTACGAAGGCCTGATGCAAGGCCTTGCTGATGTACAGATCACGCCCGCCGGTCATCCCTGAGAAGTCAGCCCGGTTCGGATCGAAGGCATTCGGCATTCCCAAGGCAGAAAGCTGCTCGCCCATGTCGAAGGCGGCGCCAAAGCTGAATTTCGGCAATCCGAGTTGCAAGGATGAAGGCTGCAGCCCGCCGACAATTTCCGTAAACGTGTCGGGGCCAAATCCCCTCTCGAAGACCTCGAAACTACCCTCATCCGGCACGAGAATATCCATCACCGCGCTGCCACCCTGGTAGGGAAGTTCAACTGCCTGGTATCCGTCCTGCGCTGTGTAGGCCGCACCTGACAGCAGGGCGTGCATCATTTGGACGCGAATCTCTTGACCGTCCAGCAAGTGGAAGGCCTCGTCTCCAGTGTCGTTGGCGTCGAATTGACGCTGCCAGTCTCCTTTGAAGTAGATGGCGTTGACCAGTACCATGCGCGTCGTCGAATCGACGGCGCCATCCGGTATCAGGTCGTCAATGCGTCTCTCCGTCTGGTCGCTCACCCACGCGTTGATCTCGCGACGGGCGGTTTCGTACGCATTGAGGAAGTCCGCAAGATGTATGCCGGCACCGTAGTTGCGCGCAATCACGTCCAGGAACTCGTCCAGAAGCACAAGTGTCTGGTCAATCCACACCGCGTTTGCGATTCGGAGCTGGAGCGGGTGTTCATCCGGTGAGGCCGGACTGCCCGGGAGCGTCAGAGAAAGGTCCAGTTGATTGAAGGCAGGGTGAAGCTGATCCTGCGGAAGATCAAAATGGAGCGCGGACGCCATCTGGGATTCAGTCTCGCCGTGTGCCCCGGCGTAGGTCATGGCAAGCGCGGCCGAGACGCTGTAAGGGGAAAAGACCAGGTTCCCCGCTTTTCTTCCAAGCGACCTGTAGAGGTCGAACGCAAACGCGTTGTTGGCGTCTGTGAGGGAGAGCATGGTTTCCCCTGGGAGCCCCGGGTCCGCTGCCCTCGCCACGCTTGACCGGGCGATCTGATCAGAGACGACCGGGCGACAGGCCGATATGGCCAAAGACGTGACTGCAATCATAAGGAGGACCCGAATCGATGTTTTCATCGCACCTCCACTTACCTGCACGGTAGACGACGCCCGGTGCTGTATTGTTTCAGGAGAAGACCCAGCTCATTTGCGCAGCCTGGCCCGTTCGCTCTCGGCGACGGCATCGTCAAGCTTCTTGAAAAGGGGTGCCGGTTCATTCAGCATCCTCCCGGGCTCCAGCTGGCTGGGTCTCCACGCGTCGCCCGCCTCGACAGCTGGAGGCCGATAGCGTAAGACTCGGTGTTCGCCAAGCGAGTCGCTGACTGCATCGATGTACGAATCGCCGAATAGTCTTCCTTCGTAGCCGAGGAACTCATGCAGGCGTTGGCAGGTGAAGGGAAGAAATGGGGAAAACAGGACTTTCAGCGAATCAATGGCTCTCAGGGCAGTGAATACCGATAGGGCAGCTTCGCCACGGTTGTGCTTGAGCGTGGTCCAAGGCGCGGTCTGATCGAGGTACTGATTCACGATCGAGGCCAGGCGCATGGTCTCTTGCAGGGCCGAGCGCAGGCGCACTGTCTCCAGTTCGCGTCCGATGGTTGCAAAGCCTGCTTCAATGCAGGCCAGCAGATCCGTGTCGGCAGGTCGCAGGGCTGAGATCGCGATTGCGGGCACACGGCCTTCCCAGTTGCGGTAGCAGAACGACAGCACGCGATTTGCAAGGTTGCCCCATGTCGCGACCAGTTCGTTGTTGTTTCGAGCCACGAACTCCGTCCAATCCCAGTCGCTGTCCTTGTTTTCGGGCATGTTGACCGTTAGATAGTAGCGGAGGGCGTCCGGATCATAGCGACTCAGGAAATCAGCGCCCCAGACAGCCCAGTTGCGCGAACCACTGATCTTCTGGCCCTCGAGGTTCATGAACTGATTTGCCGGTACATCGTACGGCAGGGTCAGCTTGAAGTTTTCGCTCGAGAATACCTCGGCAAACTGGCTTCCCACGCCCATGAGTTCGGCCGGCCAGAGAGATGTATGGAAGAAGATATTGTCCTTGCCAATGAAGTAGAACTGGCGGGCGGCGGGGTTGGCCCACCATTGTTTCCAAGCCTGGTTATCCCCTGCAAGACGTGCCCACTCGATAGCCGCCGAGAGATAGCCGATCACCGCCTCGAACCAGACATACAACCGTTTGCTTTCCCATCCCGCTTCCTCCGTGGGGACAGGGATGCCCCAATCGAGGTCCCGCGTGATGGGACGCGGCTTCAGTCCTTCTGACTCGATCTTTCCCAGTGACTCCCCGAGCACGGTGTCGCGCATGTGGTCCGCCCGTTCCCGCAGGAATGCCCTCACCTCGGGTTCGAGTTTCGATAGATCGAGGTAGTAATGCTCGGTGTCGCGGAGCTCCAGCCCGCCGTCGCCCGTGGTCGAGCGCGGATCGATGAGCTTTTCGGGCTCCAGCACGTTGCCGCAGTTGTCGCACTGATCTGAGCGGGCACCCGCAAAGCCGCAGATGTAGCAGGTGCCCTCCACATAGCGATCCGGCAGGAATTTCCCGCCACTGGGCGAGTACCACTGCATGCTGGTCCGCTTAAAAAGGTATCCGTTCCCTTGAAGCGCAAGAAAGATGCTCTGAGCAACCTTGAAATGGTTCTGCGTATGGGTGCTGGTGAATAGATCGTAGCCAATGCCTGCCTTCACAAACAGCTCGAGGAAGCCATCGTGGTTTTTCTTGTAGATCTCCTCAACTGGCCGCCCCTGGCGGTCGGCGGCTAGAGCAACAGGCGTGCCGTGTGCATCAGTTCCGCTGACCATCAGGACGGAATTGCCCTTTAGGCGATGGTAGCGTGCCACGATATCTCCCGGCAGATGCGAACCCGTGAGGTTACCGACGTGGATCTCAGCATTCGAATAGGGCCAGGCGATGGCGATCAGGATGTTCTCAGGCATAGTCTCTCCTTCAGTAGGAGGCGCATGGCGCTTCCGGTGTCGTTCAATGCAGGTGAACCGGCAGTTTGGTCAGGCCGGCTGAGCCTACAAACAAAAAGGCCGTCCGAGTAACCGGACAGCCTGAGGGATTCGAGTCGGCCCGAACTAGCACGTACCCCAGGCTGATGCGCGCATCGACATAGGCATGGACATTGCCATGGAAGACCGCGCGGTCAGTCTGGGTAACAACATGTGCCCATTCTACCATGGATTCGCGCGCACGATTCGCAAGGCGGAGACACCCGCTAGGAAGTCGGGATCGACGTGCCCGTGGGCGGCTCGAGGGCATGCATTACCGCAAATCCAGCGAGCACCAGCACGGTCGTGAGGAGGCTCGTGAGGTCGCTGCGCGTGTTCGCCTGGATCACCAGCGCAACAAACGAGACGAGAACGAGGACGGCCAGGAATGCGAACGAGGCGATATAGGAGTGGGTCCGATCGATCAATCTGAGCACAATCCAAACCACCGGAATGATGTACAAGATTTGGTCGTAAGACCACAAGTAGATCGTTGACATGAAGGCCGTGGGGATGATCAGGTTGAATGCTTCCCAGGGCACAAGATCTTTCCGGTGTCGCCACAGGTACGTGCTTCCCGCGGCAAGGATGATGATTGCGGCGCTTCCGCCGCACAGCCACATGCATGAGACATTGCCGCCACACGCGAGATATGCAAGACCCAGGAGGTTGGACTGAACGCCCAGAGTTCTGCCCATCACGACCTGGCTGGAGGCGGTGAATTTGGGGAGCCAGAGTGGATCCTCCAGCATGCCGATCAGGAGCATGCCCACAGCACCGACCCCAAGGCCAACAATCGCCTTCCGGTCCTTCCGTGACAGGAGCCAGACGACGACCAGCACCAGTATTGGAAGCCCCTGCGGGGGTTTCAGAAGCGTGAGCGAGAGCAGAATGCCCGCAGCAAGAGAGCGCTTGTCGTCCAACGCGGCGATCGCGGCCGTTACGGCCACAAGGGTAAAGGCGCCCAGCGCCCCGATTTGCAGACTCAGGTAGACCGGCCCAAAGAAGAGCAGGATCAGCACCAAAGGGATGAACATGCGCTGGTAACGCGGTTCCCGTTGGCGCCCAAGGAGCATCCAGATCGTGACGGCAATCATGATCTGAGAGATGAGCTGCCATATAAGATATGCGCTGTCGAGCGAAAGCAAGCCAAGCGGCGCCAGCAGGAATGCCAATGGCAGGGGGTAGGGAAAGATCCTGTTGGGGTGCCAGGTCACGTTGTTTGCATCGTGCTCTGCCAGCCATTGCGCGGAATTGTAGGGATCTCCGCCCGACAAGACCATGCGCCCCGCCATCCAGAAGAAGACGAAATTCGAATTCTGATAGTCAATGCGGCCCAGATTGTAGGCCGCGCGTTGATAGAACACGCCAGCCAGGACAAGAACGGTGACGATGGTGATCGTCAGGCGAATTGCCGAGTGGTGCTCTCGGAGCATGGCTTGTGAATGCCTAACTTCCTGCACGGAATCTTCGACCACCAATCCCATGGGTGGCCCATCGGTTACTGCTTGAGGAAATCCTCCAGAGGGGCAAAAGGCGATGCACCCACTTCCGGCTGGTGCCCGCAATCCCGTTGGTTAAGGTTCTGGCCGCAGATGGGGCAAAGACCCTTGCAGTCTGCTCGACACAGCGGATTGATCGGCACCTCCAGCAATGCATACTCGCGCATAAGGGGCTGCAGATCAATCTGCGCGTCTTCGGGAACCAGGAGCTCTGACTCACTGACGGATTTCTCGCTTGAAGCGTAGAGTTCGGTCAGGGTCCAGGCAAGACTTTGATCGAATGCCTTCAGGCAGCGCACGCAAGTAAGTTCGGTCTCTGCCGTGAACTCGCCTGTGAAAAGCAATCCCTGTGCGGTGCGCCCGACTCTGAGTGTTCCAGCGAGCTGCCCAAGCTCAAGGTCATCTGCCATCCTTGCCTTGGGCAGATCGAAGACGAACTCGTGGCTGTAGCCGACCTCCTCGTGCAGGATGAAGCCGACGTTGAGACGCAATGGATAGCGTGGATTACTCATGGACTCAGGACCATATCTGAGGTCGCGTTCAGGAGGATCGGGACGATCCCAATACCGCGGCACGGGGTATGCCCAGGGGCGGCAAATTACACCTTGCGGTCTACTATGAATTTGGCCAGATTTTCGAGGGCCTCGCGCTCCGCGCCTGGCTCCAAGTCGTTGAGCACGACAAGCGCCCTTTCAACATGGCGGGTGGCCTCTTGCATTGCGTGCTGCACCGAATCCGTCCTGCGGATCGACTCCACCAGACGGACCATTCTCTCCTGATTTGCCCAGCCGCCTTCTGCCAGGGATCTAACATCGGGATCATCGGGTGCCAGCTCTGCGTAGTAGATCGCTGGCAAGGTGACCACGCCGTTCAGCAGATCCGATCCGATTGGCTTACCCATGGCGGTTTGCTCGCCGTTGAAGTCCAGGACGTCGTCCACTATTTGGAACGCCATGCCGGTTTCGTATCCAAAGCGCCGCATCGATTCCACAACGTCTTCGCTGGCCGGGCTTATCATCGCGGCCGCGCGGCTGGTCATTTCGAAGAGCGATGCAGTCTTGGCGTAGATGCGCGTGAAGTAACTTTCCCGGCTGATGACCCCGCGCGCAGAGAACATTTGATTGAGCTCACCGTTCACGATCACGACGAGCGTCTCGGCGAAATACTCCATCAGGGGCAGATGACCGGTTTCGGCAGCCAGCCTGGCCGCTCGTGCGAAGAGGAAGTCGCCTGTCAGCACAGTCGCGGCAGGAGACCATCGGGCGTTGAGCGTGGGAGTTCCGCGCCGGAGGAGCGAGCCATCGATGAGATCATCGTGCACCAGGGTGGCGGTGTGCAGAAGTTCCACCGCCGCGCCCAGCGTAACCAGGCGATCCTCTGGCGCCCCCAGCATGTCACCGACGAGCAGTCCAAGTGTGGGCCGGATGCGCTTGCCGCCTGCGGCCAGGATCTGCTCCAATGCGGCGCGCAGGTCAGGATGCCGATCGTCTGCCTGTGCGTGAAGGCGGGCTTCAACGAGCTGAAGCTGTGCCTGAACAGGTGAAAGAAAAGCAACCGCGTTCAATCAGGCTCTCCCCAGGCAAACAACCGCGCGGCATTGCTGCTCGTGGCGTCGGCTACCTCGCCCGGTGTCCGCGACTGGACTTGCGCAATTCTATCAGCAATATGCACAACAAAAGCGGGCTCGTTGCGTTGGCCGCGATGCTCCTGCGGAGTAAGGAACGGTGAATCCGTCTCAATCAACAGCCGCTCAAGCGGCAATTGGCGCACGATTTCTCTGCGTCTGTCTGCGCCTGGATACGTGATCGGCCCTGTGACTCCGATATAGAACCCGAGGTCGATGGCTCTGACGGCCGTCTCAAGTCTGCCGGCGAACGAATGCAGAACCCCCGGTCGATCCGAGATGGGGGAGCCTCGCGACCGCAAGCCACGAACCCAGTCTCCAAGGATTGTGAGCATGTCGTCAGCGCAAGCGCCATGCTCGGCATCATCCTGCTCGCGCATGTGCAACACGACAGGCAATTCGCATGCCTCCGCAAGTTCCAGCTGTGAGAGCAGAGCTACGTGCTGTTCGCGGCGCCGCAGACTCTCCGCGACCCAGTAGTAGTCAAGGCCGATCTCGCCAACGGCAACGGCCTTTCCCGCGGAGGCGAGGCGCTGCAGTTCGACAAGGCTTGAAGCCCCCATTTTCTGGATCTCGGTGGGGTGGAAGCCCACAGCAGCATGCAGACCTGGATGTCGTCCTATCAAGGCCAGGATGCGCCTGGCAGATTCGAGATCCAAGGAGGGCACCAGCATCCGCCCGATTCCAGCTCGGCCGGCGCGCTCGATCACCGACTCGCGGTCGGCATCGAAGCGCTCCATATCAAGGTGGCAGTGGGTGTCGGTCAGTGTCACGCGCGCCGCATATCGCACTTCGCGAAGCCGTCGGTGAACATCAGCCAAGGCCAGCGATCTTCAGGCCGTCCTGCAGGATGGCCTGTACCTTGTCCGGGTGCGTCGTCTCGCAATACACGCGCATGATGGGCTCAGTGCCGCTGAAGCGAATCAGCATCCATCCCCCGTCCTCGAGCTTGAATTGAAAGCCATCAATCGTTACGAGTTCCGTGACTTTCAAGCCCCCGATTGCCTCAGGCTTCGCGGCAAGGATCTTTACCTCGCGATCCTTTCGGTCGCCATCAAATGGCGTGTCGATCCGGTCGTAGTAGTGTGCGCCGACCTTCTGGAAGAGCATATCCAGGAGCTGGGATGGCTTCTTGCCGGTTCGCACCATGAAGTCCAGCATATACAGACCTGCCAAAATGCCGTCGCGTTCGGGTACGTTTCCCCGGAAGGCATAGCCGCCGCTTTCTTCGCCGCCGATCATGGCATCGGTCTCAATCATCTTCGGCGCGACATACTTGAAGCCCACACCGGTTTCGAAGACAGGGACGTTGTAGAGTTGGCCAAGCTTGTTGAGCATGGTCGTGGTTGACAGAGTCTTGACGATCGCGCCGCGCTGGCCTCTGATGTCCAGCAGATAGTACGCGATCAGCGCAAACACGCGCAGCTGGTTGATGAACTGGCCGTGCTCATCTCCCAGCCCCAGCCTGTCGGCATCGCCATCCGTAATGAGTAGCACGTCGGCGTGATTGGCAACTGCGGCTGCAAGACCTACATCGATATTTGGCGGTATGGGTTCCGGGCGCTTCATATCCGGAAACAGAGGGTTACGATCGCCATGGATCTCAACTATCTTCGTGGCACCACCTGAGAGGAGCCTCGCGAACCATCCTCCGCCGTTGCCCCACATCGAGTCGACCATGATGGTAAGCCCAGCGTCCCGAATAGTCTGGAGATCGACCAGTTGTTTGAGATGCTCAATGTAGGACGGAGCCGGATCGAACTTGAAGATCATTCCGGAGGAGGATGCTTTGCCGAAATCCATGCGCCTGACTTTGTCCATTGAATCAGGGATGAGCGCCTCGATCCTGTTGAGGCCTTCGGGATCGATGGCCCCGCCCCGGGAATTCCGGACCTTGAATCCGTTATCGGTAGCGGGATTGTGTGAGGCTGTGATGTTTACGGCTCCGGCTGCCTTCCGCTCAACAACGGCGTAGGCGATTACTGGCGTCGGAGTGGGACCGTCTGTAAGATGCACTCGGAACCCGTTGCCTGCAAGGACCTCGGCCACAGCCGCCGCGAAATGCTCGCTGTCGTAGCGCTTGTCGTGACCGACCACGATCCAGGAGCCCTGTTTTTCCATCTCATTCATATAGGAGGCAAAGCCCTGCGCCGCGCGGCGGACATTGTCGAACGTGTAGTCCTCAGCGATGGTACCGCGCCAGCCATCTGTCCCGAATGTGATCTTGTCCATCATCGAGCCTCCGAGTATGTGCCTGGAAAACAGGCGCATTATAACGGCAAGGGAGGCTCTGGTCGCTCCCGGGGTGGCACCGCGCCTCCCTGCCTGCAGAAAGGGTAAGTCAGAATTCCGCGGGTCCGCAGGACTTCCGACGATGATTGAGGGAGACGACCGACGCCCGGTGTGCCGGTGCAAGCCGCGAAAAGCGTGCATGCTATAATCGTGTCGCCCCGCCATGACCAGCACGATATATCTAGATTACGCGGCCACAACACCCATCGACGCGCGGGTATTGGCGGCGATGCAGCCGTACTTCGCGGAAGCCTTTGGCAACCCCTCATCCGTGCATCGATATGGCCAGCAGGCGGAGAGGGCAGTGGATGCCGCCCGCGAAACCGTGGCCGGCATTCTGAACTGCACGCCGGAGGAGATCCTCTTCACTTCGTGCGGCACAGAATCAGACAATCTCGCTCTTCGGGGTTCCGCGTTCTCGGCCCGCGAGAAGTCCGGTGCGAAGCGGATCCTGACATCCAAGACGGAACATCACGCTGTCAGCAAGACGGCGGAGCAGCTCGCGCAGCGCCACGGCTTTGCGGTCGACTGGCTTGAGACGGACGAGCACGGCTCCATGCTTCCAGCCACTGTCCGCCGGGCGCTCAGTCCTGACTGCGCCGTGATTTCCCTGATGTATGCCAACAACGAGATCGGAACAGTCAACCCGATTGGTGAGATCGCCGCAGAGTGCCGCGATCAGGGCGTGTTGATGCACACCGATGCCGTCCAGGCTGCAGCGTACCTGCCTCTTGACGTGAGGATGCTCGGCATCGACCTGATGTCCTTGGGCGGGCACAAGTTCCATGGTCCAAAAGGTGTCGGGGCGCTGTACGTCCGGCGGGGCTCACGGCTGTTGCCCTCACAAACCGGCGGTTCCCAGGAATTCGGGCTGCGAGCAGGAACGCAAAATGTGCCGCTCATAGTGGGATTCGCAAAGGCGCTGGAACTGGCGCAGCAGGAGCGCGAGCAGCGTGCGGCGCATGCCACGTCTCTGCGCGACCGCATCATTGGCTCCGTGCTGGAGCGGATAACGGACTCCCGCCTGACGGGGAGCCCCGGGGCTCGTCTTCCAAACCACGCATCCTTCGCATTCAGAGGTGTGGACGGCAATCTTCTGCTCAACCTTCTGGACGCAGCCGGGTTCGCCTGCTCTTCGGGCTCAGCGTGCAAAACGGGCGATCCGGAGCCCAGCGAGGTGCTCTCGGCTATTGGCCTAAGTCGGGAATGGGGATTGGGATCACTGCGGGTCACTGTGGGGAAGGACACCACCGCCGCCGATGTGGAAGCCTTTCTGAGTGCGCTGCCGACTCTGGTGAAGAATGCCCGTGCCCTCAAGCGCCCGCACGCATAACTGCCAATCACAGATGATCAGGCGAACCAAGATCGTGGTCGCTATGTCTGGCGGTGTGGACTCATCGGTTGCCGCGGCCTTGCTCAAGGAGCAGGGCTATGAGGTGATCGGCGTGATGCTGCGCTTGTGGTCCGAGCCCGGTAAAGAAGAATCCAACCGGTGTTGCACACCCGAATCGGTGGTGCTGGCGCGGCGGGCTGCCGCACAATTGGACATTCCGTTCTACGTGCTGGATGCCAAGGACGGCTTTCGAGCCACAGTGGTGCAGACCTTCATAGATGGTTACTGTCGGGGCGAGACGCCCAATCCGTGTCTCGAGTGCAACCGCAAGATGCGCTGGACATTCTTGTTGGAACACGCGCAGGCGCTTGGGGCTGACCTGATGGCCACCGGCCATTACGCGCAGCTTGATCACGATCCGACCGGCAAGGTCAGGCTGCTCCGGGCGGCCGACTTGTCCAAGGATCAGTCGTACGTTTTGCATGTTCTGAATCAGGATCAGTTGCGGCGAACGGTGTTTCCATTGGGCGTGTACGCGAAAACGGAGGTCCGCAGCCTGGCTTCGAGGCACGGGCTCCCGATGGCGACGCGACACGATAGCCAGGATTTGTGCTTTCTCGCCGGCGGTGACTACCGTGACTTCCTGCGTCGGCATGGACCTCAGATTCTCATCCCTGGCCTGATCGTAGATACGGCTGGTGGGGCTCTCGGCGAGCACAATGGGCTGGCAAACTACACGATCGGGCAGCGCAAGGGGCTGCACGTACCCTCGCCCGTGCCGCTGTATGTGATCCGCAAGGAGGTGAGAGAGAATCGACTGGTTGTTGGGGAGCAAAGGGAACTTGGTACCAACTCGTTGATGACTGGAGAGGTAAACTGGCTGGCTGGCGAACCGATGCCGGAACCATTCCGGGCGCAGGTCAAGACCCGATACACGGCCGCGGAGAGGCACGCCGTGGTCACGCCGCTCGAAGGCGGCCGCCGTGTGCGGATCGAGTTCGACGAGAAGCAACGCGACGTCACTCCCGGACAGGCAGCGGTCTTCTATGTGGAGAACGTCGTGCTTGGCGGCGGGATCATTCAATAGCCTGGCGGAAGGATAATCATGACGCTTCCATCCGTATTCCTGGGTTTGATCTGCTCACTGCTGATCGGCTTACTATTCCATCTTGTGGTCGATGGGGGACCTGCGCGGTTGCTGTTGTACATGATCCTGAGCGCAGCAGGCTTCGGGGCAGGGCAGTGGATCGCAGGCTCGCAGCACTGGACCTTTCTGCCTATCGGCCCGCTCCAGTTGGGGCCAGCCATCCTTGGGAGCCTCCTGGTGCTGTTGGTGGGGTATTGGCTGAGCAGGTTCGACGTGCGGCCTGCGGATCGCAACGGTACGGTATAATTCAGCGCTTTCGATTCTGCTCTCAGGACAGGCAAGATGGCTGTTGTGCAATTTCTCATTGACGTTTTCCTGCACCTGGACGAACATCTCAGCAGTGTCATCGCCCAATATGGCGTGTGGACGTACGCGCTCTTGTTCTTTGTGATCTTCATGGAAACCGGCTTCGTGGTCACGCCGTTCCTGCCGGGCGATTCACTGCTATTTGCGGCTGGGGCATTCGCTGCTCTGGGATCCCTGGACCTCCGGCTGCTCCTCGGATTGCTTGCAACGGCCGCGTTTCTTGGGGACACTGCCAACTATTGGATAGGGCACTATCTTGGTGATCGCGCCTACAAGATCCGGTGGATCAAGAAGGAGTACCTGGAGAAAACGCATGCCTTCTTTGAGAAGCACGGAGGCATAACGATCTTCCTCGCCAGGTTTGTACCGATCGTCCGGACCTTTGCGCCATTTGTCGCCGGCATAGGTCGCATGTCCTATGGGTACTTCATTTCCTATAATGTCTTTGGCGGCATCATCTGGGTGAGCCTCTTCACGGTTACGGGATACCTTTTCGGAAACATCCCCTTCGTGAGAGATAACTTCTCGCTCGTCGTGATTGCCATCATTATCATCTCAGTGCTCCCGATGGTAATTGAGGCGGTGAAGGCGAGGCGTGAGGGGAAGCAGCCCGCGGCCAAGGCAACTGAGACGCGCTAATCTCTGCCCCTTGCCATGATTCGAGGTGAGGTGACGGGATCGGCAGAGAGGCCGGTCGCGCCCCTCAACAATTTCCATGAGACGCTGGTCGGTGGTCTTCGGCCTGGGAGTCCTGGCGATTACCATTGCGGCAGACCTTGGTTTGCTGGGTCTCGTCCGGCGCATCCACAATATCCCGCTAGCGGACAAGCTGGGGCACTTCACCCTGTGCGGCCCCTGGATCTGCCCATTATCCTGGCTATACAGGAAACGCACCTAGAGTGGGGAAGGGCGCGGATTGCTGTGGGCTGCAGTCTGCTACTGGAAGGCCTGGCTGCCCTTGAGGAAGTCTCACAGCGCTAAATTGCGACGCGAACGTTCAGCGCCTGGGACATTGTGGCAGATGTCGTGGGAATCCTGTCATTTGGCGCGTTGGCTCAGGTGATGAGCCGAAGAGTCGTGAAGAATCCGAGCGATTTGATTAGGGGTAGACGCGCTTGATAGTTCGAGGGAAGGGAATGGCTTCGCGAATGTGCTCAATCCCGCAGAGCCAGGCGACCACTCGTTCGACTCCCATCCCAAACCCGGAGTGAGGAACTGAGCCGTATTTTCGAAGTTCCAGATACCACCTGAAGGCCTCTTCGGGCAGTTTCTGATCACGGATGCGGCTCAGGAGTAGGTCGTGATTGCTGATGCGCTCCGAACCACCGCAGATCTCGCCGTAGCCCTCCGGCGCGAGCAGGTCCACTGACTTGCTGACATCGGGCCGAGCCGGCCACGGTTCCATATAGAAGGCCTTGACCGCCGTGGGGTAGCCATAGACAAACACCGGCCGGTCGAAGCGACTCGTCAGGGCGGTTTCGTGCGGCGCGCCGAAGTCCATCCCCCATTCGAACTTCAGCAATTCCTTGCGTTCTGGATCCGTTTCCTCGGAGGCCATTTCGGTCAACATGCGGGCGGCCTCATCGTATGAAAGGCGTGGGAACGGCGGAGCAACGCGCTCAAGGTTCGTCGTGTCACGGCCAAGTGACTTGAGTTCAGCTGCGCACTCACGCAGCACGGTCTGAACGATGTGGGTGACTAGTCCCTCTTCGATCTCCATCAGCTGATCCAAATCGCAGAACGCGATCTCAGGTTCCAGCATCCAGAACTCCGTGAGATGCCGCCGGGTTTTGGATTTCTCAGCGCGAAATGTGGGGCCAAAGCAGTAGACCTTGCCAAAGGAGAAGATATTTGCCTCGTTGTACAGCTGTCCTGTCTGTGCAAGGTAGGCAAAGCCTTCATCAAAATAGGGGGTCTGAAAGAGAGTGGTGGTTCCCTCCGCAGCCGCCGGCGTGAGGATGGGGGTATCCAGGTTGAAGAAACCGTGGCTGTCCAGGTAGCTACGGACGGCCGAAATGACCTTCACCCGCACGCGCAGGACCGCCCATTGGCTGGGCATTCGGATCCACAGGTGACGATGGTCCAGGGCAAAATCCACACCGTGATCCTTGAGCGCCATGGGGTAGTCGAGCTCCGCGGCCTGGATGACCTCCAAGTGCCGGATGCCGATTTCGAACCCGCCGGGGATGCCCGGGGCGCGCGCGTCCTGCCGGACAATGCCCGTGACAATGACGGACGTCTCTTGGGAGAGGCGCATGATCTGATCGAAGAGCCCCTCATCAAGGTCTCCCTTGAATGCTACGCACTGAATAAATCCGCTGCCATCTCGGATGAGCAAGAAACAGAGTTTGCCCTTGTCGGTGCGGCTGTACACCCAACCCTGGATCCTGACCTCCTGGCCTACGTGCCCAGCGATGCTTTCAATGCGTGTTGTCTGCATGACGCTCTCCAGATGGTTGGCCTGCGTTCGGATCCAGCTTCGGACGCGGCGCCACAATACCCCGCCGGCTTCAGTCGGTCACCTTGAGATGCAGCTCCTTGAGTTGGGACGCATCAACCTGCGAGGGTGCATCAGCCATGACATCACGGGCGGCCTGATTCTTCGGGAAAGCAATCACTTCCCGAATGTTGGATTCGTCGGCCAGGAGCATGACCAATCGGTCGATGCCGGGTGCCAGGCCGCCGTGCGGCGGGGCACCGTACTTAAAAGCCTCGAGCATATGCCCGAACTTCCGCTCGATTTCCTCGGCCGTCAGCCCCAGGAGCTGGAAGACCTTACGCTGGACGTCGCTGTGATGGATTCTGATAGAACCCGATGCCAGTTCGTAGCCATTGCACACCATATCGTAGGCATCTGAAAGGATGCCAGCGGGATCGGTGTCGAACTTCGTCAGATCCTCAAGCTTCGGCATGGTGAAAGGATGATGCTCAGCATCCCACTTGTTGGCGGTCGCATCCCATGCAAACATGGGAAAGTCGACGATCCACGCAAACGCCATCGTGTCTCTGTCCGCCAGGCTCAACCTGTCGCGCAGCATGAGTCGCAATGCCCCCAGTACAGAGTTGACGACCGCCCGTGAGTCGGCTACGAGGAGTATCAGGTCGCCGGGCTTCGCTTCGGCAGCTGAAACAAGCGCCTGCCCTTCTGCCGCCGACATGAACTTCGCCGCGCCGCCTTTGAATCCTTCGACCGTCAGGGGCAGAGCCACTAGGCCCTTGGCACCGAGGCCCCTGGCAGTCTCTGTGAGCTCGTCTATCTGACGCCGGGAATAGTCGGCGCAGTCTGAGGCAACGATGCACTTTGCGATGCCGCCGGCCTCCAGGGAAGACTTCAGGACACCGAACTCCGTCCCACCGAAGACGTGGGTGACATCTTTGAGCTCCATCCCAAAACGGAGGTCCGGCTTGTCTGTGCCAAACCGCTCAACGGCGTCCCGATGTGAAAGCTTGGGCCACGGGGCGGCCGCCAGCCGCTTGTTTGGCGCAACTGCAGGGATCATTGCCGCGTACAGGCCTTCCACCATTTCAAGCACGTCGTCACGCTGAACGAAAGACATTTCGAGGTCGAGCTGGGTGAATTCAGGCTGTCGATCGCCGCGTTGGTCCTCATCCCGGAAGCAGCGGGCGATTTGATAGTAGCGGTCCAGCCCGGCAACCATGAGCAGCTGCTTGAGCTGCTGGGGCGACTGGGGAAGAGCATAGAATTGACCGGGATAGATGCGTGAGGGCACCAGGTAATCGCGTGCGCCCTCGGGCGTTGCCTTAAATAGGATAGGCGTTTCGACCTCGACGAAGCCTTTCTGGTCCAGATAGTCGCGCATGAACTTGATGACACGATGGCGCAGGAGGAGGTTGCGCGTCATGCGCTCACGGCGCAGGTCGAGATAGCGGTAGCGAAGCCGCGTGTTTTCCTCGGCTTCCTGCTCTTCTCCGCTCACCATGAATGGCATGGGCTTGGAAGGATTTATCACGTCCACAGTGCTGGCGATGATCTCGATCTCCCCCGTGGCCATCCTTGGGTTCGCCATGCCGTTCGGGCGCTTCTGCACCTTGCCGGAAACCTGCAGCACCCACTCAAAGCGAACGCTTGAGACCGTCTCCAGGATCTGTGGAGCCAGGTCCGGATTCACGGTCACCTGCACGAGGCCGTATCGGTCGCGCAGGTCGAAGAACACAACGCCGCCGTGATCTCGTCGCCGGTGCACCCAGCCAGCCACAGTGACGGTCTGGCCGACGTGATCTGTCCGAAGCTCTCCACAAGTATGTGTCCGAAGCATGCCTAACCTCCACTTTGAACGCCGCCCGGAGGCGGACAACCCCGGGAATGGCGAACCTCTGTTTCTTCCTCATTTTCAAACCCAGCCGACCTGCGCGTACAAAAACAATCGCCCTTCGCGTTCAGCGTTGGGCGATTGTATGAGCTGGGAATGTCTCCGTCAGCTGACCGCGCTTCGCCCAACGGCCAAGGTATCACCGTCGTTGTCATTGTTCATATTGCAGGCAAAGCGCGCCATAGTTCGGGGCATTATAGCACACGTGGTGCTGACCCGCAGCCCACAAGGCTGATGTTCGGCTCATCCCGGAGCGACCAGGCGGGCGCGGGCTGTTGCAGGGCACGGCGCAACACGGCCAGGAGGGATGTAGCCCAAATGGGGGAGACGATCCCTGTCGGCCTGCCTATATACTGAGGTTGTGGTCCTCACCGGGTCACCGAATTCATAAGGAGTGATACATG
>Ga0315277_10003433_pt1 | contig 21448 bp, 20 predicted proteins | sample YL17G05_15_MG_FD_203695 | JGI IMG/M metagenome (GOLD analysis project Ga0315277, IMG submission 203695) | Sediment microbial communities from Yellowstone Lake, YNP, Wyoming, USA - YL17G05_15 | ecosystem: Environmental > Aquatic > Freshwater > Lake > Sediment | place: USA: Wyoming | collected...
CCGCAAACCACGCTGCACCCTGAAGTAGAGCATCCGGTGAGACCCGGCGGAAGACACACATCCAGACTCCTTGTTGAGGACGTTCTTGACTGGTTGGAGGACGAATACGACTCGCGCTACAGCGGGTTCGGTCATGAGTCGAAGTCGCTGGACGCGTTTCCGCTGCTCCTCCTGTTATGGTCCGGTATCTGGGGTTTCGAGAACCGTTCAAGTTTCGCCATAAGCACACTCCGGACCGCTTACGTATCCGGAATCCGAGACAGGATCGAAGACGGTTTCTTTCACTATGCCGAAAAGAGGGACTGGTCCTCTCCTCACAGGGAGAAACTCCTGTCAGATAACTCCTGGCTGGTCCAGTGTTTCCTGGTCGCCAATGCCGTTTCCGGGTTGTCCGAATTCGCCACGGCTGCCTGGGAGACGGCCGGCTATATGGATACGGTGCTATGGCTCCCCGACCGGAGCTTCTATGGAAGTGTCCAGGAAGCCGACGACGACTACTACGTCGATGATGTCGAGGCCAGGAGGCGCAGATCGGCACCGCCTGTGGACAGGACCGTGTACTGCAACTGGAACGCGCTGGCGGCGTGGTCAAAGCTGCTGCTCGCCTGGCAGACAGGAGACAGCCGGCACGGCGATCGCGCGCTGCAAGTGGTTGACGGCCTGATGAAAAACATGATTGACTCGCGAGGAGCGTGCAATCACTACTGGGCAGAAGGACAAAAGCCCCAGATCACTGGCCACTTATCCGACTACGCGCTGGCATCCATCGCCCTCGGCGAAGCATACCAGTATACGCAGAATCCCACGTACCTTGAGAGCATGATATCGGTGCTGCGTTTCTGTGATGAGAACCTGCGGGTGGAGGACGGCACTTTCCACGACATCACTCACAGCGACGAAAGGCCTCCCGACGCGGCCCCGACCAACCTGCGCACCCAGTACAATGCACTCCTGGCTGCCGGCTTCATGGTGGCATCCGGCCTCACTGAGGATACCTCATACGCGGGCACAGCGGCTGCGATCCTTGAGGGCCTCGGCACGCCTGCCCCAGCCAACAACCCGGCCATTGCTCTTGCGACGGGGATGCTGCTGAGACCTGTATCCGTGGTCTGCGAGTCAAGGGATAGCGAACTTGGCGCATGGGCCAAGACGAGATTCTTGCCGGGCCTTGTCATCCGGTACAGCGAGGAAGCGGGCGGAGAAGCAACAGTCTGCACCGGGGGCAGGTGTCTGAAACCGGCTTCATCGCGGGCGCATCTCAGCGAACAGCTGGGCAAGGTTTATTCCTTGCGGGAAAGCGTCGATTACCTGGTCGAATATCAGGAGGCCGGCGCTCCCGTCCATAGGCCAGGCTTTCCGGCCGAAGCGGAACACCCGCCCCACTGACACGAAATCTGAAGCCCTGGGCGCGATGCCCAGGGCTTAGAACGTGCTCTTCGTGGCCGGCGTCCGGCGCCGGCACAAAAAGTCCACCGATTGTTGGAACGACCTTAGACCGCCTCGACCGACTTTACCTCGGGGATCTTGGACTTCAGTAACCGCTCGATCCCGTTCTTCAGCGTCATGCGTGCCATCGGACACCCTCCGCATGCGCCCTTCAACCTGACCTTTACGATACCGTCGTCCACTCCAACGAACTCGACATCTCCACCATCAGCCTGGAGCGTAGGTCTTATGTCCTTAAGAACTTCTTCGATCTGCTCCTTCACAGCTGCTCTCTCCTTTCGGCAAACCCGATGCTCCTCTAGAACGTCCGTGTAGTGATATCTCCGTCTCGAAGCCGGATTTCGATGTGCTTGAGCCACTCTTCCTTCTCTTCCGGGAAATCTTCTCGGTAATGGACACCGCGGCTCTCGTCGCGCAACAGCGCTGCTCTGGCTACCATCCTCGCGACGAGCAGCAAGTTCCTGGCTTCGAACGCTTCGAAAAGCTCACCGGGCAATGCCACTGTCATATCATCCTGCGTTTCCCACAGGCCGTCAAGTAGCGACGTCGCCCGCGACAATCCTTCGTAGTTTCTCACCACGGCGAGCTTATCGTCCGCGATTTCGTTAAGCGCTCTCTTCATATCCGCGGGAGAAGGGCCGTTGCGGTTGGACATCCACTTCTGGACGCTCTCGTCAGCTTCGTGCGAATCCGGGGCTTCGCCGGGCTGAGCGGTCGCGGCGTAGCTGACGGCAGACTCGGCCGCACGGAACCCGAAGACTGTTATCATGCTTAGGGCGTTGCCACCAATGCGGTTAGCCCCGTCTGTGCCGCCAGTAACCTCTCCGCACGCGAAGAGCCCGGGAACCTCCGTCGAGCAATCGGCATTCACCAGCGCGCCGCCAGGGAAGTAATGCTGGACAGGCTTCACTCTTATCGGGCCTGCGGAGGGTGGCCTGGAGTGCGGGAACATCTTCCTCATCATCGTCCCGTGCGGGCTCTGCCAGGCATCTTCAGGTAGCTGCTCCACATGAAGCCACACCTGTCCGCCTCTCGCCCACTCGCTGGCTATCGCGCGGGAACTCCGGTCTCGCGTGTAAAGGTTGGCTTCACGGCCGTTCCGGATGCCCCACTGTTTCCAGAGTGCCTGAAGAAACCGTTCTCCCCTGTCGTTTGTTACCGGCGCGTAGTCCGCCCAGTTGAGCGCTATCATCCACACCGGAAAGCCAGGCTCGGCAAAACCCATCGGGTAGAACTGAACGAATTCCATATCGATGAGAGGCAGGCCCATCCCGGCAAGGAGAGCATAGCCGTCCCCCGTCGTCCGGACCGGGTTGTCCGTGCGTGAGTATACCCGGCCTGCACCGCCTGTGGCGACGATCACGGCTCTGGCCGGAATGGTGAAAAGGCGGCCCGTGCGGGTGTCGAGGGCACGAACGCCACTCGCGCGCCCGCCGCTGGTGAGAATCCCGGTTACCATTGTCCTGTCCAGTACCTGGACCCCGGACTTCCTGGCTTGCTCCACAAGCGGCAACGTCATGCCGGTGCCGCCCAGCATCGGGCCGATGCCGTAGGGCGCCACCGACGCATGCCCATCTTCCAGGTCGATGCGGACGCCCAACTCCCTGAGATCCGGTACAGCCTTACCTGCCTCCGCGGACAGCGCATCGAGCATGTAGGGTATGTTCAGGTTGCGGCCCACCTCACGTGTCTTGGTCCTGTGCTGGTCAGGCGTTACATCTCCATAGGGAAGGGTGAACCCTCCGCCCGCGTACGCCGTGCAATTCGCGAGGCCGGGAGCCGACTTCGTGACCAGGGTGACGCTCGCGCCCGCCCTCCTCGCCGCGCAGGCTGCGACCAGCCCTGCCCCGCCGCTTCCGATCACCAGAACGTCCGTAACCGGCAACGTGATAGCCTCCTCAAAGCTTGTGAGTATAGTCTAAAACACACGACTGCAAAGGAATCAGCCAGTTCCGCGGCCAAGAGAAAAGGAAAGGCGGCGCATCAGCGCCGCCTTATTTCGCCGGGTTTCTAGCTACTATTTGAAGAGCGGGTCGTCCTTGACGAGTGGCTTGGAGACGGTCGTCTTGTCGATCTTCACATAGCCCGCAACGGTCTGGATGACGACTTTCTTGACCTCGGGGAACTCGCACAGCGTGTTGACAATTGAGCGTACGATAGCCTTCTGCGCTGGGACTTCCTTTGGCCAAGCGGTCTTGAACTCCTTCGAGAACACGACGGTCGCCTGGTCGGCCTTGAGCGTCAGCTTCTCAAGCTTCGCGCCCGCGGGCACTGCCTTTGCTGTGATGAGTGCCTTGATGGCGTTCTCCATCAAGCCCTCAACCTTGTCTTCCACCGTTACCCTGACTTTCGTCGCCTTGCCGTCAGCGCCAATGATGTTGATCTCTTTCGTGAACTGGTTGACGATGGCCTGCAGCGACGTGACCTGCTTGGTTGCGGCGTCGAGATCGGCCTTCGCCTTTGTCAGATCCGTGTTCACCTTTGTCGCCTTGTCGGTCTCAGCCTTAATCTTGGCGTTCAGATCCGCGACAGTCTTGTCGAACTCGGACTTCTGGACGCAGCCTGTTAGCGCAAGGCTGGCCACCAGGATCATTACAACTGCCAGTATTGCTCTCTTCCTCACGGTCTTTCCCCCTCTGACTTAGAATGAGGATATCTTGAACCACAATAGTGTTCGACCTGCCTGCTGAAGTTCCTCCTGCTCGGAACCACCATAAAGCGAAATCTGCGCAGCGCCACCAGCAAAACCCGGCAGGAGTCCATTTCGCCCCCCTTCTACCGAAAACCTACAAGCACACAAAACTTCCCGGCGTCAATGTTGGGTTCCTTAATTCTACAGGAAACAGATTTTTCCCTGCATGTTTAATTAAGTCACTATCAGGAGAAAAATCCCTGCAGCTGGATTCCGGGCGCACGCGTCCAGGATTCTAAGCAGATTATATTGCGGACAAGGCGTCCTGAGAATCCCCTCTGGCCATCCCAGGTGGTCTTTTGCGCGGGACTCGCGGGGCGTACCTGGTTAGGTGCGCGCCAGAGTCATTTCGCTTTCAATCTCGTCGAGGAACGTCTGGTCGTCAGTGAATCTCCGTGCCTGCTCAAGGCACTCTTTGATTACCTCATCGCGCCTCTCGCGATCGATGCGGAACGTCTTTACGGCGGTTAGAAAGTGCGTGTCCTCAAGAACCTCGGCGTTACGGTCAAACGCGATCCGCTTCGCCCGGATCACCAGTTCTGCCAGTTCGGCGCAGGAGAAGTTGCGAGTGAGCGGCGCAACGTCTTCGCGCAGGAAGTTCTCGAGGACGGAAGTGTCCATGGCAAGCGGAACGCGCTGGCTGCGGGATCCCTCCTTCAGCCCGAGGTGCACCCTCATTATGTCGAATCTTGCCGCTTCACCGGGGTACAGGAACGGGATCTTGTAGTCGAAGCGACCGGTCCTGGTAAAAGCTTCGTCCAGGTGATCCGGAACGTTGGTCGTGCCGATGATTATCGCTTCGCGGTCGGGTTTGCCCAGCCACTCGAGGAACTGGGAGAACACGCGCTTGGTTTCCTCGCCTGCCGAGCCCGCGGCCCCGTCCACCCTCTTGCCGAACCTATCTATCTCGTCCACAAAAACGATCGCCGGGGACATCTTCTCGGCCATTCGTATGGCGCTCTTCATCCGCTGGCCGGACTCGCCCAGCCACTTGGAGTAAATGTTCTCCGTGGCGAGATTGATGAATGGAAGCGAGATCTCGCTGGCAAGCGCGTTGGCGAAGAGGCTTTTCCCCGTGCCCGGAGGGCCGAAGAACAATATGCCCTTGGGAAGCGGCAGCGAGAAACGGGCGGCCCGCTGGGGCTCGCGCAACACCTTGATGACATACTTGCGGATGAAACCCTTGATAGCTTCATACCCGCCAATATCGGCGAAACTGTGTGTGGCGTCGCGAACCTCCAGGACCCCGGACTTCTTGACCAGCTCGGATTTCAGGTCCTTCACCGTCGAGAGGTCGAACCTGTGTGAGCGGAAGTAGGACTCCAGCAGCACGCTCTCGACCTGGTGCAGGTTCAGGCCCGCAGTGGCCATCACGAGTTCGCCGGTAGGGGCAGATTCCAGGCCCAAGGCGTTGCGGATCTGGTCCATCGTGCCCGCCCGCTCTTCTCGCGAGGAAGGATCCACGGTAATCAGAACGCACAGCTCGCGGGTGAATTCATCGAGGAGGGACGTGGCATCGCTGGTCAGCACAAAGATCGTTGAGCCCTTGCTTATAACCTGGGGGTCTACGGCCCAGGACCGTAGGGCGGCGCCGAAGCCCGTCTCCCACTCGCGCGTCTCGGAAACATTCTGGATGATGAACACGGTTCGCGCGCTCTTGAGGAAAGGGTCCACTTCTTTGAGCACGGACTTGAACTGTGCCAGTTGTACGCTGTCGTCGTGCCGGACCCGCTGTGCAAGAGGCGACGCAGGTGCAGCGCGCTTGCGGTAGGGTTCAGTCACGGGGCCTTCGCCGGACATGGCCAGCTTGCCGAGACCTTCCCATGGGTCATAGATGAAGGTGTTCTCCGCCCCTTCCGGCGACGTCAACAGGAAGTGCTTCAACTGGAAGAGGCGCTTCGGGTCGGTCGTCTCGATACAGATGACCGGTGAGTAGTTGCTCTTTCGCTTGAGGAGACCGTCCTCAATCCATTTGGAATCAAGGTGAGAGAGATCCAAGCGCTGGGTCCTCCTAGCCACACATGGATTGGCGTACGAGAGATGTCTTGAGTCCCAGCGCAGCCAGCCTCTCGCTGAGAAGTGACGCCGCTTCGGGGGTCGAGTAGACCACAACGTAATCTGGATAGACCCCTACAGAGATAACCTCCCGGGTCCGGGCTTCTGCACGACGCTTTGAGCCATCGACCCTCTTAACTCTCATGTCCCACCTTAGCCCTCTGGGCTCCGGGCACCCCATCTGCCGGCTGGCCCAGCTCCTGGAAAACCTGTGCGGGTGTCTTCATTATGACCTCTGAAGCGGTCATCTTCAGCCCAAGGCTGGAGAGCGCCTCGGCCAGGTTCCTGGCTTCGGCCAGGCAATCCTCTCCCGGAAAACCGCTGAACTCGGCCTCAACTCGGCCGTCCTTCCGGATGGTGAATCGGACCTCGCGAGGCACGTCTAGAGAACCCCCTTGACGGTGATGGTCCGGCCCTCGACCGGGTGAGGCTCTTCCTTATACTCCACGGTGTAGTTCAGGCTCTCGAGAGCTCTGGCCACAGCTATACTCTGGTAGTTCTGCGCTATGGTTTCGCATATCTGCTTGACGATCCGGTCGTACCCGCCGTATTCGTCATAAACGAATTCCACCGCGCCGGTCGTGCGCGAGACCTTGACCCCAACTCCCCTGGGTACGCTGGGACCCCAGACGGCGAAGTCGCACCGGATGGCCCTGTTGTAGTAGTCCCTGATGAACGTGCCCACTTCGAGCCCCAGTTCCGCGGCGCAGGCTTCCACCGCTTCCCGCAGTATCTCGTATCCCGGGTCCGACTCGACCGTCGCACCGGAGGAAAGCGCGGTGTCCAGCAGGATTTGAGTCCTGTAGGTGGTGATGTGACTCATAGCGTCACCTCAGTCCAGTCGTATTTTCCGCCCAAGGAAATCAGACCGCTTTCTCCGCCACTCGTCGATATCCACCTTTATGGTGTCGAGGCTCGTCTTCACCCGCTCCTCTTCGCGGAACAGCCCCTCAATGTCGGGCGACTCGTCTCCGGCAGGCATGTGCCTGTCGATAACCGTCAGGTCGAGCACGGCCAGCTCCGTCCGCAGCTGGCGCGCCTGCTCCTGCGCCTCCGGGTGAGAGGCCGCGGCCTGTATCTCGCTCTTCAGCCTGTCCCGCTCCCGGGCGAGGCTGGTATCGTCCATCGCGTGATATGTCCGGCGCCACTCCTCAACCTTGAGCGACCTCGTGCGCGCGATGCCGCCGCCCTGCTGCCAGGCATCCACAGCGGAAACAAGCTGCGAGCGCCTTTCCACCATGTCCCTCGTGCGCTGGGCAGACCCCTGGCGCTTCAAGCTTTCCCCATGTACCTTCTCGCGTGCGTCCTCAAGCCGGGTCTTCTCCAGGTACTCACGATCCAGGAGTTGCTCGATGGTCCTGTCAAACCTGGCGAGCTTCATCGAAAGCCACGCCTCAGTCATGGCACTTGCCAGCGCGATGAACAGCGCAAGCGAAATCCCGAAGCCCACCGCAACGCCGAACACGGGAGGAAGCCCCAGGAGTGACGTCCCCACATAGGTGCCCAGCCCCAGCGATACAGCGGCGCACACGTAAAGGCCCCAGAGACTCCTCTTTGTGTATTCGAAGCGTGTGTAGAGTCTCGTCGCACCGGCTATCAAGAGCCAGATACCCAGAGCAACGAGCCCAAAGATAGCCCAAACCCACAAACCGACCAGCCTCCCGGCACATTCCTGTGCCGCATGCTCCCACGGCAATATTATAGCATATGCAATTTTCCGACCCTCCCGGAAGGCAGGAGAACCGGGAAGTTTCGTGGAACGGTCTGTCTCGACGAGTGGACAGGCCTGGACGGCCGTCCCGGGAAACTTGGAGGGGGTTGAGAGATTATGTTCAGGAGAGTCCTGGCGCTGGTGCTCATTGCCATGCTGGCAGCCTCTATGATTGCGGGCTGCGGCCAGCAGGCTGCGCCGCCCAAGACAGAGCCCAAGCCGGAGCCGAAGCCGCAGCCGCCGGCGAAGAAGAAGATTGGGCTGGTCTTCGATGTGGGGGGAAAGGGCGACCTATCGTTCAACGACTCGGCATACGAGGGGCTCGACAAGGCTGCTAAGGAGTTTGCCGACAAGATTGAGGTCAAATCGCTTGAGCCCAGTGGCGCAGGGGAAAACCGTGAAGAGTTGCTGAGATTGCTGGCCAGCGAAAAGTACGATCTGATCTTTGCGGTGGGGTTCCTTTTTACTGACCACGTCATTAAGGTGGCCAAAGAGTTTCCGACCGTCAAGTTTGCGCTGATTGATGGTTTCATCGACAAGCTGACGAAGGCCTCGAACACAATTTGCCTGTCGTTCAAGGAACAAGAAGGCTCGTTCATCGTCGGCGTGGCGGCGGCTCTGACGACGAAGACGAATAAAGTGGGCTTCGTCGGCGGGATGAAGGGCCCGCTAATAGAGAAATTCGAGGCAGGTTACGTCGCCGGTGTCAAGACGGTGAACCCGAACATCACGGTCATGATCGATTATGTGGGCACCACCGGTGATGCCTTCAAGAACGCCCCCAAGGGTAAGGAGCTTGCACTGAAGCAGTATAACGCGGGTGCGGACGTGATCTACCACGCCTCCGGCGCCTCCGGCATCGGCGTCATCGAGGCAGCCGCCTCCAAGAAGAAGTTCGTCATCGGTGTCGACTCCGACCAGGCGCTAACCGCCAAGCCGGAGCAGAGGCCCTATATCCTGACCAGCATGATGAAGATGGTGAATGCGTCCGTCTACGAGACCATCAAGACCTTCCTGGGCGGCAAGTTCGAGGGCGGCTACAGGGTGTTCGGCCTGTCCGACGGCGGTATCGGCTACGCCAAGAACGACTACAACAAGGACGTCATGGCAAAAATCGGCGCCAAGCTCGAAGAGTACAAAGCCAAGGTTGTCAAGGGCGAGATCGTGGTCCCGCAGAGCAACGAAGAGCTGAAGACATACCTTGCGAAAATAAAGAAGTGAGACGAGCCTGATGTAAGGATGGGGGTGGCCTTTCAAGGCTCACCCCCACTTTTACGGCTTGCGCCCGGAGTGAAGGGGTATGGACACAACAGCCGTCGTCTCGTTGAAAGGTATCAGCAAGGCTTTCCCTGGTGTGGTTGCCGACCGCGACATCAACCTCGACGTCACCCACGAGATTCACGCCATCGTCGGTGAAAACGGCGCTGGCAAGAGTACCCTCATGAGAATCCTCTCCGGCCTTCTCAGGCCGGACTCGGGCGAGATCTGGCTGCGAGGCAGCCGGGTGACGATCACGAGTCCTGGCCACGCAGCCGCCCTGGGCATCGGGATGGTCCACCAGCATTTCATGCTGATCGGGCGCTTTTCGGTCATGGAGAACGTGATACTCGGGCTCGAGCCGTCCCACCACGGCGTGCTGGACGCCAGTGCGGCAAAGGCCAGGGTCCTGGCGCTCTGCCGGCAATACGGCATGGCCCTGGACCCCGATGCGAAGATCCGGGACCTGCCGGTGGGGCTACAACAGCGTGTGGAAATCCTCAAGGTCCTGTACAGGGGCGCTCAGGTGCTGATACTTGACGAGCCGACAGCGGTTCTCGCTCCCCAGGAGGTCGCCGATCTCTTTCAGAACCTGCGGGCCCTCAAAGAAGCTGGCAAGACCATCATCTTCATAAGCCACAAGCTTGACGAGGTCCTGGAAATAGCCGACCGGATAAGCGTGCTGCGCAGGGGCCAGATGATCGGGACTGTCCTCGCGCAAGACGCCACGCGGGAAGAAATCGCCCGGATGATGGTTGGCAGACCGGTGTTGTTCTCGCTGGACAAGCCGCCAGCGACGCCCGGCGACGCGCTCCTGGAGCTCAAAGACCTGTCCGTGCTCGGCGGGCTCGGGAACCTGGCATGCGACAGGGTGTCGCTCTCGGTCAGGGCGGGTGAAATATACGGGGTAGCAGGCGTTGAGGGCAACGGCCAGACGGAGCTCGTTGAGGCGGTCACCGGTATCCGCAAACCGCGCAGCGGGAGCATCATGCTCCTGGGCAAGCAGGTGGCGGGCCAGAATCCAGCGGCAATACGGCACCTGGGACTGGCGCACATCCCTGAGGACAGGCAGAGGCGAGGTCTGGTGCTGGAACTCAGTGTCCTGGAGAATTTCATCCTGGGCAAGCACCGGAGCAGCAACTATGTGGCGCGCCACGTCACGAACACCCGGGAAGCAAGGACGCAGGCGTCGCGTGCCATCAGGGACTTCGATGTGCGGGTTGCGTCGCTCGATTTGACCGGCGGCTCGCTGTCGGGGGGCAACCAGCAGAAACTCATTCTCTCCCGGGAACTTGAGACGGGCCCAAAGGTGATAATTGCTGCGCAGCCCATGAGGGGCCTCGATGTGGGCGCTTCGGAGTTTGTGCGCTCGGTGCTGCTGAAAGCCAGGCAGGACGGCTGTGCGGTCCTGCTTGTCTCTGCCGATCTCGAGGAGCTGATGGCGCTCTCCGACCGGATCGGAGTGATGTTCCGGGGCAGGCTGGTCGCGGAACTCGACAGAGATCTGGCCACTGTCGACCGCATCGGCCAGTACATGGTCGGCACAACAGCGGAGGCCGCACGATGAGACACTCACGAGCGCTTCGTTTACTGGGCATTGTTACTCCGCTTGCCGCGATCGTCTTTGCGGGTCTTATCGGTTCGGTGGTCATAGCCATGGCAGGCAAGAGCCCTCTTGCGGTGTACAAGACCATGGTGCTCTTCAGCCTGACGCGGTTCGACAGTATCGCGCTCATACTGTTCAGGTGCACTCCCCTGCTCATCTCAGCCATAGCGGTGTCAATCGGTTTCCGGGCGAACCTTTTCAACATCGGAGTCGAGGGGCAGTACTTCATCGGGAGTTTCTGTGCTGCGTGGGTTGGGTTCTCGCTGCGCGGGCTTCCAGCCATCATCCACCTGCCGCTTGCCGCCTGCGCTGCCATGCTGGGCGGAGTGATTTGGGCCCTGGTGCCGGCGCTCCTGCGGGTTCGCCGCGGCGCCCACGAAGTCATCACGACAATCATGATGAACAGCGTTGCATTCTCCATGGTGCACTGGCTGATCTACGTCTTCCTGGACGTCGAACAAACGACCGTTCCAGGGATGGGCAGCGTACGGATGCGCACGCCTCTGGTGCTTGCGACGGCGAAGATGCCCACTATGCATTCGCTGCTGAACCCGCTGCTGGCGCCGCTCGGCCTCGAGGTTCCCCGCCATGTCTACCTGAACTACTTCTTCCCTGCCGCCATTGCGCTGGCGTTCCTGGTGAACTACTTCATCCACAGGACTCCCCTCGGGCTCGAGATCAGGGCCGTGGGTCACAATCCTGACGCTGCGGAGACCCAGGGCATAGATCCGAACTCGGTGCGCCTGAAGGCGTTCTTGTTGAGCGCCGCTGTCGCGGGGCTCGTCGGGCTCAGCGACTTGCTCACTTACTTCGGTTACCTTGACATCGACTTCCCCAAGGGCTATGGCTTCACGGGTATCGCGGTTGCGCTCCTCGGAAAGAACAACCCGGTCGGGATGATCCTCTCGGCTTTCCTGATGAGTTTCTTGCGGCGTGGGGCCGAAGGAGCTCAGGTGCTGGAGGGCGTACCGATGGACACAGCAGCGATTCTCGAGGGAGTCATGATACTCGCGATAGTGGTGGCGTCGTCGGTCTTTACCCGCTACGCCCGAGCATGGCAGAAGAGGGAGGCTCGTGCTCATGCAGATCAGTGAGATGCTGGCGTCATCCATACGCATGTGTCTACCTGTGCTTCTCGCTGCACTCGGGGCAACCTACTCGGAAAAGAGCGGCGTCGTCAACATCGGTCTCGAAGGCATGATGATCTCCGGAGCTTTCTGGGGTGCTACCTGCTCGTATTATGCCGGGCCATACCTGGGGCTTGCGGGAGCGATACTCGCCGGGATGATCTTCGCAACGGTCCATGCAGTGACGAGCGTTACTTTCAGGGTGAACCAGATAGTCAGCGGTGTAGCCCTTAACACTCTTGCCTATGGGGCAACCCGCTTCGCCGCCACGACCATATTCAAGATGGCAACGACCACGCCCGGCGTTCCGAGGCTACCGGCAGTGGATATACCAGTCCTGAGCAGTATTGAGTGGCTCGAACCCGTCGCGAAATCATTGTCCCCGGTCATCATACTGGCTTTCCTGCTTGTCCCTGTCACGAAGCTTGTGCTCGAGCGCACAGTGTTCGGCCTGCGGCTGCGTGCCGCCGGGGAGAATCCGCTGGCGGCAGACACGGTCGGAGTGAACATCAGCGCGATGCGGTACGCAGGGGTGATCATAAGCGGAGCATTTGCGGGGCTCGCGGGGGGCTACCTGTCGATCGAACACACAGGGATGTTCGTTGAGGGCATGACGCAGGGCACCGGCTTCATCGGCATGGCTGCCATGATTTTCGGGAACTGGCAGCCGGTCGGCGCTATGCTTGCATCGCTACTGTTCGGCCTTGCCGAGGGCATCTCCCTCAACGTCGAGTCTCAGATCATACCTTACCAGTTCATCAAGATGATTCCTTACGTGCTCACTATCGCTGTGCTGGCCAGCGCGACCCACCGTGCGACGCCGCCCGCGGCATCAGGCGTTCCCTACGCAAGGGGCGGCGAGTAGAGCGTGCTTAGCTTTGAGTGGTGGCGCTGTGTTTCGTGGCGGGGCCGCTCCGGTACCGCTCCTGCACCGCTCTAGTCCCTTCGCAGTTCGTAGCAGTTCCTGCACCTGGCCTCGTATGATTCCTTACCGCCGATCACGATAAGCGGGTCACTGGCGCTGGCAGGCTGGCCGTTGATCAGCCGTTGGGTGTGGAACGCTGGCTCACCGCATTTGACGCAGATGGCTTTGAGCTTCGTGACGTCATCCGCAAGCGCAAGGAGCATGGGCATCGGGCCGAAGGGGCGCCCGGCGAAGTCGAGATCAAGGCCCGCGACAATCACCCGGAGTCCTCCAGCGACAAGGTCATTCACCACGTCAACGAGCTTGTTGTCGAAGAACTGAGCTTCATCAATCGCCACGACATCAACGTGCTCGCGGAGCGCCGCCGCCTTGATGGTCTCCGTGTCGTCTATGTCAACCACTCTAGCCTCCATGCTGGTCCCGTTGTGGGAATTCACAGTGGAGGCGCCGTACCTCCTGTCGATGGACGGCTTGAACACGGCTATCTTCTTCTTGGCGATGACGACTCGCCTGACCCTACGGATGAGCTCCTCCGATTTGCCGCTGAACATGCTGCCGCAAATCACTTCGAGCTGTCCCATGCCCCTCTCCCCCCGGCGCTGCTCTTTCTCCAGCTGCAGCTTCTGTCTCTAAGCATAACCGCGTTTCGCAAGTATCTCTTTCGCAGCCCACAACTCGTCGCCTGCCGGAGGGTCAAGAGGCCTCTCCCCATCCGGCCCGCTGGTTACGCTCGGGCCTTTTATGAAGCGCCCTATGACCGCACACTCAACATCTTTGATTGCGTCCACGACCTTCTCTGGGCCGGGAGTCGCAATCAGGAGGCACCCGCTGGATATCAAGCGCAGAGGGTCCATCCGTAGGTCTGAGCAGAGCATTCTCGTCTCGTGCCTGACCGGGATTCGCGCGATGTCTACCGAGACACCGCAGCCTGCGGCTTCTGCCATCTCATAGGCCGCACCGAGGATACCACCCTCTGTCACATCGTGCATCGCGGTCGCCCCCGCCTCGGAGGCTGCCAGCGCATGGCGCACGACACTGATCTCCCGGAACATCGCGAGCGCCCGCCGGAGTCCGTGCTCGCCAAGGACACCCGAGCAGTAGTCGGGATAGTCGGCGGCAATCACCGCCGTCCCCTCAATGCCCGCCGCGCGAGTCATGAGCAGCGAGTCGCCCGGGCTCGCTCCCCCTGAGCGGCGCGCCCTGCCGCGCGGGGCCCTGCCTACTACAGTCCCGCAGAGCACGGGAGCACTCAGCCCCGGCGTCACCTCCGTGTGTCCTCCTACCACCTGGACGCCGAGTTCGGACGCCGTGTCATGGACCTGGCTCATGAGAGCGGATATCCAGGCAACGTCCGTGCCGACCGGCACCAGCACCGTGAGAAGAAACGCCACCGGCTCAGCGCCATTGGCCGCCACATCGTTGCAGGAGACGTGAACGGCCAGGCCACCGGCGTCCCTGGTCGCGGCTGTAATTGGATCAGAAGAGACGACGCAGAGGTCGCCGCCGAGGTCCATGATCGCGGAATCCTCGCCGAGAGCGGCGGCCGAAAGGACTTCGGGGCGACGCTTACCCGTATACACGAGAACGTGGGACTTCAAGAGCGACGGAGGCAGTTTCCCTGCTCCGAGCCCTTTGCCTTCACCGGGCAAGGTACGACACCTCACGTAGTCCCCATCCGGCACTTGCCGGATGCCGGGCTCTGGATCTAGCTCAGGCACAAGACTGCTTCTCCGGTGGGGACCTTATTCCTGCGGAAACATCCTGCCTTGACGCAGGGCCAGAAACGCTGCCGGCACGGCTTCTGTTCTAGACCCGTGTCTTTTTCCACTCGCCTGACCGGAAACGCAGGAGTGACAGCACTGCTCTGGTCCAGTCGTCGGCGATCATCGCTATCCACGTGCCTCTGAGGCCGAGGCCGAGCCTGATGGCCAGTATGTATGCAAGGCAGACCCTGGCGACCCAGACACCTGCCGATGGACACATATAGCGGCCACTTCGTGTCTCCCGCACCCCGCAGAGCACCGATCATGACAAAACTGGTGGCCATCCCGGGAAGAGCGACGGCAAACAGGCGCATGTTGGGGACCGCCATATCGATAACCGAGATATCGTCCGTGTAGATGCCCATAATCTGCCGTGCAAATACGTAGCACCCAAGGCCCATGAAAAGCATCATGATCATGGCCATCCTCGAGTTGACGTAGCCCGACCGCTCGGCAAGATCAGGCCTGTCCGCACCGAGGTATTGCCCCACCAGTGTGGTCGCGCTCACCTGGAATCCTGTAGGCGGGTTGAAAGCAAACGATTCTGCGTTCACTGTCAGCTGGTGAGCGGCATAGGGCACGGTCCCGAGGCTTGCGACAGTCTTGGCGAATACTGTCTGCCCGCCCCTCAGCACAAACTGCTCGACAGCTGCGGGGACACCGATCCGCATGATACGCGAGATCACTTCCATATCCAGGCGGTGGTTTTGCCGGAATGAAAGCGGTAGCACGCAGCCTTTGTTGTACATGGCCACAATGTAGAGGACGCTTGTGATTGCCCGGGCTCCTATGGTGCCGATGCCGGCCCCCAGCACCTCGAGCCGTGGGAAGCCCATGTAGCCGTAGATGAGTAGGTAGCCGAAGATGACGTTCAGCACGTTGGTGAGCACGTTGAGAACCATCGGGGTCCGGGAATTCCCCGCTCCCCGGAGAATCGCGGATGCCGTCAGCGGTATGACAGTGTGTTGATGACCCCCGCCAGGCTCATGAGCGTGTACTCAACGATCGCAGGCCAGGCCAGGTGCAGAGTCCTGGCCCGGATTTCGGCTTCCTCTGCCCTGCTGGGGGCGGGTACGGCTGCTGACTCTGCTAGGCCTGGATGGCTTGAGTCCATCTAGTCTCCCGGAGAAGGCCGGAGTTATCTGCAGTTCCTGTATGGACGCGATAATTCTAGCACCGAGCGAGCGAAAACGTCAACCGCGCTGGACGCGCAGTCCCGGCATGTCCCACGCTGCCGAGTTGTCCGTGAGGACAGGATTCCCGCGACATCTGCCCTACAGGAAGGAATCCGTCGCGAATCTGTCCATGGGGACACGATTATCCGGCGGATACTCTGGTGGGTCGTTGACACCGCGCAGTGCGCGATGGATCCATGCGAGCACTTCCTGGTTGGCTCCAACTCGAGCCGCTTCGTCGGGCGAATACCAGCCCAGCCCTCGCGTGCTCTGCTCAGCGACCAGCAGAGGCTCCCCTTTCACCTTGGCCAGGTATATTAGGTCGATATGCTCATGGCCTGGGCCAATGGGTTCGAGCTGGATGCCGAGCGGTCTGGTCAAGGGCGTTACGCTCCCACCCGGGCCTCTTTCCCCGACCAGTTCCACGGAGAGCCCGGTCTCTTCGCGCACCTCGCGCAGGGCGGTCTGGTCGGGTGTCTCGCCTGGTTCCACGTGCCCGCCCGGCGGCAGCCAGAGCCCTATCCTGGGGTGCTCCATCAAAACGACCTTACCGTCGTGCACGATGAAGACCGCCACGGTGAAGTGCCTGCCGCCTCGCGCGGAAGTCCGGTTGTGCGTCTCGTGAGAAGGCAAATCCTCACCCTCCTTGCTTGCCGGGCATTATTGCGCAAACATATATATGTTGACACATGAAGGCCGGGAGGTGCTTGAACTGATCAGGATAGGCGGTGGGCGGCTGCGGGGCCGCTACATAAAGGCGCCTCCCCGTGGCATCACGCGCCCGGTACTCTCCCGCGTAAGGCTTGCCGTATTCAACATCCTGGCGCCCGGCCTTCAGGATGCCAGGTTCCTCGACCTTTTCGGAGGCTCCGGGGCCTACGCAATCGAGGCGGTGAGCAGGGGCGCCAGGGAGGCAACGGTCATCGAGCTCAATCCCCGGGCCGCCTCGGTCATCCGCGAGAACCTCAGATCCACCGGCCTGGACCAGGAAGTGCGGCTCGTGCAGGGGGACGCGCTCAAGGTCATCCCTGCCCTTGCCCAGTCCGGCGCGGTGTTCGACATAATCGCCGTCGCTCCTCCCCACTTCGCAGGTTTGGTTGAGAAGACTGTGGCTCTGCTGGACCGGACTCCGGACCTGTTGGGCCAGTCTGGGATAGTCTTTGTGCAACACCACCGGGATGAGAAGTTGCCGGGTGGCATCCGGAATCTGGTCCCCGGCCGGACCTATCTGTACGGGATTACGCAGATAAGCCTCTTGCACAAGCCCAGTCTCCGTGCGTGATGGCCTCACTCTATGGACTCCAGTTCCCGTACGTCGAAAGCTATGACGCTTGTGCCGTTTCCCCGCTTGTTGACCTTGCCTCTTACCAGCAACATCGAGCACGGGTCCTTGAATATCACCTGGCCGGACTTCTGGTAGATGTCTTCGAAAACAGTCACGTCCGAAAGGCCGAACTCGTCCTCCAGAGACATAAACACGATGATCTTGCCGCTCCTGGTCGGAGGCCTGTGCGGCCTGACGGGATACCCGGCCACTGTGACCCATTGCCCGTCTCTCATGTTCCTGAGCGACTTGCTCGGGACAACTCCCAGCTTATCAAGATACTGCCTGATGCAGGCGACTATATGGCCTGAGACGCTTATGCCGAGCGTCTCATACTCATAGTAGAGTTTTTCCGCCATGGAGAAGTCGGTGATGCTGTCTGGCGCGGGAGAAAGGGAGCCGGGTATCGCAAGCCTCTCCTGGGCGCCGTCTTCCTGCAGCACTTCCTCTTTCAGGCCCGAGCCGATCTCCCAGAGCAAGAGCCTCCTGTTCGGGGAAAAGCAATCAAGCGCTCCGGAAAGCGCCAGGTTCCAGACAACGTCTCTGGGTGGCCTGACGCGGACCAGGAAGTCTTTCAACGAAAGAAAAGGCTGGCGTTTGCGCTCCGTCAGGATGCACTCAAGGATGCTCTTTTGCATTCCTTTCACCTGCCGGAGTGAGACGCGGATCGTTTTCCCCTCAGGCTTGAAGAACGCTTCGCTTTTGTTGATACAGGGGCCGGTTATCTTCACTCCCCTGCGCCGCGCCTCCACACACACGGTGCTGGGCGGGTAATACCCCATCGGCTGGTTGCTCAGGATCGCCGCGAAGAACTCAGCAGGGTAATTCCTGACAAGGTAAGCGGTCTTGATGGCGGTATTGGCGAAAGCCGCAGCGTGGGCCTCGCAAAAGCCGTAACTCGCGTAACCGCGCATGCAGGCAAAAACCTTCTCGGCGTCTTCTTCGGACACACCGTTCGCCACGGACTTCGTCACAAAGAGCCGCCCCAGGTTATCCATCTCTTCATCGGACCTCGAGTGAGTCATCACCCGGCGCAGGCGGTCGGACTCACCCGGCGTGAACGCCGCTATCGCTGTGGCGATTTCGATTACCTGCTCCTGGAAGAGTATTACCCCGTATGTCTTCTTGAGTATGGGCACGAGTTTGGGATGCATATAGGTCACAGGCTCGAGATTCTTCCTGCGGGCGACAAAGGGGCTGACCATGTTGCCCTTTATGGGCCCAGGCCTGATGAGGGCGATGCTCGCCACGACATCCTCGAAGTTGTCCGCCCCAAGGTGGGACTGCAGGGCGCGCTGGGCAGGGCTCTCGAGCTGGAAAACGCCTATGGTTTGCCCCTGGTTTATCATCCGGAAGGTTTCCCGGTCGTTCGAAGGTATCCGGTCGTAGTCCAGGGTTCCCTCTCCCCTGTTCTCGTTGACGCTCTTGACGGCATCCCCGACGGCCGCCAGGGTACGCAGCGAGAGCAGGTCGAGCTTGATGAGCCCGGCGTCTTCCGTGTCGTCTTTGTCGAACTGGATCACCGTCACGCCTTTGGCGGCCATCTGTAGCGGCACCACCGTGACAAGGGGGTCGCGGCATATGACGACGCCACCGAGGTGCGTCCCGAGATGCCTGGGGAAGCCTGCTATCCTATCGCAAAGCCTGACAAGGGTTTCGAACTTGCCGAGTGGCAACCCGGACTGCCGTAGCTCGGGGAATCGTTCGAGTGCGCTTGCCACGCCGTCGAAGGCCAGGTAAGGTATCCTCTTCGCGATAATATCCAGTTCATCGGCGGAGAACCCCAGCGCTTTCCCAACATCGCGCACCGACGACCGGCCCCGGAAAGTGTTGTATGTGGATACCGTCGCGACGCGTTCGCTCCCATACTTCTCATAGACATAGCGGGTCACATCATCGCGGTACCGGGCGTCGAAATCCACATCTATGTCAGGCTTCTGCGCTCGCTCAAGACTGAGAAACCGTTCGAAGAGAAGCCCTCTGGCTATGGCGTCAACGTCGGTGATATTGAGGCAATAGGCCACCGCAGAGTCGGCTGCCGACCCCCGGCCCGAGCAGCGTATACCGGATCTCTTCGCGAACCGGACCAGGTCCCAGACCAGGAGGAAGTAGTCTTCGTAACCGAGCCGGAGGATGATATCCATCTCGTGCTCGAGCCGGGAGGATATCGAGGGCGTGATCCGCGAGTACCGGTGCTGCGCGCCTTTCCATACCAGGTCACGGAGATACGTCCTGGAATCAAGGCCCGGAGGCGGCTTGAACTCTGGGAAAAGGAAGCGCCCCGGCGAAAGGCACGGAGAGCACTCGGCTGCGATGGCGCCCGTGTTCGCCAGCGCCTGGGGGTACTCCCCGAAACAGTCCTTCATCTCCTCTTCGCTCTTCAAGTAGTTCTCGGCGTTCAGGCGCCTCTCCGGCGAGACATCATCTATCCTGGTAAGCGTACGGATACACGTCAGGACGTCGTGTATCTCGAAATCCGCCCTGGTGGCGTAGTGGACGTTATTCGTGACCACAGTTTTGAGCCCAAGGGTGGCGGCAAGCTCGCTGAGCGCGTGGTTCAGCATACTGCTCCCGGGCAGGAGTGCCTCGCTGATTTCGATAAAAAATCCGTCGAGGCCGAACAGTGACGCGTACCGCACTGCGATCTCGCGGGCAAGGGCATGATCCCCGCGGAGAATCGCCTGGGGTATGGCTCCTCTCCGGCATCCCGAAAGACATATGAGTCCCTCGTGGTAGAGTGCGAGATCACTGTTCGAGACCCTGGGGTGAAGCCTTGCGTTGGCCAGGTGGGCGCGCGTGATCAGCCTGCAGAGGTTCGCGTACCCCTCCGCTTGCCGGCAGAGCAGGGTGAGGTGAGATCCATCCTCCAGAGTTATCTCTGCGCCCTGCACAGGCTTTATGCCGGCGCCGGCGGCGGCTTTATGAAACCTTACGGCTGCGCTCAAGTTGTCATGGTCGGTCACGGCCATGGCCACCATGCCCAGCCGTGCTGCCTCACTGACTATCTCCTTTACCCGAGCCGCCCCATCGAGAAAAGAAAAGGGCGAATGCACATGAAGGTGCACAAAGCCCATCTGGGTCCCCTCAGTCGTAGACTTTATAAAGCCTCCACTGGTTTTTCACCAGGTCCGAAAAGATCTCGTAAATGCCGCCTTCTTTGACCTGCAGGCGGAAAAAGACCTTTTCGTTCTCCCCGTCCCACCACCGGCCGGTATCCTTCCAGTGCTCCAGCACATTGGCCACGTTAAGCCAGCGTTTGTACCAGAAGAAACGGCTCGGGCGAGCCTTCTTATCCGTGACCACGAGCACGGGCTGGTTTATGATCTTGCTCATCTTGAATCCCTCCGCCTGACCGGGTCCCAGTATGAGAGCATCGCCTCACGCCTGGACTCTTCGGAAACCATCTCGGCGCAAGGCCGCAATAGACCAGACCCATATCTTCTCTGAAGCGCCTTCATGGCCGGCGCCAGAGTGGCCATACTTTTCTCGAATGAGACTTCCCGCGTGCGCTCACCGGTGTCAACAAGACCAGCCTGGACCGGAATGGGCTTGCACAGCGCCGAAACCTCCAGGGTGAAGCCGGAGATGACCTTGAGTGGTTCAGCATTAATCGTCTCGATGAACAGCCTTGTCGAGGTCCAGGTAAGTTGTTGCGGGTTATACTGTGGCCTGGGGAAATCGCGCGAAGCGTCCACCTGCTTCCCCCCGGACCTGATGCGAAGGGTCAAGCGCTGGAACGCGTCACCCGAGTCCTTCATCTTCCGCCACAGTTCGGAGGCAGCACCAGCGATGACGTCATAAACCTGTGGGCCGCCGTCCAGGAACAGTTCCATGGCGCGCCCGGCGCTTATGGTCCTGGGCGGGTAAAGCGGCAAAACCGGAGTGGAATCAAGTCCTGTGCTATAGCGGTAGATCTGCCTGCCTTCCTTGCCATAGTGCCGGACCAGATTCTGCAGGCCTGCCTTCTTTACGTCCGCGAAAGTATGAAACCCCAGCGCATCGAGCTCAGAGGACACCTCTTCATCGAGAGACCACAGGTACCTGGCGGGGAGCCTTGAGATGACAGCCTCGACGGCGCTCGCCTCAAACCACACCAGGCGCATCCCTGTCGGGTCGCTATAAGTGCCCTCCAAAACATCGTCCTGGAGCGCCCTCGCCACAGACCACGCAAGATACTTGCCGGGAGCGAAGCCCGCATATACTGAGCAGTCCCAGTAAGGCCCGTGCGCGAAAAGTGTGTTCAACGTCCCCGGGATGCTCTCCCTGGCCACCGCGGTGCCCCGGAAATCCGCGAAAAAGAACTGGTCTCTGGGCTCGATCAAAGGAGTCAATTCCCAGCACCTCTCAAGGAATGGCTCGGACGCCCT
>Ga0315277_10003434_pt1 | contig 21447 bp, 28 predicted proteins | sample YL17G05_15_MG_FD_203695 | JGI IMG/M metagenome (GOLD analysis project Ga0315277, IMG submission 203695) | Sediment microbial communities from Yellowstone Lake, YNP, Wyoming, USA - YL17G05_15 | ecosystem: Environmental > Aquatic > Freshwater > Lake > Sediment | place: USA: Wyoming | collected...
CAGCAAACAACAAATACAGTAGTAGCAGGTGCAGGAATGATAATGTCAGATTTCTCTGTAGATCAGACAGATGTTTACGGCGGCCAGACAGATAGAATAATGATGACAGTCGACAACATGGGTGGTCACTCAGTTCCAGACTCGGCCTCATTAGTTTATTTGACAGGCTCGGCTGTAAGTCTTAGTGGCGATAATAAAATGTACTGGACTGGTTCAACAGAAACTTTAATCAAAAAGTTTGGCAGAGAAATGAAACCAGCAGATCCCATAAGAGACACGCCAGCAGACGAGAAAACAATCTCTTGGTCCTTGCAAGCACCAAATGTTTCAAAAGGTCAACAAACAACTTACCTTTTCATAGGAAGAGTCTATTATGACTATGAGACAAATGTCAATGGAAACATATGGGTTTATTCTCAGACCGAGGCAGATGCAGCAAAAGCAGCTGGCAAGACATTAAACAAGGCAACATGGAGCGCAACATCAGGTCCAGTGGCAATAAACGCCAAGGTATCACAAGACCCTGTTGTCCTATACTCTGGTGAGAACACCATCACTCTTATAATAAAAGTAAGCAGTGTAGGTGGTGGGGTATTGTATCAGCAAGGAGCGATTGATTATTCCACAACCGATCCGAATAACCTTGCACTAACAGAAGACCAGATAAACAGAGTTTTAATAAGTGGTAATGTGGCAGGTACTCCTTTACCGAGCGATTGCACGAACGGCGGTCTACCAGTAGAATTGATTGGTGGCAAGGCAGCAACACTAACCTGCGACGTAACAATAACACCTCCAGCAACATTCCAAGGTTACCCAATAACAATAACAGCAGACTATGGATACTTTAACGAAAGAACAGCTAGCGTCACTGTGTCAGGCAGATAGTTTTTCGATTTTTTAAAGTAGAGAAGAAATTCTCTACTCTAATTTTATTATTTTTAAATATAGCTATCTATACTTCTCTGCGGCTGCTTATTAGAAATTTTACCGTTCAATATTAATTTACCGTAGACACCATCATAGCCAGGTTGAATTTTTAATTTGCCTTCCCTGTTCTTGATTATTATCTCAGCAAGCTTTTCATCGACAAAAATCTTTAATCTTTCTTCATCAGCATTCAATAGAACGTTTAACTCAGAACCGAATTCCTTTGTTAGTTTCGTAGACTCTTCCCAGACTTTCTTTGAAAACGGCTGAGTGCCGTAGAACTCTGCTACAAGCTCTGACAAAGGTAATAATGATTTAAAGGGAATGGCATTTCTAGGAACAAAACCCTCTTCCCTGTCTGCCAATTCCTCGACCCTATGGAGAACACCTATTGTTAGAGGTTTGCCGCAGACAGGACACAGGTTATGGTATTTTATTGCTTCCTTTGGGTCTAGAGAAACGTTGTGAATCCTATGGCCGTCCCAGTGATACTTGCCGTAAGCAGGGTCAACCTCTATTGTGTATAGGAATCTTTTCGGGTCCCTTTCTTTTATAGCGTTTATCACTTCTTTGTATTTCATTTCAGTTTCAAAAACATTCAGCTCCCTTCCCAACCTGCTTGGCCAAGGGCTGTGGCTGTCACTGTTCGAAACTAAGGCGAATCTGTCCAGGGTGGATAGCCTCCAATTCATAGCAGGGTCGCTTGAGAGACCGGTTTCCAAAGCAAATATGTTCTTTGTCTGGTCTTTGAAGCAATCTTCTATTGAGTCAAAACCAGACTTGCTTCCGAACAAAGAAAACCATGGAGTCCAAATATGTGCAGGTATTATCATTACTTCTTTAGAAATTTCAATTAGCTTTTCTACGAGTTCCGAACAGTCTATTTTAGTTAGTATAGGCCTTCCGTCGCTTTCTAGCCTGCCATAATTCTTTAGAAAGTCATTTATCTGGTCTACCACTTCGAAGCTAGGCGCTAGAATAACGTTATGAATCTTTCTTGTTTCTCCGTCGTTGTATATGCTTGAGACTTCTGCCTGCAGTATGAAGGAAACATCTTTGTCCCTGAATTGGAACAGGCCATTATCATCTTTTAACTTTTTCTTTAACTCGCTCAGCCAGAGGGGATGTGTAAAGTCTCCGGTTCCAAGGAGGTTAATGCCCTTAACCTTTGCATATCTTTCCAGGTTTTCTATGTCCATTTTGTCAGAGGTCGCCCTACTATAATGGCTGTGTAAATGCAAGTCTGCAAAAATTTTCATTTAATCACTTCATAATCCTAGCAATAACAACTCCACCTATCAAATAGGTTATGAGGCCTGATATTGACCAATAGGCCAAAAGCATTGTTGGTAGATTTATTAGCAAGTACATGGTCAGAGACATTGGTATTCCTATCAAGAACAAAAGAAAGCCAAAGTATAAACCGTGTTTGAATGTTGTACTGTTGAAAAACCCCTGTTTGAGCACTGTTCCTACTGGCAAGCTTTTCTTTACCATTTCGTACACGACCGCATAGATTATACCAGCGATTATGCCGAACACAATCGAGTAGACATAGAACTCTGTCGGTGGAGGCCCTTGTGCGGGCATCATTATAGTGCTCCATACCGAGAAATATTTTGGATCTATGTAAAAGCTCATTGTAGCAAAAGACTCTATCGTATGTATTACTTGAGCTATTATTGCGAATAATATTCCAGATGCGATAATTTTCCAAGCTTTCATAATATCACTTAGTGGGCCAGGAGAGATTCGAACTCTCGATTTCTACCTTTTTGATGCCGATTGTCAAGGTAGCGTTTGCTATTAATTTTCTTGGATAATCCAGGAAAATTTATCATAGCCGCTAGACCACCGGCCCATCTTATTTAATTTAAAAAACAAATATTTATAAGAATTATTTCTTCTGTATAAGCTTGTCCAAAAGGAACCTTATCTTGTTGATCTGAGGAGCCCTTTTTATTACAACCTCAGGGTTGTCCTCCCCTCCCGTGCTCCATAACTTGATTGTACCCATCTTGAAAATTCTATCAAAAAGGTCCTGGGTAAATTCGTAGTTGGCTACCTTTTCCCAGTATATCGAGTCCTCTTCTATGTTTATTATGCCTCTTTTCTCTATGACTCTGAAATTGGTTATGGCGTACTTGTCGTTCTTTCTTAAGATTTCAGAAATGCTTATTATAATAATCCCAGCAACAGCGAAGGTTAATAAAAAATAAATATTGTAGTTTGAGATTGTGGAAGGTATCGGCAGAACATTGAAGAATACCAGCAAGCCTACAGCAATTATAAATATCGCAATGACATACCAGCGAAGATACGCCAGTCTTGTGGGATGGAATATCAAATAGGTTTGTTCAGCCATACTAAATTGTTGTTTTTATTTAAATAAAACGATTTTGCATACAGAAAATTCAAAGATAAATGTTTGATTTTATAATTAGATTTTAATGAAAAATTTTGACAACAGCATAATAGCGCACTCAATTTATAAGGCGAGAGCTCTTGTGGTTGGAGATTTTTTAACAGAATTACTTAGAGCTAATTCCATGATTAAACCTTCCTATCTGCAAGAAATAAGACTAGCTAATAAACAAAATGAATATGCTTTAGCACCATATGGTTTTTTGCGCAAGATAGCATCGCATACGTTACTTCCAGATGTTCCTGAAGAGAAGATTGACGATATAGTGTGTTCTGATAATTTTAACATTAACGTTACCATAAGGTCATTGGACAACAAGTTTGGGCATGTTAAAAGAGGGGCTTCTATCTTGCTTTCTTGCCCTAAAAATCAAGACGAGTCTTTAATGGATTTTCCAAAGGAGGGAGAGTACATAGGCTTGCCTAGAAAATTGTTTAAGAAAGAAGATTTTTCTTTTTTAGAAAATTTGATAGTTTACGTTAACCCGCAAGACGTATTGTATTGGAGGAATCGTTTAAGCACAATGGAATTTGAAAGAGAATCCAAGTCTGATAAAGATTCTATTGAGCATATTCTAGATGATATATTGCGCCGACCGGGATTCGAACCCGGATCGTGAGCTTGGGAAGCTTATACAGCACAGCTTTCATATCCTGGCCATTAGACTATCGGCGCATGAATAGAAATAGATTATTAATTATAAAATCTTTTTTTCTAACACTTTCTTATCCCAGAAACCGATTATTTCTATGCCTAGGCTGTTAAGTTCCATCTTTGCCTTATCGTCCAAAGCTTCTTTATCTATGACCAAAACAGAATTAAATTTCTTTTTCTTGGCATCGTTCAAAAGAATTTTTGCATCCATATACTTTCCGGCAAATCCCCATGCCTCTGCAATCTTTTCCATTTGCTTTATTCTTATATCGTCTGCTCCGACGGTAAATATGGCAATCATCCCAATATCCCACCAAATGCCTGTGCTGCTTTTTCTTCCTCTTCTTTAACCTTTTCCTTGGCCTTCTCCAAGTATTTGTCATCGACCTTTTCAACAAATTCCTTTATCAATTCCTTGCACTTTGCCACGCCTTCTTCTGTTCCGCTAATTAGGAAGAAGCTCCCATCTTTTTCTATTTCTAAAGACTTCGCATCTCTGATGGCTATGCTCTGCTTGGCTGCCAAATTAAAGTCGCTTTTCAGTTTTTCTTCAGCCTTTCTGACATTTTCCCTCTTTACGAAAGTTGTCCAATCCATTTAATCACTTTATATCATTTTTTATAGTAATTATATAAACTTATTTGTTTAAATTAAATTTATGAAAAAAATTGCTGTTTGTATTCCTATCAAAGGTTCTGTACATGATATTTTCTTTTTAAACTTTGTAACACAGATGTTAAAAAACTCAAGAGATTATGATTTGTTTGTTATTTCTTCTACAAGAATGCCCCTTGATGCTGCAAGAAATGAAATATTACAGATAGCAATGAAAAGCAATCCAGATTATCTATGGTGGTTGGATTCAGACACGGTTTTGCCACAAAATATCAATGTTTTACAGTCTTTAATAGATATGGACAAGGATATGACTAGCGCCCTTTATTTTAGAAGAGAATACCCTTATCATCCAGTATTTATCATTGTAAAAGATGGCAGGCCATGCGTTGTTAAACCACTTCCAATACACCAAATATTAAAGGTTGATGCAGTTGGAATGGGCTGTTTACTGGTGAAGAAAAAAGTCTTTGAGGAACTCATGAAGTCAGAAGAACCAGTTTTTGAATTTAAACAAAAAATATTTCCTGAGAGCATAGAAACAATGGGCGAAGACATTAATTTTTGCTTGAAAGCTAAAAAATTAGGTTTCAATCTATACCTGAACAGCAACATTGTATGCGGCCACATAGGCTCTACTGTAATAGACGAAAAAATTTATTTCAAGTACATGGAATAAGCCCCAAGGCGGATTTGAACCGTCGACCTTCTGTTTACGAGACAGACGCTCCACCAAGCTGAGCTACTGGGGCATAATACTATTAAAAATTCTAAAGTTATATAAATAGATATGAAAGAAGCTATGTTCTATAAAAATTTAAAAAATGCAATCAAATGCGATCTTTGCGCTAGAGGCTGTATCATATCAGAGAACCAGACAGGCCTTTGCAGGGTTAGAAAAAATGTCAAAGGAAAATTATACTCATTGGTCTATGGGAGGCTAGTCTCTGTCGGGGTAGACCCTATAGAAAAGAAACCATTGTATATGTTTGCCCCAGGTTCTCATGCTTTGTCAATGTCTACAGTTGGCTGTAATTTCAAATGTAATTTTTGTTGCAATTACGGTTTGTCTCAGGAATGGATAGATATAGGCGGAGAAGAGTATGCCCCAGGAAAGTTGATAGAATTGGCAAGGAGATATGACGTTCAAGGGTTTTCCTATACATACGTTGAACCAACAATATTCTATGAGTTCTCTTACGATACCGCAAAAATAGCCAGAAAGAACGGTTTCTATAACATGTGGGTTACCAACGGTTTTACTTCTACCTATGCAATAGAAGAAATATCAAAATATCTGGATGCAGTTGTTGTTGATTTCAAAGGTTCTGCAAATCCAAAGTTCTATAGAGAATTTTCTCAGGTTCCTAAGGTAGAGCCAATATTCGATGCTTTGATGGCTTACAAGAAAAACAAAGTTTATACAGAGATAACAGACCTGTTGATTCCTAAAGTAGGGGACGATTTGAGAGACGTCAAAAAACTCTGTAGATGGATCGCCGATAATCTGGGAGAAGAAACACCGTTTCACATAATTCAATTTTTCCCTACCTTTAAGATGACAAATCTTCCTAGAACGCCTGTCGAGACCATGGAAAAGGCATATGAAGTGGCAAAGAAAGAAGGACTAAAGTACGTTTACTTGGGAAACGTTTTTGATCATAAGCTAGAGAATACTTACTGTCATAAATGCGGTGAGCTTGTTATAGAGAGAACGATTCTAGGCGTTCAAAAGTTCTTATTAAATAGGGATTTGAGATGCCCCAAGTGCGGTGAGAGAATACCGGTTTACGGTGAAAAATGGGTGCCTAAGCATCTTTGGAAATAAATTTAAAGGTTTGTAGATTAAATTAATTCTTATGATACATGAAGAGGAAGCGAATAAAAAAGTCGAAGAAGGATGCTTTAGGGCTTGGATTGCTTTCAATGCTCTGGCAATAAACGAGAAAGTTGCAAGAGAAAGCCTAGAAGCTATGATCAATAAATTAGACAAGGACGATAGGGTAAAGATTTATAAAAAAGCTTTCGGAGAAGCAAAGAGAGTTGAGAAGCCGCTTAAGAACATAGAAGTTGGTTATTCTGTGACATGCGAAGTCAACCTCATATCCAAAAGCTTTGACAATCTTGCCCAAGTGGTAATTGAATACGGCCCATCTGCTATAGAGATATACGAACCGGAAAAATTCATTTTAAAAGCAGGGGAAGCCCAATCGATTTTGAATTCGATTGCGTTTATGATGCATACTCTTGCGGCAGCGGGGGCTGGCGGAATAGTAGTTATGAAGGGCGAATAGTGATAAAATGAAGAGTATCTTTGTATTATTATTTCTTATACTACTTTCAGTTCCATGTTTTTCAAAAGAACTGTACCAGTACGGGGTTACAGCAGAGATTTTTGAAAACAATACTGTTAACTACAAGTTAACCTTGATTTTTGTAAATAACACTGATCAAACTTTCATATTCCCGTTAACTTCTTCAAGCAACATTAAGGTCGAATCTGTTGCGGATTGCAGCGTACAATCTGGAATGTTGGAAACAAGCATATTGTGCAATCTCAAAGCTTCAAACAGGACAGTTGTAGTTATAAGTTATGACTCTGACAAAAAAATTAGTAAAAAAGACAGTTATTTCTTGTTTGAAGATTCTTTTAAAATAAACAGCGATGCTGATACAGCTTCTTTTTTGATTAAGCTGCCAGAAGGTACGGGTTTAAAGGAGCCGATAGAAAATTCCTATAGCCCTGCAGGAGCGCTTATCGGTTCTGACGGCAGAAGGACGATAATAAATTGGATAGAGAACGACTTGAAAAAGGGTGAAACTTTTGACGTTTCAATTGCATATGAAAAAATAGGTGAGGTCGTTGTCTCGGAGATTCCGGCACAACTTATTTTTATAATTATTATTTTGATAGTAGCAGGTTCAATAATATTTTATCAATTCTACTGGAAGAACAAAAATGTAGAGATAATACTACCTATATTGAAAAAAGATGAGAAAAAGATCTTTGATACTATTATGAAACATGGTAGCGGTGTCAACCAAAAAATAATTGTTAATGAGAGTGGTTACTCTAAAGCCAAGGTTTCAAAGGTTCTTAAAAGTTTGGTGGAGAGAGGTATTCTCAAGCTTGAAAGAATTGGTAGGAAAAACAAAGTTCACATAGAAAAAAATTTTGAGAAGAGGTAGTTTCTAAATGGAAAAAATCGCAGTATGTGTTCCTGTAAAGGAAAGCGTTTCAACAGAATTTTTAGGAAGTTTTTTGAATTTAGTTTTTAGCAACATGAAAAAATATGAAATCATAGTTTCATTTTCAGAGCTTTTTCCTATCGACACCGCAAGAAATGATCTTGTAGAAAGGGCATTGAAATACAATCCAGATTATATTTTTTTCATAGATTCGGATATGATTTTACCAGATAACATATTAGATGATTTGGTCTGTATGGAAAAAGACATAGCAAGCGCTCTTTATTTTATGAAGGTTCCTCCATACAAACCAATAGCCAAAATAATGAAAGGTAAGATGTTTTGCATTATAAATAGTATTCCGTTAAACCAAGTTATGGAAGTTGATGCGGTTGGACTTGGTTGTTGTTTGATAAAAAAAGAAGTTTTTGAAAAAATGAAAGAAAAAAATGAAAAAATGTTTCGTATTGAAGAGCAAAAGATAAATGACAAGGTCCAACTGCTAGGTGAAGATACATTTTTTTGTTTGAGAGCAAAGGAATCAGGGTTCAAAATATTTCTTAACACTGGTTTGATATGCAAACACATCGGAAAATCATTGGTTGATGAAAATTTTTACAAATTATATTTGAACATAGAAAATAAAGATAAATAGTATTTATTTTGATTAAATAAGGCATAAAAAGCTTCCGGAAACAATTAAATGACACAAATGTACTCATTTTCAATTTAAAGTATAAGGAGAAACAATGCGCATATACCTCGTAAACAGTTGCTTGGAGTTTATATATCCCTCCTTTACACAATAGTTTTCTAGCAAGTGGGTGCCAAAAATATCCAGAAGTATTAATCTTTTTGGCGCGTAAGCGCATTTTGGCGCCAGAAAAAAGCGCATACACCGCGCAATAAATAAAATAATGGAGGAATAAAATATGCAATTTAAAAAATTAGCTGCAGTAGCAGGTTCAGCTTTAATGGCTGGATTAGCTCTTGCAGGTCCAGTATTAGCGACCCAAGTAAGTCAATTAGGAAAAATATCAGATATGGTCAGCGTAACAAATTCAGTACCTAGTTTCCCTATATTCGTGATCGGTGCATCTGCTCAGACAGCAGATGTTGCTGGTGCTGTGGATATAGCTGCTAACTTGGCATCAAATGCCGTAGTTACTTCGAGTGTAACATCAACAATACCAGGAGAGAGTGTTACAGGCGGAGCAAAGATATCAACAACTGGTGTGTATCTAACACCCTACACAAATCCGCAGAACGTTAAGGGAATTATGACAGCTTCAGATGTACCATCCTTGTTAGGTGGTGGCACGTATTCGTCAGCTTCGGGTGGAAGTTACTCCTACAAACAATATTTGTACATATTAGGTGAAACAACAAATAACAACGGAGCACAGATTGTATTTGCTAGGCCAACAACAGAAAACTCTCCAAGATTAGCTTTCAAGACACCGGCATCTCAAGGATTGTACGAATACAAACTAACATTCTCAACGCCAGTCTCATTGTCTGGTGTAACGGATACAACAACTTTGAAGAATGTGATTCAAGGTACAACCATAAACTTGCTTGGTAAAGACTTCGTTATATCTGACTGCACATACGCAAGCAGTGCGATTTCAGACATAACGTTGCTTGGGGGCAACAACATAGTTTCTGTTGAAACAGGAACACCTAAAACAGTGACAACAGCTTCAAAAGATTACACAGTTACATTATCAGGAGTTGCTGCACAAAGTGTAGGCACATCAACATATTATTCTGCCATCGGAGATGTAAACGGCGAAGCATTTACATTGAAGGCAGGAGAAACTAAAACCTTGTCAGACGGAACTTTAATCGCTGCAATAAAAGTCTTCCAAGGTAAGACAGGAGCAGCAGACTATGCAACAATAGCAATAGGTGCAGACAAAGTTCTATTATCATCAGCAGGAACAGTAACAAAGGGAACTACAGTAGTATCTGAATTGACAGCTGGAATAACATCATCTGTTACAGCCGGTTGGTCTGTATTAACAATAACTTACACACCGAGTTTAGACAAATGGATTTCAGCAGGAGATCAAGTTACAGATCCGTTTGCATCGACCTTCAGCATAAAATTCAACAGCATAATTCCAGACTTTTCAGACACAACGAACAGGCAAATACTAACATTCTCACCTTCGGGATACAACCTCTTGTTAACATATAAGAACGCTGCAGACGCTGAGAAACAATCATACACACTTTATGCCAACACATCAGGAACAACTCTAACTAATTGGTTGTGGGCATCGGCATTGGCAGGTTCTCCAACTTACTTTGATAACAACGTTAGAGATATAGTATTCGATGAAGGAAAGAATATTAGTGCAGTCGAGCAAGATTACTTTGCAATACAGAAAGGAGGGTTCTCCCACGTTCTACAGTTTACTTCATACACGAACTCAACAAAGAGTTACACATTTACAGATGAGTCAGGAAACTCCTTGACGGCAACTGGCACAACAGGTGTCAAAGGAGATACAGCAGACCTGATAGTCGACGGAAATACTTTCAAAGTCCTATTGGTGGATGATTTAAAGAAAGTAATTCGTGTTGACTTGAATGGAAACTCAACCATAGGAGGACAGGCTTCAACGTACACAAACATTTTGACTTTTTCAAATGACTACACAGGAGTAGAATACTCATACCTTGTACCAAAGTTGATTACAGCAGGTCAAGGTGGTGTGTACTTCTATGGTGGAGGCGGAAGTACATGGGGTAACAGTTCAGTGCTTGCTACAACCGCAGGTAAGTATGCCAAACTAGGTTTGGTAGAACTTTTATTGAAGAACACATCAGCAACCAACGTTGATGTATATGTAGGTTCAACAAAAGTAGGATCTTTCACTAACAACAGCGCGATAGCCTACACAACAGCTTCAGCTGCTTCAGGTTACATGGAATTCGGAGGAATATGTTCAGGCACCATAGACATAACCTGCAACGTAGGTTTGGGAGACAGCAACACCGGCATGTTGACAGATCCAGGATTTGTCTTAGTAGAAGAGGCTTTGCAAGGTGGAACGACTCACAACTGGCTGTTCTTACCAATAAAATGGGACACTACAAACTCAAGAACCTATGTGGGAACTACATTTTACTCAGGTGATACCCACTACACAGACAATGCAGTTCTAGGAACATCAACAGAGTACAAAGGCATGACATCCTACGGTACTTTATCAGATCACTTGGCTTCAACACTTGGAGGCTCGGCAACATTAAACTACCCAGACGTATTCACATATGCAAACGTTTATGTGTTGACTCCAACAGGAACAATAGCAAGTGGAGGTACTGGAGGTACTTTGACAACACAGCAAGTACTACCAATTACAGGTGACGTTGTTAAACTAGATACAGATTCAGACATAAACACAGCAATACAGAACAACGATGTGATAATAGTCGGTGGACCCTGCATCAACAAGATAGCGGCTCAAGTCTTAGGAAAGACTTACCCAGCATGCGGAGCATCATCAGGAATACCTGAAAACGCAGCTTTGATAGAATTATTCACAGACAAGTTTGCAACAGGTAAGACAGCTCTATTGGTAGCTGGTTGGGAAGCGGTTAACACAGACTTAGCAGCTAGAATTGTTCAGACTGAATTCCCAGGTGCCACGACAGCTCAGTTAGCAGGAACAACACTAACTATAACAGGAACAGTAGCATCTCCTAGCTATTCATAATAGCTAGATAGGGGAGAATTTTGGTTTCCCCCTTTTTTTCTTTTTCTTTTTATTTCTTAGCAACAGATGATATTATATGAAAAATTTGTTGAAGATACTCATAATTTTAGTGGCAGTAGCCTTTGCTGTAATTTTCCTGATAAGTATTAATTTGGTGCCTATCAACCAAGGTCCGTTCAAGGACTCGTATTCCTTGTATTATGCAGGCGATGTGAGGCACTTTAGAGCAAACCTGTTCGAGGCGAACAAGACCGCTGTATATCCTGATGAAGACGCTATAAAAAATGTTCTATTAAAATCGGTTGTCTATAAAATAACGATAGCCTATATTCCGAATGAGACGGAAAATGCTAACTATCTCGCCTCGAGTTTTGAGATAACAAACAAACTAAGCCTTGTCTACAGAAACTACTTTCCTGAGAAGCCTAGCATTTTCAAAGATGAGGACAATAGCACTTGCTTGTTGTTCTTCGAAGAAAAGCAAACAAGATGTTTCAAGTCATTACCAGTTAATTTGACCGATGAGTTGGTCTCTACTGATGTGGAACCTGTAATACTTTTGCTGGGTCCCTCTAGAGCCAACCAAACAGATGTCACTGTCAAAGGCAATCTCATAATATTAGAAGGCAAAGACTTTTCTCAGGTTAACAGAAACTACAATGATTTGGACTTGGCAGTTGACAAGATGCTTTTAGTGCTCATGACTTAACAGCTTGCATATTTTAGTATGTCTTCTTTATTCTGTATTCCTGTTAGGACGATTTTTTCATTTATCAAAAGAGAAGGAGTAGAGTTGATTTTATATTCTGATTTTATAAATTCAACTGTAGAAACATTCAGATCAAAAGGAAGTGGTACTAGTATTATTTTATTTCCACATTCTTCCTTTAAGTCTGATAATATGACACTTTGAATTCTCTGATCAATTTTTGCGTTCTCATCAAAAAATGAATAAAAATAAACGATAGAACTATAATTAGCTTTGCATGACTCTTTTAAATTTATGCTGTTAGACCAAAATTGTAATTGCAACAATGCATATCTTATTTTTTCATTTATTATTTCTATATCTAATTTGTTTACATTTTCACGTCTTTCTATTTCTATACCTTCTTTATAAATTTTGTCGTTGAAATCAAAATTTGATTTAATAGCATTTTCACAAGATTCTGAATTATTTGTGAATTTCTGATAAAATGAACTCTGTAATCTTGCATCATTCCACTCTATGTCCATAGATGTTAGCGTTCCTTTAATTTCTTCGATTCTACTATTATCTAACCAAACACCAATAAGTATGCCTAAAACAAAAATGATTATGCTCATGATAGTGGTTTTTATAATAATGTTTTTCATTTTTACCAACTATATTTCTTACTTTTTAGAAATTTAAATATAGAGTTTATAAGTATTATGGGAAAGGCCGTGATGTATAACGTTAAATAAACTAATATCTTATATACGCCACTAAGTCCTTTTATTTTAATGCCTGTTGTCTTTAGACTTATAAAGATCCAGAGCAATGACAAGATAAAAATTCCCAAGCCAAATATTGTGAAGACGTTTGGCAGTATCAAAAAATCTGCAAAATATGAATAGTTAATTAGAGATAGGGGGTCGGATTTGTATAAGAATGACTTGAAGAAAAGACTAGAAAAATTAAAAATCGCTGTACCTAATACGTATACAAAAACTCCAAAACCCAGTAATGAGACAAAGTAAGAGAGAATAAAAAACGGAACAATGAACATCCCTAGACTTTTAAATCTAGATCTGAAAAGAGTATCTACATATTTTGCTGATGTTTGCAGACCTCCTACATTCCATCTTATTCTCTGTGCCCACCATTTTTTAAATGATGAAGGAACAGTTGTATACACCTTTGATGGTGTTGACATCTTAATTATGTAACCTTGATGTATCATTCTCCAAGCAATTTCTATATCTTCTGTCAAATTATTTTCATCAAAGCCGCCTATTTTTTGTAAAACGTCTTTTCTATACAGGCTTAATGCCCCTGGGGTAACGTATATTCCATCTACAAATTCAAGTAATTTTCTAGTCCAAACTATCATTGCATATTCCAAATACTGAAGTTTCTGAATTAGATTTTTTGGTTCTTTCACAAAGACAGAAGTAGTAACAGCGCCAACTATAGGATCGTTAAAAAATGGTACTGCTTTTAAAATCGAATCAGGTTTCGGAAAAGAGTCAGCATCTATGCAAGCTATTATTTCGTTTTTAGCTTTACTTACTCCAAAGTTAATTGCATATGCTTTCTTGCCTTGGTTAACTTTATCAAAAACTTTAACTCCCTTAAAATTTCTCGCTATTTCTCCTGTTTTATCAGTAGAGCCATCATTTACCACTATTATCTCAAGCTTATTCTTAGGATAAATCAACTTTTTCAAATTCTTAATAGTTTTGCCTATGTTTTTCTCTTCGTTATGAGCTGGTACGATTATACTCATAGAAGGATATCTTAGGAGTTTTGGAATTTTGTATATCGATTTTTTGTTCTCTAAGAACAATAGGAAAAACAATATTGTAAAATATAAAGTTATGAAAGCGAATACCAGATACGCTATATCTACCGCATACAACATACTTATTATCTAAACACATAACTTATTAAATTTTAATTTAAATCATAGAAATTGTTAAAAAGTCTCTTAAACCCAATGGTAGTCCCAATATTAAGATTATAATCTTTAAAAATCTTTTGAAGAATATGTCTTCTTTTGACCTATCGATTATCTCTAAAACTAACCAAACTACTATTATTTTCAAGGGGAACATTATCCAAGGGCCGGCGATGTTTATAAGAAAGGTCGGTAAGACATGCTGTTCACTATAACCGAAAAAGGTTAAAGCAGTGAAGGTTGAGCTTGCATCGAAAAAATGAGCAACTATTATGCCAGCATTCTCTAGAGAAAGTAGTTTCGGTTTTAGTTTGTGTATGCCAAAGAACAACAAAGACCAGATACCGATAAGCATTAATACGAAGGAGAAGGCGAATATGTTGGTTATCCTTGTTATGGTCGCGTTGTAAATCAGGAAACACGCTCCTATTACAACCATTACCTTTTCATAAGAAAGTCTCTTCTTTTTCATCGTCCTCTCCACTGCCAAGCCTATCAACAGAGATGCTAAGGCAATAAAGAATATGAAAAAATAGATTGGCGGAGAACAGAAGAGGTTGCTCTGATAGATGCCTAGTTGGTAATCTCTGAGTGCCCTTGTCCAGCCACCATAGATTATGAAGGGCAGTATACCGATGAGGAACCTCTTGTCGATTTTTATTTTCAATGTTTTCATAAGCTTGTAAGTTCCCAAGACAGCTAGGACAAGTATCAATCCATAAGTTATCGTTCCGATAGTCGTATAGTAATGGCACATAGGAACAAGGAAATTCTCGTTAATGAATTCTTCCAGTGTCATCTTCGGTTCCTCTTAACTTTTTCATGCGACTTTTTGTCAACGAAGGTTGCTATGAATGGACAAACCAAACCCCACAGTCCTGCCAGAACCATGTGCAGCATGCTGTTATAGACATAAGCGTAAATAATTAGTAAACTGAATATGAGAACTATCAAAGCGTTGAAATAGTTCTCTGTCAGTTTCCATTTGAAGTTGAAGTCGTCATCTTTTTTCATTAAAATCACTTTTTCTTTTTCATCTTATCATAAATCCAGACTATGAGACAGGAAAGAATATAGCTAATCAGCAAATAGACAATTAGAAAAAATAAAAAGCTTGATAATGATGGACAATTTAAACAGGTGTTGTCATATTCTATAATCCAACCTAACTTAACTATAAAGTTTGAATAAAAGCTGCTACAATCAGTTATAGAAAAGCCTTTCACACCGATAGCAGTAGGTGCAGGAATAGAAATACAGAAAAAAGGAATAAAGATTAATAAAACAAATATTGATATGAACAAACCAATCTTTCTTCCATCTGGCTTTAGGAATTGTTTGAAGTTCATAATAATCTCAACTTTCCAGTTATCTTGTCTATTTTTTCATCTTTGTCAGGTCCTATACCCAAGGCGGTTATTGTTCCTGGTTCTATTTGTGTTAAACCAGCATCATTTATCAAAGCGCAGGGCAGTTTTTCTTTTTTAGCTAACCTGAGATATTCCTTTATTTCCTTTTCGCCAGAAACCTTTAAAACAATCTTTTTCATGCCTTCGTTGATCCATTCTTCTCTAATATTTTTGTCAGCTTTCAGAAAAGCTGCAATGCTGGCATGGCAAGATTGAGAGCAGAGTTTGCCTTTGTACATCTTCAAATCAGTTCTTATGAGAATAGCTTGTTTCATAAAACCAGAATTGTTTTATTCATATATATCTTTTTGTAAATATACGAAATCTCTGCGCAAAGGAAACTAGAGTAAGGACAGACGTTAAGACGATTAGATATGTGGCATACTGCAACGAGAAATAGGAGATTAGTATTATAATTAGGAACAACAATAATCTGTCGGTGTGCTCTAGGATTCCACCGCCTTTCGCTTCCTTTCTGATAAGACCCTTTTCAAAAGCAGCTGATTTTGAATAGGTAGAAATCATAGAGCCGAAAAACAGTATCATCAACCATATTTTAGGACCAAGAATAAAACCAGGATAGTCTATAAAGAACAGGCCAAATATTATGAAAAATTCTATAAACCTGTCTGTTACAGTGTCTAGATAAGCCCCGAACTTTGTTACCCTATTCGATGCTCTAGCAACAGCTCCGTCTATCATGTCAATAGAAATGGCAAAAATGCACACCACAAATGAAATCAAAAAGTTTTGGTTAACCAGGAAATAAAAAACTATTATCGCCAAAAGAAGGCTTAACAAAGTCCATTGGTTAGGAGAAATAGGCAGTCTGCTAAAGGCATAGCCAAGTCCCTTACTCACTTCTTTGAAGTATTTCCTTTTCTTGTAAAGCATATTAATATTTGTTGCACGTATAAAATATACTTATCGATGATTTCATGCTTTTAGACGTCTTTAGATTGCTAGTGAAAACCTATGGTTACCTAGGATTATTTCTAATAAACCTAATAGGCTCTTCCACTATATTCCTTCCTTTGCCCTCAGCAGTTTTTGTTTTTGCAGCTGGCGCCTTACTCAATCCTTTTTTGGTTGCCTTGTTCTCGGCCTTAGGGGCTGTTCTTGGAGAGTTTACAGGATGTGCAGTGGGCATATGCGGAAGAAAGGTTATACAAAGAAAATGGAAAAAATGGATAAAAAAAACAGAAAAGTTGTTCAAGAAATATGGCGTTTTTTGGGTCATAATGTTGTTTGCAGCCACACCGCTTCCAGATGACATAATAGGAATAATAGTAGGGGTCTCGGACTATCCGTTAAAAAAGTTTTTCATCGCATCATTTATAGGAAAATTGATATTGAATCTGGTCTTGGCTTACGGCGGCTTTTATGGGATAAGATGGACTTTACACTATTTTGGTTCAGGTGTCTAAATGTTGATAGATTATCATAAATATTTTATGTTTCATGAAGGTTACTAATGAAATTTCAAACGTAATGCTTCCTTCTGCCTGTTATTCTCCATTCAACAGATCTTGCGAACTTTCTATATGTTATGTTGGCTATTTCCAGTATTGACGTGTGCTTCCCAAAAATCTCTACCCTGTTCTTTAGAATATCCTCTATCGGATCTCCGTTGGCTATTATGCCAGCGTTTCCAACATTTCTTGAAGAATGGGCATCGCTTCCAGCCGTGATTGATTTCTTGAATAGTTGCGCCATGTCCATAGCCCTTTTGTTCTGACTCTTTGTCAAGGTTGAGTTATAAACCTCTATGGCGTCAGCCATCAAACCCTTTCTGCCAGCGCATCTTCTGAAAATAAAACTGCCGAAGGGGTGAGGGGCAGTTGCTATGCCGCCAAGTTCATGGATCTTCTCCACAGTCTCTTCTATGGTGAGTCCAATAGGCACATTCTCCTTTATACCCAGGGCTATTATTTCTCCCTCTCTGGTCTTTATCTCTGAACCAGTTATTATTAAGAATTTAAATCTTCTTGCAAGCTTTTTTGCGATCAAGCTTCCCCTAACAGTATTATGATCTGTTATTGCTAGACCATCCAAGCTCTTTTTCATGGCAGCCTTTATCATGTCCAAAGGTGTGTTCAACGCGTCTGAGCCCCAGAACGCGTGCCTGCTGTATATGGTATGCACGTGAGTATCTATTTTCATTTCACCACGGCTCCTTTTTTATTTTTATCCTGTGCGCGATTATGTTGGCTATCCTGTGCACTACAGGTGTTATAACAAGCATTATCAAAAACATCCAGATATTTATTTCAGTGAACCACGAAGAAAATAAGACAGCTCCTATAATAAAATTCCACTGGTCTAGCAAAGGCACGTCTGAACCCCTTTTCAACCCAAATCTTCTTTTTATAAAACTTCCTGCTAAATCTCCACAAAGAGCTCCTAAAGCTATCATAAAACCAATAAAAAAACTGATAAATGGTAGTTGAACTCCGTATTGCATTGCATAAGCATTGAGATCAGGATAAAGATAAGCTTCCAATGAGCCTATTAAAAAACCTGCGAACAAACCAAAACTAAAGCCTTCTATTGTTTTCCCATCACCAAATATTCTTTTTTTGTCAAACCAGTTTATTTTCATATCCATAGGTCTGCGACCTCTAGCTAATGGGGGGAATCCGTTGGCAGCATAGGCCGGAAAGATTATCAATAAAGCTTTCACAAATTCTACAAAAAGGTCGACCATTCATCTCACTAATATTATTAATCAACAAGTTTTAAATCTTATAGATTCGAATTTTAAATTGATAGACAATGAGTGAAAAAATAGATTTTTTTAGAATTACAATAGGTGTTGCAATTTATATATTTTGGTCATTTCTCATAGGTTATTTCATAGCTGATTTAACTCCTTATGCTGCTATAATTGCTGCTATAGCAGCAGGAATATATACAGGCTATAAGAGTGATCCGTTTACAGGAACTATCAATGGAGTTTTTACTGGAGCTGCCGGTGGAATAGCAGGAGGTTTTCTTTCAATGTACATTCCTTCAATTTACGGTATACCTTTATCTGTTCCGATAGCCAATTTTTTAGTTCCTGTTATTCAAACAGTATCAGTAGCAACTTCTATCTTTTCTATAATAAGCCTCTTTACAGTAGGTATAATTTTTGGAGGGTTAGGTGGTTTTCTAGGTTCTATAAAAAAGTTAAGGGGGGTTATATTGCTAATAACTTTATTTTTACTTTTCATCTTTTATGGTGCTGTTGACAATGCGGCATGGAACATAGAAAAGCCAGGATGGACATGGAATATGAGCTTTTCGCATGTTTTAACAAATAGAATAGACCTTTTAGTTGCTGTAGTGTTTGCAATTTTTGTAACTATTTTAACATATATTTTAGGTTTGTTTAAGGAAAAGTGACATGGACTTCAAAAAAATAATACTGGCTGCAATAATTTTCATGTTTTGGTCAGTTTTGATAGGGTACCTAGTATCTTTTTTGATACCTTATGCAATTATAATATCTGCTCTGGTTGCAGGCATATACGCAGGTTTTAAGACTAATATGTCAAAAGGTATTTTTAACGGCTTTTTTGCAGGTCTAATAGGCGGTATCATACTTGGTTCACTTTCATCTTTTGTTCCTTCAGTATATAATATACCTTTGTCTGTTTCAACTTCTAGTATAAGCCCAATGGCTGATTTTGCGACAGCAAACTTTAACTTATTTGTAATACCTACCTTAGCTTTTGCAGGCTGTATTTTCGGAACAATAGGTGGTTTTATGGGATCAATAAATCAGCTAAAAAAGATATTTCTTTTCCTTACTCTTTTTATTTTGTTTCTCTTTTATGCTGCATTGGACAATGCTGCATGGTGGTGGGGCAGAGCTTCTTGGAACTGGAGCTTGTCTGTTGTTTTGGTTCATTGGGTTGACATTAGTGTTGCTCTGGTTTTTGCGTTGGCTGTAATTATCTTATCTCATTTTCTCAAGATACTTTAGAACCTGTGTCTATGTCCCTTTCAGGCTTTAAAACGACCACTTTGTCATCCTTTGTCGCTGCTAGAATCATGCATTCTGACAAGATATTAGCTATTTTCTTTGGTTCCAGGTTGAAAGCGAATACGAATTTCTTGTTCAATATCTCTTCCTTTGTATAGAAAGGCTTTATGCCTGCTATAGCCTGTTTGATGCCAAGTTCGCCGAAATCTACCTTTAGCAAGTACATCGGTTTCCTTGTTTCTGCGTCTTTAACCTCAATTACCTTGCCTACCCTTATATCTATCTTTTGGAAATCTTCTAATGTCGCCATGGAAATAAACATCACATTTATTAAATAAAAATATATCTATATATATGAACAAACTGAAGTTTTTGATGATTGCTTTCTTCGTAATACTAATATTATCCTTCCCAATTTCTTTGATATCTACACAGACCTTTGCGATGTTCATGGTAATAGACGCCTTGGTAATTGCTGTGGGAATATACATATTCTATTCTGGATACAAGGTAAAGAAGATTGGGAAAATAAAGATAGAATCTGTTCAATACCCATTGACCTATGTTCTAAGGGCGTATACTGACCCGAAAAATCTGTGGATAGTCTACGATGAAAAAACCAAGAAATTCAGGACTGCTGATTGGGGCAACTTGCCTGTGAAGGTATTCTTAACAATTCTGTTATCATTGTTCCTTCTTTATACCTCTTTCTTAATCTGGTTCACCATAACTCAGGCAATAAACCTTATATTTTTTAGGGCGACTGTTTTGTTCCTATTCTTTTTCGTTGGTCTCTATGGTCTTTGCGTTGGACTGTACAGGTTATTTTCCTTTAACAACAGAAAAGCGGACAAGATTTGTTCGTTTCTTAATAGGAACAAGATTCTTTCTAACCTAATAGAAAAAGGCATCCTGTATGTCCAGGTCACGCCTAATTTCCTGATTAAAGAAGGTTTTGTAAACTCTGTGGAGTTCGTCTTGGTTGAGAAAGTTGAGCTCGAGAGACTGGAGAAGATATTGATTGAGACCTCAAAACTGATACAGAAGTTGTAATCAAACTTATATTAATTTGACCTTTTTGAATAATTTTATAGTCGGTCTATTTAATTCAATCGATGAAATAACTCTTTTATCTATCCACTTTAGTTCGCTTATGTCACTTTTTGGCTTTAATTCTCCTGATTTGTATTTTGCCTTGAAGACTAAGAATACGTAGTGTGTTTTTATGCCGTATTTATTAGGTTCGTAATCTTCATCAAAAGATACTGGTTCTATGTCAGTTATTTCTATGCTAGACTCTTCTAGAACTTCTCTTTTAATGGCATCAATTATCGATTCTCCCTGCTTCATTCCGCCGCCTAATAAATGCCAAGTGTTTGGGTAAGGACCTACATTGCTTAATTTTTTTCCGAATAAAAGTTTTCCATCATTTTCTATAATTGCACTAACTATTACTCTCGTTTCCATGTGCATCAACTTACTTTTTAATATTATACATGAGTGTTCAAATATTGCTTGATATGCCCCTACCGCGATTTGAACGCGGATCAGCTCCTTTCCGCTTTTAAACCGCAGGGAACTGTTCTATCCAAGTTGAACTATAGGGGCAAATAATAGTTGAATCTTAAAACTATTAATAAAGGTTCTATGAAATATTTTTATGACAAAGGATTTGGGAACATACCTGAAAAATGTCAAGAAGGTGGACTTGAAGAAGCTGGAAGAGACAATAGGGTCCTTTGTCGTTGACCCTTCTGGTCAAACAAAAAAGTACAATATCAGGATAAGAGAGAATCCTGCTTTTAATTCCAAGTCAAGGATAGTTCCTGAGAGGGAGTCTAGGAAAGTCGAGACAGTTTCTCTTGGTTTTAAAACAACAGCC
>Ga0315277_10003435_pt1 | contig 21446 bp, 25 predicted proteins | sample YL17G05_15_MG_FD_203695 | JGI IMG/M metagenome (GOLD analysis project Ga0315277, IMG submission 203695) | Sediment microbial communities from Yellowstone Lake, YNP, Wyoming, USA - YL17G05_15 | ecosystem: Environmental > Aquatic > Freshwater > Lake > Sediment | place: USA: Wyoming | collected...
GAAATGGCGGGGATAAATCTGTCTTTAGGAAGAAACAAGTTATTGAAATTAATAAGAAAAATGGCTAAAATGAGGGGACATTCTTTAAGATGACAGTATCCTTTTTAAGTAGTAGGTATTATTGTGCTGCTTATCCAAGTATATTTCTTTTCCATTCAGGCCAGCTTTCTACTGTTTCGCTTGCCTCTTCAAGAGATTCAATAAAGCTTATTTGATCTGGGGTTAAATACTTCAAGTCCTCTTTTCTGACTGTTATATATCCTTTGTCTCCAGGAACTTCCAAAGTACTTCCAGGAAGCCGGACCCAAATTGTCTCTTCTCTTTCTTCCAAAACCTCCACTTCTAACCTTCCATCTTTAATAAACCTCTTTCCAAAAAATCCAGAAGTGCCGGTTCCAGTATAATCTTCCATCCAAACTGCATTTTCATGTGGGAACATCCCAGGACTTATCTTTACTTTTAAGTATGCTTTCATTTATTGGTCTTTTAGTTTATTTTTTAACAAAGAACAACTGTTTTCTGTAAACCCTTAATATGTTGCCGCGATTGATAAACTGCCCACCCTGAGGAACAACTTCTACAATATCCCTTGAAGGATTGTCCCCGCACATTATCAAATTCCAGATGCTTACTTCAAGCATCCGGTGTTTTACAAACGCCCTGTCAAAAAAACCAGGATGTTTTTCTCCTAAATAATCGATGCAATGCAAAAACGCTTCCCCTGGCAGGCAGTCTCCTTCATCTGCAACGCTTTTAAGATAAACTTTCATTTTCACCTCCAATTTATTCTATACAAACTGGAAAAAATATTATTAACTTTTGGTTTAATAAAAAATAAACCAAAAAGTTTATAAAATAAGAAGGTTTGTTAAGCCAATGGCATTTAATCTTTTAATACCCGATATAGAGAATAAGCCAAAGAACACTAAAGACGCTGTAATCAATATCCTTACCTACGATTGGCCCCTTACTTTAAGGCAGATTTACTACAAGCTCAAAAAGAAATATGGATACTCTTCCAGCTACCAGTCAGTATATAAAGCAGTTAAGGAATTGAAAGAAAGTCATGTTTTGCTTGACAACAAGAAGAAATACGAGATAAATGTTGGATGGATTAAAAAACTGCAGTCTTTTACAGATATAGTTGAGACCAATTATTACGCAACAGAAAAGCTTCAGAACATTTCTGGCTTAAAAGATTCTAAGGCAGGTCAGGATTTGATTATCCTAACTTTTGAAACCTTATTTGACGCAGAAAAATACCTTTACTATTTCATGAAAACCAAGCTTCTTAAAAAAAACAACCAGGCAGTATGTTTCCAGCTAACCAACGAATGGCGCCCATTATTCTACCTAAGGGCAGAATATAATTATTACAAAAAGTTGCTGAAGCTTGGCCACCAGTTCTATTTTTTATGCTCAGGGGATACTGCTCTTGAGAAAAAATACCGGGAATTCTACCTGTCTTTTGGCACAAACTACAAAATTATAAAGAGCGAGCACCCAAATGAAACAATCTCTTTTTCCTCTTATTTTATCCAGATTTTTATCCCAGAGTCATTAAAAAACCAGATAAAAAAACATCTAAAAGCTGAGAATGTTTTGGCACTTTTAAAAACTCTTGAGGAAAAGTGCTCCATAAAATTAGTTATTAATAAAGATGAAGAACTTGCTGATAGTTTTAGGAAGCAGGTTTTAAAGAAATTTTAGCTTATTTTTCCCCTTCTCCTTTTTGCCTGAAAGCAGAAGCCAAATCAATTATATATTTTCCTTCTTCCAGTTTATAAATCAGCGGCCTTTTCTTTGAGAATAAGTTAACCACATCTATCTCGAATTTTCCCGGCCCGGTAACCCTCACTGATTCTAAGTCAAGTATGACCGGCACTTCTTGTTCTTCTTCTAATCCAATCATCTCTCTTACGTCTTTTTCAACTTTTGCTTTGTCCAGCCCTTCTAGCTCAATAGTTTTTCTTTGCAGCTCTTCAATCTGCTCCTTTTTGATGAAAAAGAAAAAATGGCTGCCACATTCACATCCGGTAAGCAAACTCCCAGACCCATCCTCGTACATCTTCCCGCAGTGAACGCATTGATTCATTTTAAAATAGCCTCGAGCTACAAAAATAAAAGAACTCAAATATAAAAAGTTATGCCTATCTGGCCTTGGCTAAGAAAAAAATTTATATAACCTCTAAGCTTAATTTAAAATGGTCAAAAAGATAGCATTCGTAGAGCTAATGTCTGATAATAATATGTTTAAGTTCTTCAAGCTTCCAAATATCGGGATTATTTATCTTGCGACTATCCTGAAAAATGAAGGTTATGAAGCCCGAGTCTTTAGCGAACAATATAAGAATCTTTTTAATTCAATTGCTAAAACTGACTTTACGAAGTTATATTAGAAAAAATGAAGGATACTATAGATTTTTAGAGGATATGGAAAAATAAGTGCTTAACATCAACCTAATTCCAGCAGATTTTTACTTGTTCATAAGTATCTCTATCTTCTTAGGGTCTCTTTTTATCTCTCTTACAATCGATGCGGGTCCCATTATAGTTATAGAGTCTTGTGCTCCTAATGCCCTGGCTAAGCTGTGCTTGAACTTGGACATTGGGCTAAGGCTTTCAGAATTGGGATTGATAACTGCTAGCTCAATTCCTTTAAAATCCTTAACATATCCCACTATTGCCATAGTATCTTCTATTAGCCTGGCTTCTTCCTCACTTTTTAGCCTCCCCTGAAGGATTATTATCTTGCCGCTAAGAACGATGTCCAGCAGCTTTTTTATCCTTTCTCCGCTTTTAAGCCCTTCGATTTCTGTATATGGGACAAATTGTATTGTCAGACCCTTTATTTTGCTCTTTTTTTTCATTTTTTACCTCTTTTAAACTTTTTTTGCAAGCTTGAATACTGACTCGTAAAACTCCTCCATGTTTTTTCCGAACCTGGCAGATATGCCAATCACTTCATATTCTGGAAATGCTGACTCTATCTTGCTTAAGTCCGCTTTTTTAAGGTCGACTTTATTGCCAACTATTAATACCGGAATCTTTCTGGCAACTAAGTTTCCAATAATTGTTATATTCACCTGGCTATAAGGATTTTTTGTTGCGTCTAAGACAACAATGACTGCATCCATATCGTCTAGCCATTTTATAGCCTCAACAATTCCTTGGGTTGCTTCTTTAGCTCTTTTTTGAGCCTCTTTTTTATTCATCTTGAACTTCATGAATTCTTCGTAATCTATTTTTGTGGCAATCCCCGGAGTGTCAACAATCTTAAAGCTTAGCTTTTTGCCTTTATAGTCTATCTCAACTTTTTCTTTGAACTGGATTTCTCTTGTTTCATGGGGTACCTTGCTTACTTTTCCTAGTTCTTCCCCAGTCCAATCTTTACATATTCTATTTGCGAGACTAGTTTTCCCTGCGTTCGGAGGCCCATAAAAACCCAGGCTAAGTTCTTTTTTTCCTTTGAATATGCCTGAAAAGACTCTTTTTATAAAATTTCTGACAATTTTTATTACCATGCTTTGTTATAAATTATTTTCCCCATTTTTATTGCTTTAGATTATGAAGAAAGGCTGCTTTTTAAATTTACTGCACGATTTTAGAAGAGTATACCTGGCCTCTTTTAGCTAGTTCCTGCCGAACCTTCTTTTTTTCAAATGCGCTGAACAAAGGTATTTCCCACATTCCAGTTCTTTTTCCAAGCAATTTCTTAAAAGCGTAAACTATCTGCTCATTTTTCCATTTATACTGTTTTAGGGTTTTATATATCTCGTTCTTGTCTTTTCCCTGCCTGAGCGCATTAAAAATAAAGCTCATTAGATTGTAAAGGTCATTTTTATCCTTAAATAAATGCCTTTCATAGTACCTCTTGTACCACTCCTGGAGTATTATATAAACGACAAAGGTACAAAATAATAATATACCAAGGAATATTAGAGTCCTAAGCCAGTTTATTTCATGACAGTCATTCGGGCAATTTTCTTTATCTTCTTCATTGTCCTTTTCACATTTTCCATCGTTATCACAAGGGCCCGGATCCACTCCTCCCGGCAGTTTAGAAATGCTTGGGGAGATATAAAGCGGCAGGTCTACAGCCTCTATTTTTCTTGGGATGACAAAGCCTATTATTTTTTCTCCTTCTAGCCCAGATAAATCAATTTTCATAGCCCCATCTAGTTCTTCCTGGTCGTAATCCTCTTTAAATTTTATTCCTTCTCCTTCTATTATTAAAAAAGCTTCTTCAATTTCCTCTTTAGGGACTATTTTAAGGGTGAATGCAGTTAGAATGGGCTCGCTCTCCCCCTGATTTTTCAGATAGAAAATCTCGCTTTCGATGTTTAAGCCAAGGTTTTGAACCATCCATATAACGATTCTGTCAGGATACTGCTGTGAGTCTTCTTCCTTGTAGTCTGGTAGGTAGCTCGGGTCTATACTCTCTGGAAATGGAAGAAATTCTCCCTTAAAACTTACACTTTCCAAGCCCGAGGGGATGTTTATTTCCAATAGCGCCTTCATTATCTCAACATAGTCATCTGAAGTTTCATATCTCCTCTGAATTACATCTAGCTCTTCCTTTAGATTGCTCACGTTAATCTCTTTTTCTATTTCAGGTTTATACCATCCAACAATTCCATTAATCTTCGCAGTTATATTGTTTAAGCTAGCCCTTTTTTCTTTTAGCGTCCTATTTATCTCATCTTTTGGGCTTCTAGCTAAAATATCAAACTCTTTGGTAGCTTCCCCTTGAGGATTTAGTGCCGATATTTTTAATTTATAAGTTCCAATTGCAGCATAGGTATGGGAAGTAAAGTTCTCTTTGGTCTTTATTTCTGTACCGTCTCCAAAATTCCACTTGTATTCTGTGATGTTCCCAGTAGCAGAGACATAAAATTTTGCAGGAACTGCTGCCGCTACCTCTAAAGGATAAACCCCCCCTATTGTAGCTAATTTTAAAACTTCAATGTTCCTGCTGACTATTTCTGTTCCGCCTAATTTTAAGGACATAACTTTTTTCCCATAAGTGCTTGGAACTTTAATATCGCTTTTTTCTAAATTCAAAATCTTAAAGCCCATATTTATTTTAGCAGGCTCTTCACTTATATCATAAAAATATCTTTCTGTTGTAGAGATTCCAGAAGTGTAGCCTAACTGCCCACCTAAGATGGTTAGCGTCTGCTGCTCTCCAGCTATTATCTTAATTGGAATGATACAACCGTTGCTGCAATTGTTGTCATATCTGTCTATAATATAATCTTCGATATCCTCTGCAAGGTTTATCACGCCCGTGCCTTTGTAACTATCCATCTCATTTTGATTGAGTGATACATTCCCTATAGGCCTAAATTTCCCAGGCTGTACAAAAATAGGAAAATCGTAACTATACACTTCATCATTATTCTCTGAAAATCCACAGGGGCTATTTTGCTCGTAATACATTCCATATTTATTGTTATCTTCATACTTTTCTGTGCTTATGCAGACAAAAAAGTCCTGTTTTTTTTCTACGCTCTTGTTTATCTCGCAGCTAATATTCCCAGCGCCAGTTGCAGAAACAGTACATGTTCCAAAATCTCCGCCCTCATTATTATAAACCCGCATTATAAATTTAACATTTCCGCCCTTGCTAGGCATAGCAACAATCTCAGCCCCCGTCTTTATCCTTGAGGCAGAAGGAATCTCTATTTTTTGGCAATATTCTGTTTGAGTTATCTCTGCTATCTGCGTAGCTTGCTCTCTGCTATAGCAATTGTAAATAGTCCCCCCATAGGTTCCTGAGAAGTTATGGGCCTGCCAGTCTATTGTGTTGTCATTTAAAACATCAATAAATAATTGCGGATAGCTAGATTCTGGAGCAATGCTTTGGATATTAAACGAAAAGCTGTCTATGCTGCTGATTTCTCCAGTAATCCTTAAGCCAAAAATTTTCCGGTCTCCAGCGTTCAGTGTATAAGTTTTGTTTATTTCTTTATTAGACTCTTTGTAATTTGTCTTACAGTCTACTGGGAAACAAGAAAAACCTGTATCAGAATTTAGGCTATTGTTCTTAAGAAAATCAATAATATTTATCTCGCTATCAAAAGCACTTAAAGCAGAAGTGGAGCTTTCATCTTGCAGACTTATATTCACCCATCCTTTTATGGTTTCTCCAGGCCCGTAGTTGCTGGTTATACTTAAGTTATCAAGCTCAAAAGAAGCAGAAGCTAAAGCAGAAGTTAAAACTAATACCGCAAAAAATAAAAAATTTTTCCTCATTTTAGTTTCCCCTTTTCTTCCTAGAAAATTTGAGAACATAAACAAAGATTGTAATAGCAACAGCAGCAGCAAAGCTGAATATTGTAAAAAAGATTAATCTCGATGGACAGGCTATACTTCTCGACTTGCTTCCGGTGCATTCAGCAGGAGCTGCGGCCCCTACAGTTACTGGTTTCCATATTTTTTGCCATGTAATTGTTATATAATCTGATTCCTTGCAGTCTCCTTCTATGCCGCTTTTTTCAAGGATGCAGGTTCCATCAGTGCCGTCATCTATCTCATCGTCATCATCGTCTCCAGGATTATCGCAATACCATTTTGAATTTTCCACAGAGGGGTTGCACGAACCAGGTACTCCATCAAGAGGGTCTGGGTCATACCAATTGCAAAGGCAGGAGGCATATCTAAAACAATTTTTATTGCTTTTATTGATTTCTCTATATCCCTCATTGCAAACTCCGGCAGGGAAATCTTTTACCCTGCCAACGCTATTTGCAGCGACTTTAGGAGGGGCACTTTTGCATTCGGCTTTTGTAGTGTCTTCACTCCCAAATACAGCTATAGTGTAATCTTCACAATAATTTAGTACATATGTAACAGCAACGCAATGCATATAATTAGGGTCAGAAGGGTCTATATCATATGCGCATTCGTATCCCGTAGGGCAGCATATAGGGGGAACTCCATCTTCCTCGTAACAGCTAGTTAAGCTATCCCACTGTTTTAGTTCTCCACTAGTAACATCCCATTTTTTCCATATCCAGCTTTCCCTGTCGCATACAGGAACAGGAGTTGTAACTTCGAATTCCTTGCTTATTCTATCGCTCCATATTGGCGCAGCATAAGCATAACCAACTAAGAATAAAGTTCCGATGAGCAATAAAGTTAAAATTTTGGTTTTCATCTTAAAACTCCTCGTATCCTACTTTTAAGTGAGCTTTATATTTCTGCGGATTAAAAAAGTATTTTGTAAAGTCAACTACATCTGGGTAATTGCTTGACCAGTTTCCATATTTGACATCTCCACTGCTGAAATTCCAGTCAAACCACAGATTATACTGCCCAGGATTTGTGCCGATATTTGATTTTGGCAGATCGTAGCAGTAAAGGTCTGATACCGGGTTAGTGTAACATGTAAAGCTTGCAGGGCATGCCCCTGTCTGGCACTTGGAAACATAACTCTTACTTGCATTGAATCTTATTGGCAACTCTGCATAGTTAAAGACTTTTAGATTTTCTGGCTCTTGCATTACTGCAAAAACATTGGTTCCTGCATCGTAGATATAAACCTCAGTATAATTGCTGGCTTTTTTATTCCTCCCTATTTCCTCTGCCCTTAAATAAACCTCTTTGGTCCCCCATCCAGAATAAGTATGTGCTTGATCGCAGTCTTCGTCAGGCCAGGTGCAGCTTATGGAAGTAGAACCATCCCCAAATTCCCAAGTAATTTTTAGGGAATCATCCACATCCCAGCTGTTTTCCTGAAAGTTAATATTTTCATTGACTTTAAATTTTCTCAGTTCTGGTAAAGCAGGATTGAATGCTGGGTAGGTAATAATTGCATTTGGAGGAGAGTTTGTATCGCCTGTGCTTATTTTTGATACATTCAATTCTCCTGACTTGCCAACATCAGTCCCTCCACTCTTAACTATAAAATAAAACGTTTCTTTAGGGTCTTCATTCCCTCCTTTTTCATACATCTCTTTTGTTATTGTCCATTTAGCTGCTAAGTGCGAGCCATAATCAAAAGTAGTTGAGACAGTATCAATATCATCGTCAAAAAGATTATCAGCTTCTTTAATATTAAAACTAAAGCTTTGCCCTGCTTTATTTTCATAAATCATTAGTACAGTATCCCCAATATCTGCTTCTGTTATCAAATCTCCTTTCATATTTGCCCAGTGAATCTGATTTGTTGTAGGGATATAGTTAGTTTTACAGCAGATTTTGTAAGGATAATTTGTATCCGCGGCTTCAGAAACATGCGAATTTTCTTCTTGGTATAATCTTACCACTGTTTTATATCCAGCAGGGCAATTAGCAGGGTCTTTAGTTGTCTGGCAGTCTAAGTCTCCATAACACACTTTTTCTACGTATGGAAGTGACCCTTCATTTTTTTGCGCGTGAGAGTTTATATCCTGGAATAATTCAAGAACTTTATTATCGCCCGTGCATACATGAGGGTCTGCTACGCTGGGGTCATAAGGATATCCAAAAATTTCATCATAGTAAATATCATATGCAGGATGTTTTTTTACATCGCGAGCATCATACCACTTGCAACAAGGTGGAGTAGGGCATAGTGCTACTGCTTGGCATTCCGCCGGCGTAGTCTTTGTAGAGCAATCAACAGAAATGCCCTCGCATACTGCTGGGAGTGTAGTCTGATAAACTGTGGAGTCCCAAAGCCCGACATGGGAGTTAGTTGGAGAGTAGAGGCTTAATATTATCTGAGATTTATCACTGTTAAAGATATACGCTCCTAAATAGCATTCTATTCCTTTATATTCGTATTGGTTCCATGGTGGATAAGGTCTTGTTAGAGGAGTCCCTGTTAAAATAGTATTTTTTTCATCTTCGTAGGTGGTGTAAAAATTATCTGGCTCGACTGTATGGTAAAAATGATAAAGGGGGACTGTTCCTGATGGTTGAGGTAGCGAGGAATTGTACACATAACCCTCCATTCTTTCATAAGTCCATCCGCTGCTTACCAGGCTGTTTCTTTCTGTTCCATCTGCAGTATAAATATAGTTTCCATTGGTGCTATTATAAAGCCTGTAAAGAGGAACTCTTCCATCTTCGCTAGTAGAGTAGGTGTATCCTATTATTCCTTCATAAATAAATAAGGGGTATTGGTTAACATTCGCTTTTTCTGCTTTGTCTGAAGTATAAAAATGTTGATTCTTGCCAGGAGTTGTATCCCAAAACCTATAAAAATGCATCTTGTCTGCAGCAGAAACATTTGCGCAAACAACTAAAAATATACTAAGTACTATAGTAAAAACTACCAAACCTCTTTTGCTTTTTTTCATATTCTATTTAGATAAAATATGTTTATAAATATTGTTATGGTAAATTCTCCCGACTAAGTTAAATTACTAGAGAATTTAGCAGATGGAGAATTCCTCTAATAGAGTAAAACAAGCGTAGGAATTGTCCATATCAACCCTTCATGACAACAACTGGCTTTACTCTTACAACTAGATTTCCAAGCCCTGCTTCATGGCTTACTTTTACAACTTCGTCAATATCTTTATAGACTTGAGGAGCTTCTTCTGCCAATCCTTTCCAGCTTCCTGCCTTAACTTCAATTCCTTTTTCATTAAGCTGTTTTTTTATTTCTTCTCCTCTTAAATTCCTTAAAGCAGCGCTTCTTGAACTCACTCTCCCTGCTCCATGAGCTGTTGAGCCAAAAGAAATCTCTTCTGCCTTTTTTGTTCCAACTAGAACATAAGAAGCAGTCCCCATGCTTCCTGGAAGTATAATTGGCTGCCCAACTTTTCTATAATCTTGCGGAATTTCTTTTCTTCCCGGTCCAAAGCTTCTTGTTGCTCCTTTTCTCATTACAAGAACTTCTTTTTCCTTACCATCAATAATATGTTTTTCAAATTTAGCTATATTATGGCAGATATCATAAACAACATCAGCTTCAAATTTAGGGAAAATCCTTTTCATTGTTTCCCTTACCCAGTGGGTTATTAATTGTTTGTTTGCAAATGAAAAATTAGCAGCAGCTGCCATTGCCCCGAAATATTTTTTTCCAAGCTCGCTTTTTATAGGAGCATTTACAAGCTCCCTGTCCTGCTCTGGCCATCCATATTTCTCTTCCATTTCTCTAATATAATCCGAAGCTACCTGATGCCCCAATCCTCTGCTTCCACAATGAATCATCATTGTTATCATGCCTTTTTCTAATCCAAATATTTTAGCTATTTTTTCATCAAATACCTCATCAACTATTTGTACCTCTAAAAAATGATTTCCAGCTCCAAGCGAGCCTAATTGGGGAATGCCTCTTGCTTTAGCTCTTTGGGAAACAAAATCAGGATTAGCTTCTTTCATACATCCTTCTTCTTCTGTGTGCTTCCAGTCAGCTTCAACTCCATATCCTTTTTTTACAGCCCATTGCGTCCCTTCTCTTAAAACCCCATCTAGTTCCTCTTTGCTTAATTTTATTCTTCCCTTCTCTCCAACTCCAGATGGAACATCCCTATAGAGCATATCAACAATCTGTTTTTTCTTGTCTTTAATATCTTCTAATGTTAAATTTGTTCGAAGAAGGCGGACGCTGCAGTTTATGTCAAAACCCACGCCGCCCGGAGTAATAACGCCCTCATCTAAATCAAAAGCAGCAACTCCTCCGATTGGCAGCCCATACCCCATATGACCATCAGGAGATACAATCATATTTTTTAATATTCCAGGAAGCATTGCAGTGTTTTGGGCTTGTTTAAAAGTTTCATCTTCTTTCATCTTTTCAATAAGCTTTTCGCTTGCAAAAATCTTAACAGGCACCAACATCTTCCCAGTTTTAGGAATTTCATACTCTACTTCACTTATTTTCTTTAATTGTCCTTCGTACATTTTAAATTAAGATGTTTTAAGTTTAAATAAGTTTGGAATAATGTTTAAATCAATCAATCTTTGAATTTCTTCTTTTCGATTGATATGCAATTCATAATAAACTGTTCCAAGACCATTAATACACCTATAAACCTTGCAATTAATATTATAATAACTTTTCAGCAAACTGCTAAGCCTATTTAAATTTTCTCTTTCTCTTGAAAATATCCTCAAATATTTAGATCTTCTTAATTTAACCTTCTCCTGGAATATTTCTTTAATAAATCCTTGGCATTCCCGTTCATCATCTGGGAAATTCCAGATGTAGACTACATAATCTTTTATAGACTCATCTAGTTTCTTTGCTTTTTCGGGGTGTAAAAAACCAATTTTTTCTTTAAATTTAATAAGATTTTCTTTTCCATAAATCAATATGCGATAGATATTCTTCTTCTTGTTGTATTTTTTTATTGTTTGAATCCCCAGTGTATTTAAGGAGAGGATTACCTGATTTAATCCGCTTTCGTTGACACAATCTGCTCCGATGTGTCTATTCTGATGTTTCTTACAGAAAACCCAGCCTTCACAATCAAAATATGCTCTAAGCCATATTCTCATTAAATCTTCATCCAATTCAGGCATCTGCCATTCCCATGAGTAAAAAGAACCAAATTCTTTTGTTAGTTTTTCATAAATTTCTTTAGAACTTTTTTCGCATCTACCTTCTTTTCTTATTGTAGGCCTGACTCCAAATACTTTTTCAAATCTTTCTTGGAAATCTTTTAGTAAAATTAATTGGGTATTTCTAAGTCCAGCTCGGTAATATTTGAACTTATCATTCTTTATCACATACCCATCAGCGCATAGATAAGCATGGACTGCAGCAAGATTCTCATCAATTTTCATAAATAATTTAATTAAGTAGAATATTTAAATTTACCTTATGTTTATCGGGCATGTTAAATCAACAAAAAATAGGTTTTTATAGTTTTAGGAGTATTTGTAAAGAAACCCTGCGAGGCTTTAACCCTGACTAGTCAACAAACTCTCTTGCTCTAAAGGAGTTATTCTTTCTCTGGATTTCCCCTTATAAGTTCTTTTTATTAATCTCCAGTGCTCCATAGTATCTAAGACGTTTTCGATAGTAGTTCCCGGTATAAATACCATTCCAGGAGTGCTCTCTAATCTTGACTGAACTTCATCTTTAGTTAAAGGTCGCCCAGTTTCTTGATATAAGGTACATACTGCTCTATACGCTACTGTATATGAACTTTCTTTTTGCATAAGAAAAAAAAGAAGAGTTTATTTAAAAATATTTATTTTCTGCATTATACTCTTTATGTTTTATAATTTTCCAGTCCACGCAATTAAATTCGAGAAAAATTCTGCATAATAATTTCCTGTTTCAACTTGCTCTGCTCCTTCTGCTTTAGCTGTAATCCTTTTGTTGCCCCAGTCAACAAATCCTCCTACCCAGTGAGGAGCAACATCTGTTGCAAGGCACGCAGTTCTAAAATTCTCTTTTTCATTTACAATTAACAGTGGATAAGTTTTATTTTTTTTGAATTTTACATTATTTTTTTCTCTAGTAACCTTAAATGTTTGCGCCTCAAGTATAACTGAGCTTTCTTTTTTCGGAGTTAAACTGTTAAATCCTCCGATAGAAGGAGGATTTTTCCATGGAAGCTTGCCAAGAATTTCATGCTCCTTTTTCTTGATTATTATAGCTGGCTGGCTACAGTTAATTCTGTCATCTTTTCCTGGAATCTTCACAGGAAGAAGCTTGGAAATTTTGCTTTTGTCCCAGTTGCCTCCAATTCCGTGAAAGGATTCCCATCCTCCAATCATTAATAACCCCGAGCCATTTGAAACCTGGTTGATTATTTCTTCTTCCACGTCATTTTCAACAAGCTTGTATGCATAATCGCTGATAATAAATAATTTTCTTTTTCCAAGATTTGCCAGTTCAATTTTTTTATTGCTTGGAACATAATCAAATTTATATTTATAATAAGTTATTATTCCAGCAAGATAACTTGCTGCAGTTGCTAATGATGTATCACCTAAATAAATTATCGGTTTCATCTTCCTCTTTTAAACATCCACTACTACTTGGCAAATCCATAATCCCTTGTTCTCCCCTTCTGTTTCCTGCTTTACAAACATCTGGTTATAGGTTATTGCTTTAACGTCATTGGTTATTTTGTAATTTGAAGCTTTATCTCCTATTACTTCAGCTTCTAATTCTTCTTCACTGATGCTTATCTTTTCTATCCTGCTTAATAAAAACCCTTCAGTATCAAGCAAAAACAGGAATTCCTCTAAGAAATTATACAATAAAGAGCCATAATCTTTTCCTGAAGCATCAATCTTCCACTTTATTTTCTCATTAATCTTTGTTCCTTTGGTCATTGTTTCAGCCAAAGCATAAGCCGCATTTGAAAATGCTTCTTCTATTGTTTTTCCAAATGCCTGGAACTTGACATCAGCAGTATGCTCTAAAAACTTATACTTTTCCATGTCAAAAATACTGAACCACACTTTTTAAAGTGTGGTATTTTTGAGCATCCTAAAAACGATGGGCAGCCCTCGTTTTTTTGATGAAAATAAAAGAAAAACTGATTATTTATAGTTAACTTTTTAGTTCTCCCATATAAAAAGCCTTAATTTTTTAGGCTTATAATCATCAAGAGTAGAAGTTATAAGAATTTCATCTGCATAGATATCTTTTCTGTCAGTTCCAGTAGGCATGGTTCTTATTCCACATACATCTTCTACTTTGCAGATTCTGATGTCAAAGCCGAAATAGGGGGGAAGCAGTCCTTTTATAACTCCTTTTACCTGATTTGTTATATCTATCTGGGGCGACACTCCGGGATCGCCAGCTTCATTATACTGCAATATAATATCTCTTAAAGAATCATTTTTGCTTACCTGTTCTAAGATAAACCTCTGCGTTTCATAGATATTATTTTCTGAGCTTTTTGGGGCTCTTGCAACCATAACAAAAAGAACCGAGGCTACAAGAAGTACGCCCATTGTGGCTTCAACAATTCTAATCCATGCTTTTTTATTGTTTTTCATTTTACTCCCAAACCTGTATGTTCATAATAGCCGGAATTATTTCTCCTTTATCATTTATAACTTCTATAGGAATATCTTTAGCCATTACATTGCTGGCTTTGGGCTCTTTAATTTTTCCATAAACCAGATACTCTGCTTTCATGTCCTTAACAAAAATATTGAGATCAGTATTTAGTTTAAGGGAGTTGTCCCTTAAATCTTTATATTTAGTATTATAGCTCCAATTTAGCATATAAAGGCTTTTATTTGAGGCCTTTTTATATTCGTTCAGCACTCCAAGCTGGTATTGTGCGCTGGTAAGGTCTATATCTGCCCCACCCGAAGCAGGGGGTATTCCCGTGCAGGCTCCAACACTTTCAGTAGTAATCTCATCTGAAAAATATAATTTGTAGAATTTATTTTTTGTCACTCCATCGCTTTTAACCGTAGGCTTAACACATATTTTTGAAGAAGCCAGGATTGTCATCGCACTGGCAGGATTTCCATTCTCATCTCTTGCTATTACTTTATAAGGCGCGCTATACGGGAAACAAAAGCAGTTTCCGATACTCAACAGCGTCGTTTCATCTACAGTTACAGAAAAGACAGTTAGGTTTGCAGTAACATTCTCTATAATCTCCTGCTCAGCTATATCAAGATAGTGGGTTGTTTCCTTATTTTTTTCAATAGGATTGACAAAAAAAAGCAGGAAGGATACAAAAGCTAAAAAAATCAAGAAAGAAATGATCATTTCAATGTGCCCAGATACTCCTTTTTTTGTTTTCAACATGTAAAAAACGGAAACCTTGCACTTAAGTGCGTGTTTGGGAATGCTCTGGTTTCCGTTTTTGAGCATCCCAAAGTCTCAAGAATCTTTGATTCTTGATGACTCTCAGAAACCATAGGTTTCTGAAGTCGCAAATCTCAGCGACTTTCTGATCTTAACCGTAAAAAGCTTTTGCCCCTGTTGAAATAAGCCAAGCCATACAAACAAGAATAAACGAATGTTTTATGCCTGCTTTTAAGCTCCCCTCTGCCAGTTTTCCAACAGTTAACCCTACAAAAAATCCTTGGACTAACAGCAACCATAAGAAAGGTTTCGATAGCTCATCTACATCCACTCCCCCTCCCAGGTTTATCCCTCCGATATCTCCCATACTTGCACTTCCGCCGCTATCTATATCTTGAAAGGCTGTAAGCATAGGCAGTATCTTGAACTGCATGACTAGCATTATTACTATAAAAATAAGGAATATTATGTATCCCTGGACAACAAGCGTATATATGGCTGCTTTTCTTTCTTTCTTCAGCTTGTCTGTCTGGCTTACAGACTTTGCGACATTCTCTAAAATGTTCCCTATTTCCCCGCCTGCGTGCTCTGCTTCTATTATAAGCGTAACTGCCCTGGCTATAGTTCTGTTGTCTATATCTTTTGCAAAAACTGCAAACGCATCCTTGACAGGTATGCCTAGTGCAATCTGGTTGGCAAGTTTCTCTACATGGGGGCTTAAAGAGCCGTAATCTTTTCCTTTTAAATTAAGTATGCTCTTGCTTATTGGAGTTCCAGCCTTAACAGACTCTACAAGATTTCGCGAAAATTCTAAGAACATATTCTCTTTGTCTTTATCTCTCTCTGTTTCAATAATTACAGTTGTAACAAAAGGCAAGATACCTATAATAACACAAATTCCAAGAGCGAAATAGAATACACTCTCTTCTCTTAGAGTAAGAAGAGTGAATAAAATTCCTGCTAATGAAGCGACTATTCCGATAATATGTATCTTTTTTATCTTCATTTTTATAAGTTTTGTTGTCTTAAATGTAAAAATACAAGGAAGACTATGTTTATAAGAGCTACTGCGAGTAGTATGAGCATATTCATCGCTGAAGGTTCCAGGCCAAAATTCAATGCAGGGCTTATGCTCATCATAACTAATAATAATGTTAAGATCATTGGAGCAGCTATAACAACACTGATATAAATATCCATAAATGTCTCTGCGCTTCTTATAGCTTTTTCACTTTCCGTCTTATAGTCGAATATTAAAGTATCTGCTCTTTTGGCCAAGAAAGCCTCTAAATTCCCTCCAGATGTGATTGTCGTGGCAAATCCACTGAATAGCTCTGAAAGTTTGGAGCTAGCAGTGAAGCCCGCACTAGACCTTAATGCACTTACGAGGTCATATCCATAGAGATTTATCTGGTTTAAAATTTTCTTAATTTCCTTTCTTGTGTAGGGGTACTCTTGTCCCAATGCGATTATAGAGAATATATTGGTTGGCTCTACATTGCTCCCTGCTATGGCAGCCATATGTATAGAAACAAACGGAAGCTCCTGGTTTATTTTCTTCTCTATTGCTTTCTTTTCAATCGAAGGATAATAGGCAAGAATAAAAAAAGTGGCTATGGGTATTGCTATAACTATCCAAAAGAACTTTAAAAATCTAATAAGGATAGACTCTTCTACAGGGCCGAAAAAATTTAAGGGACTTAAACTGAAAAAAAGAAGGATTATCAGAAGTGCAAACGCGACAAAAAGAGAAATGAGAGCTGTAAAGAAAGCCATTGAGATATAAGTGTGCGATAAGAAAGGCATATTGGCCTTTTTTAACTCTTTAGTTAAATCCATAAAATATCCTTTTTTAACTAAGTTTCTGGAAACTTCCGAAAACAACTTATTTGAGGTTTTTGCATAGAGGCTGGGTTTTTTAAACTGCTCCTCTTTTTTATTTGGTTCGAGAAAGTGATATTTTTTCTTGAGTTTGTTTATAGTGGTATCTGTCAAACTAAGCTCTTTGATAAATTTTCCTTTTTGTGATTTCTTAACTGTAACCATTGTCCGGTCAGCTTCGGTTACAGGAGAATTATACTTGAAGCTTACCAGATCCTGTTTTGCCTGCTCGGGTTTTTTAGACGGGACTTCTTTAAAAAGGGAAAGTGTCCTAACTAAGTCAGGAGTAGAATCATTTATTATATTCATCTGGGACATTAAAGATTTAACAGTGTTTTCCAGCAGTTTTCTTTCTTCCTGGTTTATTTTATACCCTGATTTTTCTAAATCTTTAACAGTATCCAAATGGCCAAATATAGAAGAAATCTCTTTTATTATTTCTCTCTCATGCTTGACATTTTCTTTAAGCGCTTCGATATTGCTGATTATTTTTTCGTCGCTCATTTTAGTTCTTCAGAAAGTTTTTTTTGTAATTCAAGAATAGCATTCTTCGCACTCTCAAACTCACCATGGTCTTTTTTTCTAAAAGCCTTTTCAAGCTTTAAGATGCTTTGCTCAATACTATTGACAATCTGAGAGATGTCATCCAGCTTTTCTTGACTTATCATTCTTGCCTCTTTTGATAAATTAATCAAATAAATATACTATATAAATATTACTTTTAAAGGATATTACTTTATGCCAAACTTCTTAAGAACAGTTAAAGGATCTCTATAATACTCGTTTACTGTTTTTTGAACATCTTCAAAGCCAAATATTTTTCTTTTATATAGCTCATAAAGGAGTTTCGACCTTCTTGTAAACTCTTCCATGATTTCTTCCATAGTAAGCCCGTATTTGGCAGCTATCTTTTCAAAAACCTTGCTGTCTTTTTTAAAGTAGAATCTATCGTCCCTTGGATTCCATATAAACGGCTTGTTTGTCAAGGCAACTCCTTCGGGGGTGACATTGACTATCTCTACAATCTCCCTTAACCTTCTTGTTTCCTGCTTTTTAACAACTGCATGAGTCATAATGCAAACCGAATCTAGCGTATTGACTAGGGTTGGTGAAAGGTCAATTGGCGGGGTTTCTAACCTTTTTATAACCGTATCTACAGAGTCTGCGTGGATTGTTGAAATCGATGCATGCCCCGAAGCCATTCCCTGGAATAATACAAAAGCCTCTTTTCCCCTTACTTCCCCAACAATGACATAATCTGGATTCTGCCTGAAAGAGTTTTTAAGCAGGGCAAATAAGTCGACCTCTCCTGTCTGCCCCATCCCTATAGCAGTTCTAGCAACAGAAGGAAGCCAGTTCTCTCGGGAAAGGTTTATTTCTCTCGTATCTTCTATGCTTACAACTCTGCAGGAAGGAGGGATAAAAAAAGCAATCGCATTCAAAAGCGTAGTTTTTCCTGAAGCAGTGCCTCCTGTAATTAATATATTTGATTTGTACTGGCACAAAATCCACATATAAGCAAGCATTTCAGGGCTTAAGGTGTTCAGTGCTATTAATTGAATAGGTGTCCAGGGTATTTTTGTGAATTTCCTTATTGTGAATGTAGGGCCTCTGCTTGTAACATCTTTGGTATAAGTAGCATTGACTCTGCTTCCATCTGGCAAACTGCCATCGAGAAGAGGATTTGCATAACTGATATATTTGCCGCATCTTTGTGCCAGTTTTTCTACAAAGCTTGCAAGATAATCTATGTCTTTGTAGACGATATTTGTCCTTAGGTTTCTATAGATTCTATGGATAACATAAATAGGAGTGTTAGCTCCATTGCACTCAATATCCTCAATAAAATAGTCCCGGCTTATTGGCTCTATTTCATTCAAGCCCATAAAATCCCTGAAAAAATAATAGAACATTTTTTTGTATGTAGCTTCAGAAACTTTTAAATCCAGCTCTGAAATCAGAAGCCTTGCTGTTTTATCAATATACTCTATTAAACCTTTTCTTGATTTTTCTATGAGAACATTAACATTGATTACTTCTTTCATAGCCCCTTCTACCTCATCTAATAGCGCTTTTTCCTGCGCGTCCAATAAGGGCTCTTCTATCTCATAAACTAATTCAAGCCTTTTCTTATCGAAATATATATGGGCAGAAGCGTAAGGGGAGATGAGCATATATCTAACGTCTATCTTCGTTTTATCTTTTGGCCTCGGAAGGGCCGGAATATTCGGAGATAAATCAATTACTATTTTTTCTTTAGGTGCAGTTGCCATTTTTGTTCTTTTATATTTTCCTCTCTTTTATATTTCTCTTTTAAAAAGATAATATGGTTTATAAATATTTCTTATGAAAGTTCTTCAATTACAATCCAGATTCTGTCGTCAAGCGTTGAAGGATTACCATCCGGGTCTGTAGTTCCATTATTCTGGACCGCCAGCCTATAGGGCACAGAGGCGGCAGTCAATACTTTTTCCGTATCTGCATTCCCATTGGTGATGTTGAGGGCGGGATAGGAAAGTGTAATGTTTATGTTATAATATTTGCCAGTTCCTAATTTTTCTGTGTATACTTTTATGTTTCCCTGTTCAACTGTATTTCCAGGCTCGCTGTACTCTAATCTTGTCTTTTCAAGTATGTATCTTATTTCTTCAGTATCACCATTAATTTCCATCCTGCCTTTTTTAATCATTAATTCCGGTATAATCCTTCTGTTTCCAGAGCCCGCATCCCTTACTTCTTTTATAGTGTTGTCAAGGCCACTCATAACTGATAATGTCTGCTCCACAACTAACTGGTCCTTATACCGGTCAATTGCAGGGGTGGATATCGCAAGTATTGCAGCTATTATGGTAAGACCTATTAAAGTATAGATGACTGTCTCTACCCATATCTGAGCCAGTCTTCTTTTAAATAAAACTTTCTTGTCCATTTTTATCGCCAATCTGCAAGAGATTTAACACTTTTCAATAACTTGTACGTCTGTTGCATCACAAAAGATATTCCCTTTTATTACAGGGGCAATCTCAACTCTCGTAATTTCCGTTAGATTTTCGTTAACGTTAGTAGTGTTAAGCGAATAGGTCATCATCTCTCTTCTTTCTGGAATTTTGATATCTGAAGGATTCGATGTTGCGCCATACATCTCTATTCTTCCAGTCGAATCAATTCCAGGCTTTATGTCAAAACTCTCGCTTTTTCCTCCACCAATGACCGTTATGATGAATTGCTCTATTCCCAATGCCTCTGCGCCTCTTTTTACACTTAGATTCACTATTGCATACGCATCTCCGTTTGTCGAATCTGCTGGAGTAGGGTCAAATACATCGTAACAAGTGTACTTTGAAGAAGTGTCTATACTTACTTGACCTACTGCTTTAAAGCACTCCCCTTCTGTTCCTGGTCTGTTAAACAAAGGAAACACAAAACTTGCCACAATTGCAACTGCCGCTATTGATATCATTATCAACAAGACAGTTGTTATTACCGGCGAAATTGCTTTTTTATTTACCATTTTGAGTATTAAGTTTAAGGTATTTGTAGTTCCACCCCAGTGTGATCAACACAGACGTACTTGGCCTCTTGTTCTCCCTTATACCCCAATAAAACAGGCTTTATTACTATCGTTGTTCCTGAAGCAAAAGTTACAGGAATCTTTCCAGAACCCCCATTTCCAAGGTCTATTTCTGTTCCTGCAGTATCCTGCACTCTTTTTTCTGTGACAAGTGTTCTTCCAGGAAGTTCTTCTTCAATGCTAAATGAAAAAATATTTACATTGCCTGTATTTGCCACCAAAATCTCACTTGTAGTGGGGTTATAATCCGCTTCAAAATAAACATCTTTACATACTTTTTTAATATCCGAGCCATTTTTTGTTACCAATTCTGGAACAAAATTTCTGGCCCATAAAAGTATTATTACTGCAAGTACAATAGCAATTGCAATCAACAAGACAGTTGTTATTATTGGAGATAAACCTCTTTTGTTTATTCTTTTCATTTTATATTACCTTATTTAGCACGATTTAAATACTTTTCTTTAACTGCAGGATACATCCTGTCCTGCAAGTGAGTTTGTGCAAATCGCCATTTTTTCGGACTGATTTCTTATTGCAACAACGGATATTTTACTAAGGCTTGCGGGTGTAAGGGCACTATAACTAAAATTATAATAACCCTCTTCTCCTGGCCCCAAATCCTTTGAAATTATTATGTTGAGTTCGCCAACATCCGCCAATGTGGCAGGTGCGTCGTTAGGATCAAGATTAATTAAAGCTTTTGTACCCGGGTTATTGCTTCCTTTTACAACAAATCCAGAGATGTTGAATCTCCCCTGATTTGCAATAGCTATCTCTACTTTGTCATCAGCATCGTGGCATATTGCCTCTCTTATTACAATTGAAACTCCATCCTCCGGGCATTTTTCTGTTTTGGGGTCGTTGATTATACCTAGAAGCCAGACAAAAATCAAAGTGCCGATTGCAAGTGCTATTAAAATCAAAAGAGCATAAGAAACTATTTCGCTTAGTGCCCTCTTATTTTTGTTTATTTTTTTTAGCCTCATTTTTATTTAACTAATTTTTTGGTGAATTTAAATGTTTCCTTTATGTTTTTTTTGCTATGTAGACCTCATCTGTGTCTGTTGCATTCTTGGATATAACAAAAAAGAAGTTTTCTCCCTTGTGGAGCTGGAATTCATATTTCTGGCCCAGCAGCGTTACATTCACTTCATCGAAAGGAGGCGCCGGCATCATCAAACTTGGGTCAGTTGAATTGACTACTGACTTTTTTACTGTGCCTGCTGGAACAGAATACGACGCCCCAGGCACCACTAATTTAACTTCTCCGGTATTTTGTGAAGTATAAGTCACAGATGTTAAATTTGTAGAGTTTCC
>Ga0315277_10003436_pt1 | contig 21444 bp, 18 predicted proteins | sample YL17G05_15_MG_FD_203695 | JGI IMG/M metagenome (GOLD analysis project Ga0315277, IMG submission 203695) | Sediment microbial communities from Yellowstone Lake, YNP, Wyoming, USA - YL17G05_15 | ecosystem: Environmental > Aquatic > Freshwater > Lake > Sediment | place: USA: Wyoming | collected...
AAGAGCCGCGGTCCTGATTGTCGGCGATATGGCCACGTCCCAAGGCGTCTCCCGAGCAGGTTCATACCAGACATATCGACCTGGGCTCTGAGAAGAGACAGATTTCATTGCACCTCTCGCCACGCTCCCTCTGAAACCTTGAGCGCGCTTTGTGAAGAATCTGGCTAGGGTTTCAAAGCTAAGGTCCGATGGCGGTTTCACACTTTCCAAGCTGTCTTGCGATATCTTCTGTCCGTAGTCGAGCACCGCCTCGATCTTGCCGAGCTTCGAGACCACGTGTAGCGGCACTATCTGTGAGTCCGGAGGTTCAAGCTCGATCTTCTTGGCACCGGTCTGGGAGATTGTCTGTTCGTCAAGAAAGAGCCTCGCGAGTCTTTCGAAAGTCGGCCTGAGGATCAGCATAGTTCTTCTTCTTTCCCTCGCCAAGTATGCGAAGGCCACCGCTGAGGCAAACAGAGCAAAGACCAACGCAGGATACACTGCCAGTTCCGCAGCTGCAGCCCAAGAGTGGCCTGTTATCGCATAGTACTCGATGAAGACCAAGAGACCTGACAGGTAGAAGAGAGCAATGGGTAGAAGAAAGAATGCGGTAATCATCAGCGCGATTTCTCGGAAAGGCACTTTGCGAAGAACCATTGTCACCTGTGTCGGCACGGAGCCTATTGTTGCTACTCCTCTCGCTATTCCGGTACGCTTTGCCGCAACGGCCCTATCAAAGACCGTTTTGACAGACTGCTGAATTTCCCTTATGGTTGCGGGCTGGTAGAAACCTGACAACCTTGTTCTGTGGCTCAGCGCCAGATCTGCTGCGATACCGATGTCCCGATCAGTGACTTCTTTGCGGCCTTCTAGAGCGGCCATGGCTTGAGCGGCACGAGTCATCACAATGTCGGGCCTGTGACCGTCAACTTTCAGATCCGCGCATATCTGAGCGATCTTTTTGAGAGATTCGTCGCTGATCTTGACGCTGTCGAGGAGATCTCTTGCGCGTTGGATCCTCTCTCGGAGAAGGTTTGTTTCTTCGAGGAATTCCAGTCGGAATCCTTCTGGGTCTCTCTGAAAGTGATCCATTCGTTCAATGAGCAGAGTCCTTTCCATGAGTGTTTGGATTGTTGTCGTCTGCGCGTGGATTCCGAATCTGTCGAGGATCTGAGGGCGGAGATCTCCTTCTTCCCATATCATGGTTCCTAGAAGTGTGAATCTTGCAGGATGCTCCAGCTTCATGCCTTCCCTTTCTAAGAGGTTCCAGCCACTGACGGATGAATCTAGGATACAGTCGACCAAATGGTCTGGAAGCAGGTTCATGTTGTCGACGTAGAGAAAGTTGCGGTGTGCTCGGGCGAGAAGCCCGGGGTCGAGACATTTTCTCCCTTTCAAGGCTTCCTCAAAATCCAAGCTGCCCAGAATTCTCTCGTCGGTCGTGCCGACCGGGACCTGTACGATTTCCATGGAGACTTCGACTTCATCGAGACTGGTCTTCTCTTCGATCGCTTGGCCACATTCAGGGCAAACGTTAGGGGTGCCATCGGGATCGCAACCGTATGGGCAGTCTTTGACCCGTGTTATCTTTGGGAGGAGTTCGGCGAATCCATGCACGATTACGGATTTGCCTGTGCCTTTGGGACCGGATATCAGAACGCCGCCAATGCTTGGATCCACGGCAGCTATCATCAGGGCAAGCTTGGCACTTTCCTGCCCGACGATCGCGGCGAACGGAAAAGGTGCGCCCCGTGTGACCAAACTCTTTCCTCAACCACTGTCTCTTACTTCGATAACACCTCGGGGCCGAAGGCCTTAGCGAAGGCTGACTTAATCTCCTCGGATGATGCTGGCTCCTCGGCTCCACCTCTTCGCGTTCGGTGGCCTTGGGCCATCTCCGCTACTGCTAGGACATCGTCAGGGAGCACCTCGGTTCGTTCGCTGAATGCGGCCAGAGCCTTTGCTGATGCGGTGGTGACTATGTCCGGCCTGTGTCCATCGACTTGAAGTTGGATCATGGCCTGCGCGATTCCCTGCAGAATCTTGCTCAGAACCGTGACCCTTGGCAAAAGTTCACGGGCCTTAAGGATTCGTTTCCTCAAATCCTCTTGTTGTGTACGATACTTCTCTGCGAAGGTTTTGGGGTCTTCCGCGAAGAACAAGTTCCTCTCTATTATTTCGACCCGGTCTTTCTGGTTGAATATGCCTACCACGTCGACGTGAAGCGCAAACCGGTCAAGCAGCTGAGGTCTGAGTTCACCCTCCTCGGGATTCATTGTCCCTATGAGAATGAACCGGGAGGGATGCGCCATTGAGACTGCTTCCCGCTCAACCACGTTCCAGCCTGAAGCCGCTGCGTCCAAGATATCGTCTATTATGTGATCGGGCAATAGGTTGACCTCGTCGATGTAGAGTATGTTTTGATTCGCTTCGGCGAGAATCCCCGGCTGTATCGATCTGACTCCTTCCTTTATGGCGCGTTCAATATCGAGGCTGCCGATCACTCTGTCTTCTGTTGAGCCGATGGGCAATGTGATGACTCGCATCTTTCGCCTCTGAATAGGGCGATTCTCCCCACGCTGGTATTTCTCCAGGCATTCTTCACACATGACTGTTGGATCATTCGGGCTACAATTGAAAGGATGGTTCGGAACAACCTCAATCTCAGGCAGAACCTCCGCCAGAGCCCGAACGGCGAGACTTTTCCCAGTTCCCTTCTGACCTCTGATAAGAACGCCTCCGATACGGGAATTCACGGCGTTCAGGATCAGAGCGGTCTTCAACTGGTCCTGTCCCACAATTGCTGTGAACGGAAAGGTAGATCGTTCAATGCTCATTCTCTTGCCTTCCGCCTCGCCACGTCAGTCAGGCCAACATTGATGACGTTCATTAACCTGTTGCTTCTCCTTTCTCTCCCAGAGACGACGAATGCTGCTCCTCTGACTCAGCCCGAAGTTGGACAAAACATATTTGTCTGCGGATGGCCGGTTTAGTTGCCGATGCGGGGGTAGCAGAGCCAGGTCTAATGCGCGGGACGCCCAAGAAAGGACGCGCGAGACTCAAGATCGAAATGACTTGGCGAAGAGCCATCCCGTGGGGTAGCCCTTCGTGGGTTCGAATCCCACCCCCCGCACCATCCGGCGCGACCGTCTCTCTGAGGATCATTCTGAGCGGGAGCGGATTCTGTTTCTCCCGTGATTCCCTTAGCGTATTCCAGATTCGATTGCTGCATCCGGCTAAGGAATAGTCTGAGGTCGTACTCCAAGAATCGGGAGAGATTGATCCCTCGATCCTTAGCTTCGTGGACTAGGTGCGGGTCGAGGTAGAGGACAACGTTCCGCTTACGGTCCGGTACTTCTGGGGGTTCCATTTGGGTACAAGGGTATCCAAGGGTGATTATCGGTATTCTTGCGCAAGAGATTGAACAATATCACTCGAAGAAAGAAAGGAGTTACAGGTATTCTGCGCTCTACAGCCGCTCTATTCTGTTGAGCTGGGCTTGTATTTCATCTATTCGCCTTCTGAGCCATTCAAATTTGTCGTCAATCTTTCGGTCAATATCATCAAGCTTTCGCTCAATATTCTGAATCCTAATCATCTCAGTCAAACAACTCACCCCCGGCATACTTGGGGAGATCTTGGGCAGCTTGATACTTCTATCTTGCGTCGCGCGCAACATGCCTGCTCTCATCATTTGCGCTCGTTTGATTTGATCTTTACAGGATGCCGAGCTTCTTTCTTGCAACCTCTAGACCGAGGTAGAATGCAGCAGCTCCTGGTGGAACCCATCTGCTTCTATCGGCAAGATATGTGCTCCAAGCTTCAGTCGTCTGAGGTAGCAAAGCTGAGTTGAGTTTGACCTTAACGATAATGTCACGCCGTTCTTGACTGAGTTCTCTTTGAGTCTTGAATTCGTAGTTAACCTCGATGTGCGAGAGTTGTTTTCCGCGATTGCCTCCCTTGTGGTTCTCCCACCACTCAGGGGACTTGATAAGCAGTAAAGTCAATATCTCTGGTCTCAGAGAGAATAGGTCAACTGCCAATCCTGTGAATAGCAGCTCTGCCTCATCTCTATTGTCAAGAAGTCTGAACAAGAACTGAAGATCTGGGTAACGGTCATAGAACCAGTCAAACGCTGCGGTTGCTGGCGGTGATTCTAGTTCCCTCTTGTTAAAGAGTTCCTCCAAATACTCTCGGAACACGTTGTGTCCTACGGAGTATTCGTTCTTAACATCTCCTGCTTCCGGCTCGAACATGAATGAAGGGATTACGTGGAGATCGTCACGATACACCGCCACCTGCTTGGATCTCTCTCTGACAAACGTCGAATAGCCTTCGCCGTCGTTGAACACTACCAGAGTAGAAATCCCAATGTTTGCACTTCTGCCGTGTCCGTCTACTATTGGATCATTCGCGATGCTGTGTGCCATTGCGCGAAGAGGAAATCTCTGCAGCAGTAGCTTTTCCTTTTCTTCGCTTGTCATGCGTCCGATTGCAGTCAGCAGTTCCCATCTCAGGGAATCGCAGGTAGAAATCTGGTCATAATACCAACCTCTACAGCATTCAAGTTGCAGTATCCCGCTTGTTTTCATTGCCAGCATTCTATAACCCGTGCCATCATAGAATCGAAGGAGTCGGTGTTCCCTGCCATCTTCTGCTCGAACAATGATCTTAGAGAGTCTCTCCAGAGTCTCCAAGTATCTGGCTCCCTTTGTCCTAAGGCTATCGCAATCATATGTCTCTGCACCCAGAGGCTGTATGAGCACCGACTCTGGATTGTCCCACTGAGATTCCGGAGCACACATCACAATCGTCGGAAATGCAACCCCGTTCACAGTAAGCATTGGATGATTCCGGTAAAGACGTGCCAAGAACTCATATGTGACAGGATCTTGCTTGGCTTGAGCCTGTGCTCTTACCGCCTCATCCCAAGTGCATTTGAATAACCAGTCATCAAGACGCTTTAGGATCTGTTCGACTTCGGTAATGGAAATCGGAAGCGTTGGCAAGTTTGGAATCAAAACGTTTCCACTTCCCCTATATCGTTGTGGTATGTATTTAGCTCCTCTGAAAGAAGGCGGAATTTCGTCTTATTTCCACGTGGACTTGTTATGAAAAGGTCAAAATAGGCACTATTGAATACCTAGCTTAACGGATATGTGCAACGAGCTAAATACGTACTCGTTGTGGATTTCTAATCCAAGGTAATAATGCATGGAGTGATTATTACCTTCTGCTGACTAGAAATCCAATAGGGTTTCCGCCATACCCCGGCTCTCCTCTCAATCAAGGACTTTACTCGTGGTGTGTTTGAGATTGTCTGACATTACAGGGAAAATGGGGCACTCATAGGCAAAAAGAATGATAAGCGACATCTGTGGACAGTCAGGTTAAGGGGCACGTTCTGATTGATGACGTTGAGTAACATCCTGACGTCTCCTCTTTGGAACCCGTCTCGTGAAGATTCATCGGATTTAGATCTCGGAGATTTGAGTTGCATAACACTGGATTGAGGGAGCTGCATTTTGGAAAATGGTACGGAAGCTGGAGGATTGAGACTACTTATTCCAAGTCGATTCACAGCATATCAGCTTGGAACGGTTCCTTGGGGGCTCCCATATCAGTTTGCAAAGTTTCCTCAGGCAATAGTGATTTTTGACGAGATACTCTGTGATAGGCATGGTCTTGATGCAGAGATCAGCGCATACAAGACTATGGGTTGGACAAGTGGGTGGATATACTCACAACTCTATCAGCCCTCCGGAGAGAACATAGTCAAAGGAGTCTACTTCAGAAGCAAGCATAGGGATCTCTTTCCGAGAGTCTCAGAATCTACCTATCGCTCCCAGATAGCGAGACAGAGAGCGAGCCGAAATCAATCAATAACCTACTTTGACATGTTGGACAACGTGACAACGGTCTGCCTCGCTCAAAGAGAGAACGCGATTCCTTTCGGGTGGACGTCGGATACACTGCAGGTTGATCCAGTGGATGTGTTAAAGAAGAGCGCGATCTTGTTCACCAGAGTATTCAACTATGTTCCGCTTATGCCTCCTTTTGAAAGCCTCTCACACGAAGCAAAGCGTCAACTGAAAGATGCTCGAAACGTGGAAGAACCACTTTGGCGGCGTCTCGAAGAATGCCAGATCGACTGGAGGGAGTATCAAGAACAACGAGCATCAGTGATGAAGAGAAGCCACAGAATCATAGACGAAGAACTAATAGAGCCGACTGAAAAGCGTCTCAAACGTGTTCTGGAAATGCGACGAGCCTTCAAGGAGGTCAGACAATACCTTCAAAGAGAAATGAATGCATTGAAATCCAATTCCATCACTCCAGAACAGTTTCAAGAAGACCTGAAAAGCGTCATCCCCAAGGAAATCGATGAATTCGAGACTGAACTGAGAGAAGGAGAAGAAGGCTTCAAGGTCAGAGTTTTTTTCACTGCGATGACAGCTTTCCTGATGAGTGTACTTAGCGGGGGCAATGAATCAAGGGAGCTAGGTAAGATCGCGGTTGGGGGACTTGCCGAGGCAACTCGCCATTGGTACGAAAGAGTCTATAAGACTAGACAACGTCACCCTTTAGGATATCTCAACCACAGATTCAGATCCAAGATCCAACCATAGTTTTCGTCAACAAATGCGTGCAATTGGCGACTCGCGATCAGAATTGACAACACCTGCAAAGTCATTGTCATGCTAAGATAACTTCAACAACAGAACAATCTCGGTGAAAGCGCACGCGCTAAGAGAGAAGAAGGACCACCCGCGGTGAGTTACGTCATGAGCGCTTTTCCTGCGGCTGAAGCTGAGAAAAAGCAACCACCGTCAACAAGAAATAGAAGTCTCCGAAACCCGCAGGGTTTGAACGAGATACTCTCAGAGATCCTAGGTCGTCCTGTAGAGGGGAACTGGGATGAGGACCTTCCCTCTGAATGCTACATTGGAAGGCGAAGTAAGGAACAGCTCCGAGGGACAACTAGTCAAGCATGAGGAGATCTGATGGAAAGACATGCCTTCCTATATCTCAAGAAGCAGCTTGAGAAATCAGGTTGGAGACTGTTCAACAGAAAGAGCATTGGAGGATATTGCTATGATTGTATAGCTTGGAAGACTGAGGATTGCACAGGTCCTCCAGACTTGGCAGTTGAAATGTATTTCTCCATTCCCAAACAGGGGAAATACGAACTGAATCATATAGGCAGCAAGACATCCGACATGGTAGAGCGACTTGAGAGCATAGATGCCAGATCAAAATGGATAGTCATTGGTGTACCTCATAACTCATCAATCGAAGTCAAAGAACGACCTCGTCCAGACATAAACATAGTCTACCAAGAATACAAGATCAAACGTCTTCAGGTAAAGAAGCGAACAGCGCTCGCTCCCGCTCCCTAGCCTCGATTTCCAGCAGTTCCTTCTCTTCCATAACCCGGCTCCCCTCTCAAGCAAGTTCTCTGCTAGTGGTGCGAGCTCTAAGCATTCTCTTTCAACTCTTACCACCCGAACACTCCAATCAATCTAAGATCCAACGCAGCTTCAATTTTGGACAAATGCATACTAACGGAGACAACATCAGAGCCTGCGAAGATGAGACCTACCACTTTGTTGTCACGGTTCAAGACCAATCTTCCGACATAGCGGACTTGATCACCAGACGAGAGACTTCTTTCCGCTTCATATTCCTGAACGTCGTAAGGCTTGATCTCCTCATAATCAGGCAGACTCATACCGATCGTTCTCGCCACTCTTCTCCAGTCTTTGCTCAAGCACTGCCCTGTTTGCTCAAAGTAGCCGTCAGGTATTAGGCTCTTGATTACCGTCTCAAACTCCCGCGAGGAGTTCTGAGGGATTTCCATCGGGCAGTAGAAGCCTAGTAGCTTCAGCTTTCTGGCTATTGTTCCCGCCTTCACAAAGTAGCAGATGTCTGGATAGATCTCATGCCTAGCCTCAAGCAGACCCAGAGGTCTGTGAGCGTCCGCAGAAAGTAGAAGAGATCCTGAATCTCCATGATCAGCCTTAATTTCTGCCATGATCAGGTTTTCTAGTCGTCTCTTCTTTCCATCTTGGTACGCAATGCTTACGGTGGAACTTGTGTCAAGTATCTTTCCTCCAGTTTTCTCTGTTCTCCATCCAAACTTCACAACGCTCATGCCTTGGACGGGTTCAGCTGGCTGCTTCAGAACCGAAGGAGTGTCTTCTCTTATTCCCTTGATCCGCAGACTCATTGTCATTTGTGAGGTGGAATCTGTCGGCTCAAGGATCAATGGATCTCCTATACGTGCTCTCCAATGATTCGTTATGGTATGCTCCGCACCAATCAAGACTACCTGCCCGTCTGTTCGTAAGCCAGCAGTCCCCACGGTTCCAGATTGCCCTTCAATGTGCCGAATCTTGATGCCGGGTTGGATCACAGGACACAAGCTCTTGATATCTCAGATTGCCTGCTTGTCGGCAAGGAACTTATGTCAGCTTGCAACCGCCACCACTGAGAATATTCGCCACTCTTTTCGTCACAGCGTCCAGATGCCCAGCAACCGCAGAGGACAGATAATAGATGTCTATCGCCACTCCCGCATTTGAAGGGCATAACCATCCTTTCTCTTCCCCCGTCCATTCCACATAGAGACCCACCTCTTTCATCCATCTCATTGAGGATTTCAGTTTCCTTCGAAGTTCCTCGCTCTCCCTCTGATATGCGTCTGACTTATTTCCCCAGAGAAGATCACGATTGTTGAAACATGCGGTCTGTTTTGCTGAGTGGCTTCTAAAGATCCTCTTCCATGCACGTCCCCTGACATCTTCATGATTTATCCAGTGTTTCAGGAGAAGAACCGCCTTTCCAATTTCCTCCCACGCGGCTATGAGGAGGACGACCGCGGATGCAGTTCTCTTCTTCTCATCAAGTAACATTGCATCACTCGTTAACCTACCTGCATTCGCGAGCGAGAGTTCTATTCCTTTCTTCAGATCTTTACAAGGTATGTGCTCGGCTCTCTTGAACTGCCTGTCCTCGCTCCACGTGAAAAAGAAAGCAGGTTCCTTCGACAACGATGGTATCCCCTGTAATGATCAAGCACAACGCCCAGATAAGCATACGATACACAGCGCGCGTGTTTGAGTTCAAATCATAGCGCCAGGGTCCGCGTTTTCAGTCAGTCTTTCTTTTGGAATATCTCAATCCAAATTCCGTCAGGATCAGCGACATATGTCCATCGTGAGTTCTTTGACTCTCTTACATGTGATATGGGTTCGATCCCCTTCTGCTTCAGTAGAGAAGACTATTCGATTATTGAGCGAAATAGACCAAATTGGTAAGCAACATACCAAGGAGCTTCAATTCTACCCCCATACAAAATGAATCTCGGTCCAAAAAGGAATTCGTGTCATGATTTCAAAACCTGAAGGAATTAGCGCGCGCGCATCCAACCGTACCAGCTCTGCTATCGCTTTGGAGTCTACGCGGTCGCTTTTGATCTTCGCCTCAGCTATGTACCTTGTCTTCTTCGGATGAGAAACCGACACGTCATACCCGTTCTTCGTTAACAGTCGGTACAAGGGAACTATCTGGTTCGATGACTCCATGCCAATCCTATCTACTCTGAAGCTGGATAGATACGATGGAACGAGATCGTTACCCATTCTCTTCTGACTGACTATCTTTCCATTGCCATCTAGAATCGTTGCATAAGTCGAATCCTTATGCACATCTAACCCACAAACAAGAGCGCTCATAGTATGGACTGAGCGCTCTCGCCTAACAAACGTTCTTCCCATACCATCGCGCTAGTGTAGTACTGACTTGCACAAGCCGCTTCTTCAGCTGGTCAAGTCCGCGAAGGATCTGCTGGTGCTGCTCTGTCCTAGGCTCCATGCCCCTTCTCATAATGATCATCCTATCTTGTCAACCTTTCTTCTTATGAAACTGATGCCTGCCGTGCCGTTCCCAAAATTCCTTTACATGAACCCTCTTCGATACGGAACGACTACTCAGCTAGAGCAGCGACCCGCCCCTTACCATATACGAACGCATCATAAGCCAGCTTCGTTCTCTCTCTGTAGTTCCTATCTCTGTCTAGGGCATATCCTCTTCCTACTCCTGAGGCTATGACACCTAGTCCGACCTTCTCCATTTCACGATTCAATTCTTCCAACATCATAGGTGCAGAACCGAGAGTTGTACTTCTGCCGTCGAAGATCACATGAACGCATACTTGGTGTAGCCCTTGCTCTTCTGCAAGTCTCAGCAAGGCCAGAGCGTAGTCCACTGATCCATGTGAACTCATCTTCGAGAGCAACACGATCAAATGGAGCGTAGATCGCTTATTTCTCGATTTGTGCATGGCTTCTATGAAGACCTCATTCTTTCGGAAGGATCCGTCTCGGAAGGCATTGTCTATTCTCAAGTCATCTTGAAGCACTATTCTACCAGCTGCCATATTCATGTGACCAGACTCAGAGTTTCCCATCTTCCAATCCTGTAGTCCGACAGCTCCTCCTGAGGCTTTGAGCGTCGTGAAGGAACATTTCTCTCTCAACCAATCCCACACAGGAGTGTGACCTGCATAGATAGGGTTCGTTTCATCGTTCCTTCCGATGCCCCAGCCGTCCATGACGACCAATAGAGCCTTTCCTACAGATCTGTCCATAGCAGGATGCTTGATCAAGCTTCTGGAGGTCATGGCCTGAGGCTTCTCCATTCTCATCATCTCCAGAACCGTGGGAGCCACACTGCCGAGTTCTCTACCCTCCTCCAGCTCATAGTGTCGAACAGCACCGCTTTCAGCTGTGAATTCCCCTGGAAAACTAGGTAGAGGATCAAAGATGATGAACGGGACGGGGTTTGCTGTGTGTCCTACGTTGATGGTTCCATCTTCCTTAACTGTCTCTTCAAGAACTCCGTGATCGGCTGTGACTATGGAAACATAGTCTGCCTTAGCGGCGGCCAACAAAAGCTTTCCCAAATGCTTGTCAACCGCTTCTGCGCACCTTATCCTCGCATTCTTATCGTCTATATGCCCGACTATGTCCCCGTTCGCGAAGTTGACAACAACGAAATCATAGTTGCGCGTTAGAATCGCTTTAACCGCTTCTTCAGTGACACCGGAAATGCTCTGCTCCGGGGCTTCCCTTACAGGGATCCCTTTGCGCGAGGGAACCACAACATCATCCTCGCCTGGGAATGGTCTATTGTTTCTTCCGTTGAAGAAGAATGTGACATGAGCAAACTTCTCTGACTCCGCGATCCGGAGCTGCTTCAATCCTCTCTTGCTGATGACCTCGCCCAAAGTATCTTCCAACTTCATTATAGGAAACGCAACTGGAAGCCCAGCGAACATCTCGTGGTAGAACGTCAGTGTGACCACGCTAAGATCTTTGAATTCCTTCTTCGGAAATTCATTGAAGCTTGGATCTACGAATGCCCTTGTTAGCTGAATTTCTCTCTCCCCTCGGCGGAGGCAGAAGATGACTATATCTCCGTCGCCTATTCGGCCAACCGGCTCCTTACGCTGACTAACTACAACAATCGGCTCGAGAAAGTAGTCCGTCTGCCCTTCGTCATAGAGCTGCTTCACAACCATTGCGACGGCCAGTCCACCACGATTCGTCTGGGTACTCGTTATTACCACCTCCAACACTCACTCGGCAGACATGGAACTTGCATTATTGCAGCGCTAAATCTGAATCTGGCTACCGTCGCTTTTTCCGTTCTTCAAATCGTTCCTGAGCGAGTTCTACGACTTTTCTTATGGCGTCTTCCAGCTTTGCGTCTCCCCCGACTGTAACAGCGGTGTTGTTTACGTATACCACATCGAGTCCTTGTTGGACCGCCATGCGTGTGGCCACGTCTACAGAAGCAGCCTTGAATTCGGTAACCAACATATCTGCTTTCGGCAGATATTTCTCCAAATCCTCCTTCAACTTGGGGCGATTACTTAGCCAGGGTGAGAAACCCACGACCTTACAGCGATAGTTCTTCTCCAAGTATGGTGCAAGCACACTCTCTATGGCTGACGCGGGGGCCACGGAGGTGAACACAACGTTTCTTCCCTTCACGTTCCCTAGGGGTTGGGGACGAAGAACTACGCGTACCACGGTTGCATCTTCTTTGACTTCTCTGATCGCCTGCTCTGTCTTGCCTGCCAGATCTCTGACTGTTTCCTCGCACATGGTCATAATAATCAGATCTGAGATCTGTATTCGGTACGGCCCGAAGAATTCGGTTATAGAGGAGAGTTGTTGGTCAGCCCTGATCACCAATTCGCTACAGTCATTGAGCACGGCTGGAACTGTTGTTCCACTTCCCTCAACGATTACAAGGTCGCAGGGTAGACTGTTGGCAAGCTTGACTCCTTCAACCTCTGTTGAATAGTACGGCTTTCCAACCATTCCTCCGCCGCACCTTCTCGCGCCCACCGTTGGGATTCTTGCTATCAATGCTTCTTGGTAGTAGTCTGACGCCGCGTGCTTTCCTTTGTCGGCTTCTCCCAGCAGGAATTCGGGTGTAAGAGGAAGCTTGTCACCTTCTAGAATCGTCACCTCTTCGGGGCCTCCTCTGGCCGCTTTCACCACGCAAGGCCTTAGCCGCATGGACTTTACAGTCATAGCTGTGGCTGTTGAGATTGCAGTCTTCCCGACACGTTTTCCTAAACCAATGATCTTGATTGATGGATGACTACATACGTCGCTGAAAGGAATCGGTGAGAATGTGAAGTCGGCTCCCTCATATGTCACTCCTTCCGCCACGATTGCTGACGCTATTCGCAGTCTCTTCTGATTGTTGACAACTGGTTCATCGGAAAGATCTACAACTACGTCGGGTTTGTAGAGACGGACTGCCTTCACGATGTCTCTGATAGGGGGAGAAGCTGAGGAAGCGGGTAGAACGACGGGGATTGGCAACCCTCTTTGAACATCTTGAGGTGTTCCTATCTTCTCGGTGCCGCCTATCAGGACCGCTGCTATGACCTTCCGGCCACTCGTCGAATTGATGTATTCGAGTGCACCACGTGTAACGGGAACATAGTGTTCTCCGTCGACTAGTGCCAGCACTTTCTGCATCGCTTATTTCAGCCGCTTCTTCCCTGACCCCAGCTGTTGAATAAGTCTTGCTGAGTAGTCGAAGTCTGCCTTGGCCGTTCCCACGGGATCTGAGGAAAAGAACCCTTCGATGACCACTTTCCCGTCGTATTCTTCTTCAATAAGAGTTTGGAAGATTCTCGCGAGGTCTATTGTTCCTTTTCCGAGAGGGAGATGGGTCGGCGCCGAACCATTGTTGTCGCTGATATGAATGTGGCCGAGAATACCTAGACACTCCCTAAGGAATCCTACCGGATCAGCGACAGTGTTTGCATGTGCAACATCTACAAGCCCCACCAGTCTAGGAGAGTTCATTTCTTTTATCAGGGTTCTTAGATCATTTGGAGTCGTGATCACTTCTCTCGGCCTTTGCTCCATGTTCTCCAAAGCTAGAACAAGTCCTCTCGAATCGGCACTCTCCACCAACTCGCGCAATGCGTCCATGAGAATGCTCCGTGTCTCTTGCCCCTCGCCTTTGCTCGATGATGTTCTGCCGGGATGGATGGCGACCAGTCCAGCCTCAATGTCTGCGGCTAGGTCGATGGATTCTTTGACAAGGTCAATCGAGATCTTTCGTATGAAGGGGTTGAGACTGGAGATGTTTAGATCCCAAGAGGTTGCGTGGAGAGTGGGCTCAACGTCCATGTTAACAAGGAGGTTCCGGAGGAGCACTCTATCGTTCTTGGATAGTTGGGATGGAACAAGGTGGGGAGGTTCTGCCCACAGCTCTATGCAGCGATACCCTATCTCGGCGAGTTTCTGAATGCTTTTTTCAAGAGAGAGATTCCAGAGCAGCCGGTGGGAGGCGCCTATCTGCAATATTGTCAGCTCTATCAGACCGAGAAGAGAAGGTTTCGCTCTAGAGATAGATACGCTGTCTCTCCCGTCTGAAATATCTGTCTTGGGCTGGTTTGCACCCTAAGCTCGTGCTCATTAATGGAAACTCGATAGTCCACGACGTTTCCCAGGTAGACGGCTCTCTTGATCGTGCCTTTGACTGCCTCTTTGACCGGCGAGCCGGAGATCTCTATGTCTTCTGGTCTCACGGATAGGATTGCATCCTCTTTTCCACTGATATCCATCCTGCATGAAAGAGTCTGCCCTCCTGGGAGTTCGACTTCGCACCCTTTCTCGTGTCTGCTTACAATTTCCACGGGAACCAGATTGGTTAAGCCGATGAAGCCGGCAACGAATGAGTCGCTCGGAGTCTCATAGATATCTCGAGGAGTACCGATCTGTCGAGACGCCCCTTTATCCATCACAAGTATTCGATTGGACATGGCCATGGATTCGGCTTGGTCGTGGGTCACGTAGATGATTGTGAGCCCGGTCCTTGCCTGTAGATCCTTGATCTCAAATCTCATCTCTTCTCTCAGTTTAGCATCTAGGTTGCTCAGAGGCTCATCCAGGAGCATAACCTCCGGGTTCATCACAAGAGCCCGAGCCAAGGCGACTCTCTGTTGTTGGCCTCCTGACAGCTCACTGGGATATCTTTCCGCGAGCCCTTGCAGTCTTACCAGCTCAAGGGTATGATTCACCTGTTCTTGAATCTCGTTTCTGCTCTTCTTCTTTATCTTCAGAGGATATGCAATGTTCTGGAACACAGTCATGTGAGGCCAGACTGCGTAGTTCTGGAAGACCATTCCAATATTGCGTCGTTCGGGAGATACAATCAATTTCTCTGAAACTGAGGTCACAAGATCGTTGCCAATGTAAATTGATCCAGCGTCTGGCACCTCTAGTCCGGCTATGCAACGAAGAAGAGTACTCTTTCCACATCCACTTGGTCCCAGGAAGCTGAAGAACTCCCCGTCACGAATAGAAACGCTCACATCGTTGACTGCAAAAACTTTCCCGTATTTCTTTGTGAGGTTTTTCACTCTTACCTTTTCAACTTGGGACACGTTCAACCCACCCTTTTATTCTCCAGATCAAATGATCTCCAACTAACGCTATTCCCAACACTATGCAGGCCAATGCGGCTGCAATCTCCTTGTAACCTGCATCCTGCAATTCAAAGGTCGCAACACCTACCGTTTCTGTGCCCCCAGACCAAAGTAGAACGGAGATCGTCAATTCCCTGAACGCGGGCATGAACACCAAAATCCACCCAGCAAGCATCCCAGGCCTCAAGAGTGGCAGAACTACATCTTTGAAGGCATCAATCCATGATGCACCGGAAGTTCTCGCAGCCTCCTCAAGGGAATCGTCGATTTGGTGGAGTGTTGCGTTTGTCGACCTGATTGAAGAGGGAAGGTAACGCATGAGGTAAGCCATCAACATGATCCAGATTGTTCCATAGAGGACTATGGGGCCCACCGACCACGCCAAGATCATAGACACCCCAATAACAATTCCTGGAATCGCATATGGAATCGTTCCAACGGCATCAAGGATACCCGAACCAGGCACCCTAGCTTTGACTTTCATGTAAGATATTACGGCGCCCAGCAACATAGCTATCGTCGCCGCAGCACCTGCAAGAAACAGACTGTTCAAAATCGCCCGTTGAGTCATCGGAAACTCGAAAAGGATGTAAAGAAAATACTTCACAGTGAAGTTTTCAGGAACAAGAGGTGCGCCCACATACTTCGTCGAGGCAGTCACAAAAACGGCAAACAAAGGCAGGATCACAACAAGACAAACGAACACCCAAGCGCCTATCGTCAAAGCGGGCTTCCAGACGCCCAAGCGAGCGATTCTGGGCTGAATTGCCTTCCCGGAAATCACAGTATAGCTCCGTCTCCCCAAGATCCATCTTTGAGCGAATAACGCGAGAATAGTGAGAGCAATCAAGAAAATGGACAGCGCGATGGCTGCCGGTATGTCCGGTACGTGAAGGAGTCGGTAGATCACTGTTGGAAGAACGAAGAAACGCGCCCTCATGCCAAGCATGGCCGGAATCCCAAAATTCTCTATTGTTCCAATGAAGGCCAGTATCCCTCCGGCAACAATCGCCGGAGCAACAAGCGGAAGAGTAATGGTTCGCATCGTTCTGAACACACTGGCTCCCGCGATCCTCGCAGACTCCTCTAGTGTCGGATCCATCCGATCCAGAGCTCCCACGACATTGATGAAAACAAACGGATAGTAATGGACTGCCAACACAAGAACTACTCCCGAAGGCGAGTAGACATTGAAGATCTCTCGTTCAGTTCCTGTGATGAACTCAAGAAGCTGATTGGCCAATCCCGCTGGGCCGAACAGTCGAATCCATGCCATTGCGCCTACGAACGGCGGGATTGAGAAGGGGATCATGAACAGTGTTCTAAGGTGACTCTTGTTGCCGATGTCTGTTCGAGATGTTAACCATGCTAGGCAGGTTCCGATAATCACACAAAGCAAAGTGACAGTGGCTGAAACCCAGATGGAATTGTATATTGCTTCAAAGTTTCCTTCAATCGAGAAGGCGCGCACATAGTTTTGAAGAGAGAACGTCCCTGCCACGAGAAAACTGCGAATGAATAGCAGAACGGTTGGATAGATCGTTATGACTATGACGGCCACGAGTGCAGCTGCCATAACCGCGAACTTCGCATCAAGAATCCGAACGACGGACATCTTCATACAGGCCACAGAAGCCTCAAGAAAAAGAGGGAGATCATGCTAGCGAAGCATGATCTTATCGAATTCAGAGAGCATATTCTCACTATTGTCCGCGATCCATCTGTAGGGAATGCTGATGGCCTTGACATCTTTTGGATTGGGCAGGCCAGCCGGGCCAGTCACGTCTCCCCTGATAGGCATTAGGTTCTCCTTTACCATGAACTCTTGGCCTCTCTTTGAAAGAGTGTAGTCAACGAATGTTTTCGCAGCATCAGCGTTCTTTGAGGTAGAAAGAATGGCGACTGGGCTAGGGATAGAGAAGGCGCCTTCCTTCGGCCAAATAAACTCTATCGGTGCTCCTTTGGCTTTCTCTCCGAGCGCTATGTAGTCCAAAGTCATACCTACGTCCACTTCTCCAGCTACGACAGCTGCGGCGGCCTCAGAGTTTCCACGAACAACCATGACCCCGGCCTTGCGCATATCCTTGAAGAAATCCCATCCCCAACTGTTCGCCACAGTCCCTACAACGATCACCGCGGCCCCTGAGTAAGCTGGGTTTGGCATACAGGCTCGTTTTCCGAATTTCTGAAGATCATACCAGCTCGTTGGGGGAGTCTTGACCAGTTTTGTATTGTATGCGATGATCATGTTGATCAATCGGGCGCCAGTCCAGTATCCATCGGGATCTTTCATCGCTGCCGGTACGTTTTCTGCTTCAGGTGACTTGTACTTCATCAACAGTCCTTGTTCAATCATCTTGTAGTACACGGATGCGTCTGCAATCCAGAGGACATCGGCTTTTATGGCTCCTGCTTCCTTCTCAGCCCAAATCTTGGTCATAACCTCTGTGCTACCAGATCTGAAGAGCTCAACCTTCGCGTCCGGGTACGCCTTTTGGAAGTCATTCACAATCGCTGTGGCCGTTGCCATCGGCACTGATGTGTACAGGTTGACTACTCCTTTGACTTGCCTTTGAGGCTGGAGAAAATAGTACGTTGCGGCAGCTACTGCTCCTACAACAATAACCGCCAAGATCACTGCATATATTTTCGAGATCGCTTTTCTGGATGTCAAAAGTCGCAATTTTCTTCGCCAAATGGGTCTTTGTGCCTTCCTATTTAAGAGTAGTGCACATAGATCCTTCTTGTCATCCCAGTCAACACCTGTGTTCAGAACTTTTGAATTTTTCAGTTCTCACAGTCGAGCTCATGTTAGGATCAACAGAAGCCAAGCGACTAGCAACCCTGCAAGGGGGGCTATAATCCATCCGAGGACGACCCGCAGGACTATGCGTCTGTTCATGATCACAATATCCTTCGCTTGTCCTATTCCTACTATGCCTCCAATCACCGCCTGAGTTATGGAAACAGGGATTCCAAGCTGTGTGAAGAGATGAACCGTCAGGGCGCCACCAAGTTGGGCTGCGAGCGCAGCCGCACCAGCCAGTGCCAAGATCCTCTCGCTGACCGTGCTTGTCACTCCGTAGCCAAATAGATACATACCGACAACGGCTGCTGCTGACAGGCATGCTGAGAATAGGGGTGCTGGGCCTATTGAGAACTGCGAGATTCCATAGACCAATCCGACCCCGTTTGCACCGAGAGCATAACCCACATAGAAGGATCCGGCAAGAGTGATTGCTGCGTACATCCTTGCGCGTTGAAATATGTTTCCGATTCTTGCGCTTGTTTGCTTAACGAAACGATAGACCACGACTGAGAGAGCTGCGGCAACTAGAGGTGTTGCAGCCCATGAGCCTCCAACAAGAGCAAGAAATCTCCAGTTCACGCCCCTCTCAAGAAGTCCCATGGGGAGAGCTGCTCCAACCATAACTTGCGTCAGGGACAGAGGCAACCGCAGAGCCGTGGCTACAAACATTACAGCGAGGGTCGCCAGTAGCAGTATGATCGTAGCTTTGTCGCTTTGGCCGGCAAGTATGCCTCCATAGATAGCGTTGGAGAGCTTTTCTCCCTCAATCACTGATCCAAGAATTACTCCAACGCCACCAACTGTTGCCAGAGTCCAATATTCCACAGATAAGATGCCCGCGCTCGTCCTAACGCAAGCAGATGCGTTGTTAGCTCCGAGAATGACACAGACTAGCAGCGCGGCCAACAGAGAGAAAAGGACCAGTGGGTGCACACGTTACTCCGCCTTTGCGATTATCGCCAAGAGGGTTTCTGCTGAGTCTTCAGCGGCATCAGCTATGAGATCCAGCGATGAAATGAATTCCTTGATCTGTAGAAGAGTCAGCAAATCAACATCGGACTTTTGAGCGTAAAGACTCCTCGTCAGTTTCTCTCTTATACCGTCCGCAAGCTTCTCGTGCTTCCTCACTTCCAATATGGCCTCAATGACGGGATCTGATCCCCGAGTTAGGCTCTCGATTGCCACTTTGAGGGCTTTGGCCGATTGAGTCACCTCTTCGATCATGCTGTAGAGCGAGTCCTGGTCCTTGAGAAGTGAGTGGAAAACAGGCGTGCGAAGATTGATTTCCGTTGCGGCCGTTGATGCATCCTTCGCGAAATCGGCCATATCATCGATTTTCTCGAGCAACTCGAGAAAGTGCTCACTTAATCCAGAGAAGAATGCTCCTCTGCAAATCCTGAGGCTTGCTTTTTGTTGAGCGTCATCCGCCAGAGACTCAAATGTTCCTATCATTGCCGCTTCGTTCGATGCTAGCTCCCAGTCTTCATCTGCGATATATGTGACCAATCGCTTCAAGCTGTCTATTTGCTTGAAAACATAGTTGAGAAGATCATCGTATGAGCGAAGGATTTCCCTGTCGCCTCTAGCAATGAATTCTATGCCTCTCCAAAGTGACATTGTAAGCACCAAATTAGCGGGATTCCTGTGAGAAAGGAATAGTCAGTGGCGGTTCTTATTAGATGCGCTTGTTCTTTGGCGAAAGACGTCACTGGACGATAGGCGTAGTCTCTCATAGAGCGACGTGTGGTTCTAGTAGTGGTGTCTGCCCGTTTTTTGCTTGCGAATTGACTGAGACTCGAATACGTTCTTGGGCTTAGGTTCCTTCTTTGAAGGACGTCAAGTACTTCTCTTGTTCAGCTGTCAGTGTGTCGATTCTGACTCCTGTTGTCTCTAACTTTGTTCTCGCGACTTCTTGATCCTGCTCTTTGGAAACGTTGTATACGCCCGGTTTCATCGCCCTTCCATGCTCGTCCAGGTATATCAGTGAAAGGAATTGGTTCGCGAAGCTCATGTCCATTATCTCTGACGGATGGCCCTCGGCTGCTGCCAGGTTTACGAGTCGGCCTTCTGCCAGTAGGAAAAGTCTCCTGCCGTCACGGAGGGTGTACTCCACGTTGTTTGGCCTGATCTCTCGTTTCTTGACAGCTATTCGTTCCAGATCTTCGACCGATACCTCGACATTGAAGTGACCCGTGTTAGATAGGACTGCTCCATCTTTCATTAGTTCCATGTGTTCTTTGGTGATGACATTCTTGCATCCGGTTGCCGAGATGAATATGTCCCCTATCTTCGCCGCTTCCTTCATCGGCATGACTCTGAACCCCTCCATGACCGCTTTGAGAGCCTTCAACGGATCGACTTCACAAATAGCGCGCCAGTTCCTTGCAATATTCTTTCGGTTAACATGATTTTGTATACGTGTTCTTGGCTAGAGAATGGATGAGCTTCAGACCCACCGGCCTGTTTCGGTGAAAGAGGCTTTGGGTGAGTATGAAGCTCTCTGGCATATGTTTGAGGCTTTGGATTTACGGTTTGTCGAAAAGGTTCTGTCTAGAAGCTATGGGCGGAAGAGGAAGGTTGGTAGGCCGCATCGAAGCCTTGTTGGCATGTTCAAGGCTGAGTTGGTTAAGCGGTTCGGGCGCGTCGAGTATTATGAGGAGTTGTATAGGCTTATGTCAGTCGATAGAGAGGTGCGTGAGCTCTGCGACGTTAAGGAGTGGGAGAAACCGTATCACCCTTCCATTCTTTCAAGGTTCAGGCGTAGAATCGGCCCTGAATGTCTTCAACGACTCGTGGACCATGCGCTTGAACAGCTTGACAGGATGGGTATGTTAAGCGGTAAGACGGTGGCGTTGGATGCTGCATTCATCAAGGCGTATAGCCGCAGAGACCCTCACGACAGCTCTCGAGGATTGTCTGATATTGAGGCCCGACTGCGGAAGCAAGGCGGAAACGTGACGCTTGGATATGGCGTCCATCTGGCCGTAGACACAGGCAGCGAGATGCCGCTAGGCGTCGTGGTGGAGCCTGCGAACATGAACGAGAAGAAGGCAGCGCCAACGCTCCTCAAGAAAACCATCAAGCGCAGACGTAAGCGTAGAGTACGCCATGTGGTGGCTGACACGCAGTACTCCAGTCAAGCCGTGAGAGACGAAGTGAAACGCTTACGCGCGAAACCTGTCATACCGTATCCAAGAAACCAGGCGAAAGGCAAACGGGTTCTACGCGTCGACCGCAAATTCCGCAGCCACGGACCCGCCAAGCTGAAGCGGCTCTATCGACGGAGATCCGCAGTAGAACGCGCAATATCCAGATTGAAACACTACTTCGGGTTGAAGCATCTTCGAACCAGAGGCCTAAGAAACGCCGTCACCCACACACTTCTCTGCATCCTCGCAATGCTAATCACCGCTCTATCCTCAGTCCTACACGGACACACAGACCTAATACGATCACCCGTCGCCCTCATGAAATTAACAGGGAAATTGTAATATTGCAAGGAACTGGCGCGCGCTCGTTAAAGATACTTTTCCCAATTCTCTACCAATTTCCTCCCAAAACAACGACGCCTCGAGCGCCCTGTGGAGTATCCAGCGCTATTTGGATGTCTACAAATGTTTATGGTTTG
>Ga0315277_10003437_pt1 | contig 21443 bp, 25 predicted proteins | sample YL17G05_15_MG_FD_203695 | JGI IMG/M metagenome (GOLD analysis project Ga0315277, IMG submission 203695) | Sediment microbial communities from Yellowstone Lake, YNP, Wyoming, USA - YL17G05_15 | ecosystem: Environmental > Aquatic > Freshwater > Lake > Sediment | place: USA: Wyoming | collected...
ACGAATAGGCCGTCCAAGAAGATTCGAGGGTCTTTCCTTTTCACCTTGGTTGCTTGTTCAATGTTTGCTGCGGTCTGGCTTACGTCTTCAAGGTTTATGTCTTGAAGGATCACGTCTTCGCTCTGAATTTTGACTTTTGTGTTGCCCACTATCTTGGCTTTTCTTGGGTTTCGCTCTCCTCCGAAATTCTCAATCAAAACAGCTTTGTCCTTGACCTTGACTGTTATTGGAAAGTGAGAGAACACTATCTTTATCTTGTAGGTGAAGCCCTTCTGGACTCCTGTAATCATGTTCTTGATATGCGAATAGATGGTACCAACGAGCGAGGCTTCTTTCTTTCTTGGCCATTCTGCCCATATGCGCACGATCTTACCATTAAGCTCGATTGATATAGGTGCATGCTTGAAATCACGTGTCAGTGTTCCCTTTGGGCCTTTTACCGTGACTTTCCTTCCTTCCAGTGTCGCGTTGACATCTTCTGGAACTTCGATGGTTCTTGAGACTTCTATGGCCCGCGTGCAAGACTCCCTCCTAGTACACGAATGCTAGTAGTTTACCTCCGAAGTGCTTCTCTTTTGCTTCCTTGTGGGACACGACGCCTTTTGGTGTTGAAATAATCATCATGCCTACTTCTCTTGATGGAAGAACCTTCTTCTCCCATTCTTCGAAATCGTCCACCCTAACAGAAAAGCGTGGTCTGACTGCTCCACACTTGTTTATTCTGCCCAACAACTGGACTTTGAATTTTCCAGAGCGGCCGTCATCGACGAACTCGAATTCGCCTATGTAGCCGTTTAACTGCATGATCCGCAGAACCCTGCCTAAAAGCTTAGAGGCTGGGCTAATTATGCATTCGCGCTTGTTGCGCATCTCGTTGTTCACGATTGTTGTCAAACCGTTTGCCAGCGTGTCCATCATGCTTTTCCTCGTTACTCATATTTTTTGAATCCGAGCTTTTTGGCCACTTCCCTAAAACAATGCCGACATAGATATAAATTGTAACGCCTGATGACAGGACCGTAGGAGCCGCACCTACTACATGGCCTAGTGCCCTTGCCGTATTTTCTTTCTTTTGCAGGTTTTTGTTTGCCCATGTGTTCACTCTCTGAACTAGACAATTTCAACTCCTAGAGTCTCTTTGATGAAAACCATTGTTTCCTCTGGCGTCAAGACGTGCTTTGAGCCGATCTTGACCCGTGCTCTTCGTCGGTTCTTCACCCGATATCCGGGGCGGATCATGGCAACAGAGACATCCATACCGAATATGCCAACGTCAGGATCGTACTTTACGCCCTGAATCTCAATGTGTTCTTTTATGCCGAAAGAAAAGCTGCCATTTCTGTCGAAGCTGCTCTTAGAGATCTTGCGATCAACTACAGGCAAGACTTTGTTGAGGAAATCAACTGCATCCTGCTTTCTTAACGTCACGATGCAGGCTATTGGTTCTCCTTGTCTGATTCCGAAGTCTCTTATGCTCTTCTTTGCTTTCCTCTTCCCTGGATCTTGGCCTGTCAACTCCTTCAGAACCCTCACGGCTTTCTCCAAAGGCTCCCCTGACTTTCCCACGGCAAGGTTAACGACAACTTTATCGATTCTCGGCTTCAGCATGGGATGCTCTTCCCATGTCTTACGGATTTCGTCCTCAGACAACCTGAGGCACCTCCGCCAGCGATATTGTCGGCTTCGCCTCACCTATGGCAAAAACGAAGTCTAAAACTGTCTGATAGCGGTTGCCCTTCTCGTCTTCGATGATGGCAAGCGTATTTCTGCGTTTCTTGCCCTCTGCTTTTTCAATTTCCACTATTTTGCCGTATTTTCCAATGTTTTTTCCGCCTGTTATTATCGCAAAATCCTTTTCTTTCATCTTTATGACATCAATGATTTGCCTTTCTGGCAGACTCATTTTCAGCGTGGCAAGAGTTTCATAAACGTCCTCTTGTGGATTCTTTGGATCGGCAATCTTCACTAGAATGTTCGAGCCATCATGAAGGTTGAGCTGCACACTACCGTCTTTGGTGACTTTCTTGTCCTCTATCCGGCAAAGTTTGAACTTTGCTTCTTCTGCGTCAATCGGCTGAAGGATCAGACCCTTGGCTGAAGGCAATACACGATAGTTCTTGTTGACATCTAAAACCGAAATAACGTCAGCCAAGCCCAATGGGAAGTCATCCTCGCGTCTAACTTTCCCATCAACCAGTACTCTTCCCCGTGTAACTATCAGTTTAGCCTCTTTCCGGGTACTTGCGAAGTCGAGAATGTCGCGCAGCACAAGAGCCAAAGACAGACAGTTTTCACCCCTGTGCGGACCAGAAGAGGGTTTTACTACCCAAGTAACCTCCTTTCTGTGGATCGGCCAGAATCTGGGTGACGGCTTGCGCTTTAAGCCTGTAGATGCCCCTTTTCTGCCCACTTTCATGCTCCTCCTTCGTCCTTCTTTGTTGTTTTTCGTTTTGCTCTCGTCTTCTTTGTTTTCGGCTTTTCCTCGACTTCGACTTCAGCTTTCTCTTTTTCGGCTTTTTCGATCGGTGCTTTCTTGACTACTCTTTTCTTCGGAGCCCTCGGCTTCTTAGCCTTAAGCTTCTCCTTCACGATCACTTTCTCCGCAACTGCCTCCTCCTTGACTTCCTTGACCTCTTCGACTTTTTTCGCAGGTTTTTCAGCGACTTCTATCGCTTTTTTGCGGGCTTCCCTCTTTCTTTCAATGACCTTCTTGCGCCATTTATCATCTAGAGCCAAGTTCGTGATCATGACTTTGGAGGGATGTACCGGCACGAAGATTGCCGTTCCATCAACCTTTTCTCGGGTCAATCCTTCAACATAGATTCTGTACTTTCGACGATCTACGCGACTGATCTTCCCTTCAAATCCCTTATGGTCTCCTCTCACGATGCGGACGGTGTCCCCGCTTCTTACTGGAAGCGTCTTTACTCCTTGTGACGCTTTCAGTTCTGACGAAAGAGGCGCAGCAAAGAGCTTGTGACGTATGTGGTCTGGTGCCTGGAAGACTCTTTTCCTCTGTTTTGCTGGCTTTGTGGCTGGTCTCGGTGCTCGCATGCATTATCCTCCATTTACACGATTATGCTGGCTGCGCTTGCTATTCTCGGCCATCTTTCAGCAGCCTCTCTTGCCACTGGTCCGCGGATTTCTGAACCTTTCATCTCTCCTTCAGGAGTGATTATTACTGCTGCGTTGTCTTCGAACTGAACCCAGACGCCATCAATTCTTCGATAGGGCATTCTTTGCCTAACGATTATTCCCTGGAAGATCTTCTTCCGCATGTCTGGTGTTCCTTGTCTGACTGAAAGGGTTATCTTGTCGCCAACAGCAGCTTTTGGGTATCGTCGCAATCTTCCTTTGTAGCCCATAACTTGGATTAGGCGAAGTCTTCTGGCTCCAGTGTTGTCCGCACAGATCAAGACTGAACCAGGAAGCAAGCCCTTAGAGACTCTCGCCCCTTGCGCCGCCATTCCCTTTGCTGTCGGTGCTCGCTGCTTTGCTTTTGCTGCCACCTCACTTCTCCTCCAGCTTCTCGACAACAACAAACGATACAGTCTTGCTGATTGGGCGGCATTCAGCTATCGTTACGCGGTCTCCTTCCTTAGCATCTATGCATGGAGGATTATGTGAAGGGATTCGACTTCTTCTTCTCTCGTACTTCATGAGCTTGGAGATATAATGAAGATAGTCGCGCTTGACTACCACTGTCTTGTCCATCTTTGCACTAGCGACTGTTCCTTCAAAAATGTGGCCTCGCACTGCAAGCTCGCCATGAAATGGACAGTTCACATCCTCACAGGTTTTCTTGGGCTTCTTGAAAGCGAGCGACATTACCATAATCTCCTAATGCTTTTTTTGAGACGGTCTTCAGGTCTTCCTACAAGAAGATTACCCTCAATCTCGACCACTGCGCCGTCTGAAAACTTAAAATGGAAGATATTCGAATTCTTTACGACAATCTTTCTGCCGTTTTCGCCTAAAACTGTGAAAGTGTTTCTTGTCTCATCTATTATCCTGCCAGCTAGTCCCCTATACCCAGGATGCGTGCTTTGCGCGATTCTGGCTTCAGTTCCGATCAACTCACAACGGACTATTTCTGGCGTCACTCTCATTTCTTCTTCTCCGCCTTCGTTTCCTTCTTCTTCTCTTCCTTCTTTTTCGGTTTTGGCTTTTCCTTGGGTTTCTTCTTGACCAAGCCCAGCTTTTCTTCGTTTTCTATCGTCAGAATTCGTGCAACTGTCTTACGCAGTTCCCGTACTCTCGCTGGGTTTTCAATTGTGCCGCCTGCTCTGATCATAGTTCTCAGTCTCAGAAGCTCGGTTCTGAAGTCGCCAAGCTTCTTGGCGCGCTCTTCAGAGGGCATGTCGCGTATCTCTTTGATCCGCATCTGCGGCATCTAGTCCTTTGCCTCCTCCGCTTTCTCGTCGTTCGGTTCAGCAGTCTCCTCGGCTTCCTCGGGTTCCTCCGCGGTCTCTTCTTTGACTGGCAGAGCCGCGGTTGTTTCTGGTTTTGTCTCTTCGGTCGTGGCTACAGGAACCTCTTCTTCCGGTGGAAGACTGTCAGCTATCTTGATTCTATCCGGGAACTCGGCGTTTGGCGGCATTATCCTGACTCTTACGCCAAACATGCCGGGTTTCAGCTGAACATGAACCTCTGTCTTTCGCATGAATTTTGTTGGAGGTTCGCCGCATTTCGGCAAGTAACCTGTCTTGAATTTCTCGTATCTTGCTCTTTCAGTTCTCAATTTGCCGCTTATTATGATCTCTGCACCAAGAGCGCCAGCATCCATTACTTGGTTCAGAGCCCAGAACCCTGCGCGTCTGAAGTGCACACCTCTCTGTAAAGCTGAGGCAAGTTTCGAAGCGACAACGTAAGCATTTAATTCCGGAATTTCAATTTCGGAAACGGAAATCTGCGGATTCGCAACTTGAAATTTCTCTTCTAGAATACTAGCAAGCTCTCTTATTGTTTCTCCACCGCGCCCGATCACCAAGCCTGGACGCATAGCATAGACGACTATATGGGTGCCTAAGGGTGTTTTTGAGATGCTCACGCCGCCGTATCCTGCCCTCTCAAGTCGTTTCTGCAGGAATTCGTCGATTTCTGTTCTCTTTATGGATTCGCCTATGAAGTGTTTGACAACTGCCACTATGCTTCCGCTCCCGTCTCTGGCTTCTCTTCCAAGACAATCTCGACATGACAAAGAATCTCAAATCTTGGCGAGGCTCTGCCATGGGCTCTTGGTTTGTAACGCTTCATCTTCATTCCCTGAGACACAGATGCATGGATAATTCTGAGCCTGTCAATGTCTAAGCCTTTGTTCTCCGCGTTAGCTTCTGCGCCTTCCAGCAGTTTGAGCACGTATTTCGCTGTCTTCACTGGGTATTTGCCTACGAAAGCCTTTTCTAACCCGTGTCGATGGCCAAGTTTCTTTGTGTATCTTCTGAACGGGACTGGCTTCCTTTTGGCCATTACTTCTGTCAGGTACCGTTTTGCCTTGTTGAGCATCATTCCCTTTATTGTTCTACATACTTCCCGTGCCGACTTATGGGATACTCTGATTTCTCGTGCGCTGGCTTTCGCTGTCTTTTCCAAATCCAGTTCTTCTTCTGTGATGGAGTATCCCCATTTTGGCACCGTGTACGCTCTCCAACTGTGCAATTGAACAGCAACAAGGCGATTTATATGCTTTCCGTTAGCCCAAATAGTTTTTAGACAGTTCCGTTTTCTCCAAACGGGCTTTTGCACTTAGAAAACGGTTCCATTCCGAGTTCCGCCCTATCTCTACGATTCTGAGCTAACAAACAATATTTTGCCGATTAACTACAGACGCGCTCAGCAAATGCTTCTAGCCTTGTTTCGGCTTGTAGAAAAGAATAGTCACTCCAGCTAACACTAGTACAACTCCTGCTAGCTGTAGAGGTTCGAACGTTTCACCGAGAACTGCCACAGAGAATGCTGCCGCAGATAATGGTTCTATGACTGAAAGAATGCTTCCTCTTGAAGGTTCAACATATCTCAATGCAAAAGAGAAAATAAGGTATCCGATGAGTGATGGAAACAGAGCTATGACTAGTATGAGCATCCAAAGCGGCTGAGGATAGCTGATGATTTCAGACACAGAAAAACACAGCAAAGGAGCTAGAGCCACTGCACCTATGCCGTCGCCAAATACCAACAGAGTCCAGTTAGTGTAGGAGTCCCTCAGTTTCCTTGTGACCAAGAAGTATACAGCGAAGAGAAGACTAGTCAGCATCCCGAAGACTAAACCCAACAAGTTGGCGCTCAGCCACGAAGCTTGATAAGCTTTTACTGTGAACACCACGCCAGAGAACGCTAGGATCATGGCTACTACAATCGAAGGAGTGATTCTTTCCTTACGGAACAATGCTGCATACAGTGAAACAAAAACGGGGTACGTGTAGAAGAGCACCGCGGCTATGGTCGCGGTGGTCAAGTCAACAGCGTAGAAATATGATATCCTCTGCAAAGCAACGCCAAAAATACCCAGAATCAGCAATCGAGGCATATCTTTCCTGCAAACCCTGAGCAATTTCCTCTTAGAAAATGCCAATGGAACAAGCAGCGTAGCAGAGGAGATGAGGATTCTAAGAGCAGTCAGAGTCACTGGGTTGATGCCGTAGGCGAATGCGAACTTGCCAAAGATTCCCATTGTTCCCCAGATGATTGATGCCGTGACAATAAGAAGATAGCCAGATCGCTCATTCATGCGTTGTCAGAGAATATTCTCAACTTAAAAAACTGCCGAGATCGAAGCCTTCGTTCGATGCGTTTATGTCCAACCTGCAAGGCTAAGTATCCACAGTTAGCCGAGGCGACGAAAATGAAAACTGGGAATGATCGTATTACGATGCTGCATGGTGCTGGCGGAACAGTAATGCATGATCTCGTTCAACGCTGCATGGTAAAATACTTTGGCGGCTCAAACACTGCAGAGGTTCCGCTTGAAGCCTTGGATGACGCAGCCGTTGTCGGCGACATAGCGTTAAAGAGCGACTCGCACGTGGTGAAACCCATTTTCTTTCCAGGCGGAGACATCGGACGTCTAGCTGTTTCAGGCACCGTCAACGATCTTGCAGCAATAGGCTCTGAACCCTACGCTCTGGCTTGTGGCCTCATAATGGAGGAAGGACTGGCCATAAGTGATCTAGAGAAGATTCTGGCAAGCATGCAGCAAACCTGCAGAGAAGCAGCCGTCAACATCGTGACAGGCGATACGAAGGTTGTGGAGAAAGGAACCCTTGGCGGCTGCGTGATAAACACATCAGGCATTGGAAGGAGAAATGCCGCCTTGGAACGGAATCTCAGAGTGGTTAGAAAATTCAGACGCGATTTCAGAGCTAGGTGGATTCTTGACTCAAGCCTGAGAACAGGTGATATCATTATACTGTCTGGCACGATAGGCGACCACGGACTGGCTGTGCTTTCTTCGCAAGAGGGCTTGAGCTTCGGAAGCGGGATAAAGTCCGATGTTCAACCATTGAATCGTGTGATTCAGACATTGCTGGGTGAAGTAGGAGGCATAGTCTCGATGAAGGATCCTACAAGAGGCGGTTTGGCTGACGCCTTGAACGAATTCAGCGAAAAATCCAAGGCTGGAATATTGATCTATGAGAACAGAGTTCCCATCAGAGAAGATGTGCGCTCTGCTTGCGAAATGCTAGGACTGGACCCATTTGAAGTTGGAAATGAAGGAAAAATCATAATCGGCGCTGTTAAAGAAAGGGCTGATGAAATATTGAAAACTCTGCACTCTATAAAGGAGGGAAAGAACGCGGAGATCATTGGCGAGGCAACGAGTGACTTCTCAGGTGTTGCCATGCAGACGCTGGTTGGAGGCAAAAGAATAGTTGCTAGACCGATTGGAGATCCTGTTCCCAGAATATGCTAAGTCAGAAAATGTCTCTTGATGACGGATTCACGCTTCGGGCATGTTTTATCGAAAAATCGACCTTTAGATTCTCGAAATGGAAAAAAGGAAGATTAAGTTGGGCTTAGCTTGGATCATGCTGGCGGTTGCGGAGGTGGTGGTGTTGCTTGCGCTTTCACTGAGAAGAAGGCAACTATTAGCAGTATGAATCCGACCCAGATCAGTATTAGGCCTACCAGAACTATGGTCAATACAGCGCCTATGAGCATCAGAAGACCAGCTGTGCCAAACATGCCTACTCCTGTCTTCGTGAACATTAGATTCAGCGATTTCCTGAAAAAGACGACTGTGAGTACTACGAAGATGAAAAGCGTAATGACAATAGCTACGATAATACCTAGCAATTCCCACAACGCGCTCATATCCATGAAATGCGTTTGGAAATACAGCATAATGCTATTCGGGTCGTTTAAGTCAAGGCCTGACAGGCTAGTCATCCACATCATGACCGAAACAATCGCTACGCCTACAGTGACTATTCCGCCTACTATGGCGATGATGAGTGCATAAAGCGCATTATTGAATATTCCCGCTTCTTTGTAGAAATCCGCGAAGCCTTTCAACGCAATAAGCACGAGTATGAGCCCTACGAGAGCGAGTGTGCCAACATAGACTGAACCGAACGAGCCCAAGCAAGCAATGACAATCAATAGAGATCCTATACCGCCCATGTTCTTGCTTGTTTCCAAATCCATTCGATAATTCCTCGCAAGCGGGTTTGATGTTTAACAAATAAAAGCTTTTCTGCCTATCTGTCCATCGTCTTTGCTCCATATTCGGCATGTTCCTTCGCTGCTCACCATGCAGGCGCCTACTGGTTCCTGCGGCGTACATCTTTTCATGAACAACGGGCATCCAGTAGGTCTAATCTTGCCAATCACCACGAGGTGACATCGACACCCTTTCTGAACATCAGCACCCTTTTTGATTCTTATGTTGTGCTTCAGGTGCGCATCCCAAGATGCGAAAACCTCCTTCATACAAAGCTTGGATGACGGAATTGTGCCGAGTCCGCGCCAGTTGCCATTCGCAACTGCGAAGGTTTTCTGCATCAGTTCTTGGGCTTTGAAGTTGCCCTCCTGATGTACGGCGCGTACATACTCGTTCTCTAAGGCAGGTTTGCCTTTGCTCAGCTGTTTTAGGATCATGTAGATCGCGAACAGAACGTCTAGTGGTTCGAATCCTGCCACAACCGTTGGCATGCCATAGTGCTCTGGGAAGATTTCGTATGGCTTAAGCCCAATGATTGTGCTGACGTGTCCGGGAGCGATGAAGCCATTCAGGTTCAGGTCTTTCATTTCAGTAAGCATTCTCATGGCAGGCGGGATGGTGCGATGCGAGACTAGAAAGCTGATATTCTTAGGTGGCTTGCTGAGGATTTCGACTGCAGTGGAGGGAGCAGTCGTCTCGAACCCAACAGCAAAGAAGACAAACTCCTTAGAAGGCTCTTTACCTGCCATTCTAACAGCATCACCGATACTGTAGACCACACGAACGTCAGCACCTTCGGCTTTAGCATTTAGCAAAGACATCTTGGACCCGGGAACACGAAAAAGATCACCGAAACATGTGATCACGATTCCTTTCAAAGCCAGCTGTATAGCTTCGTCAATTTCTGAGGCCGGCACGATACAGACGGGACAACCTGGGCCCGCTATGACTTCGACGTTGTCAGGCAATAGGCTGCGAAGTCCGTAATGTGTTATTGTCCATTCGTGCGTGCCGCAAACGTGACAGATCTTGATACAACCATCTTTAGGAGCTGTTTCTCGAATCTTTTTTGCCACGAGTCTTGCCAGTTCGGGGTCTCTGAACCTGAGCTTTTCAGTCATCGAGTTTCAACTTCTTGGCTTGGCTTCAGCCTCGAGAATCTGGCTCCACAGACGCAACGTTTCCTCAGCCTCTTCTTTGTCAAGAACCTGAATGGCGTATCCCGCGTGAACCAGAACATAATCGCCCACTCTAGCATTCACCAGTGTTATGTTAACCTCGCGTAGGACACCTTCTCCGAAATCCACTTCGGCTTTGTCTTCTTTGGCTTTTATTATTTTAGCAGGAATAGCCAAGCACATGCCCATCAGCATTTAAGCAAGACTTCCGCGTCAATAAATCAGTTATGGTCTCTTCAAGGACAAACCCCGATGTGCAGTGGAACCTAGATGCAGCCTATTGGGCCGTTCTCAGCTTAAGCATAACCACCAACCACGGCTTGCCCAAAAGATATTCCGCCATCTCCGGATGGGATGGTTTCATGCACAAGAAACTTGAGACCTGAGGTTTCTGCTACCTTTCTCGCAATCGAAGTGAGTATCTGGTTGCACGCAGCCCCGCCTGAAAAACCTATAGCCTTTACATCGTTTCTCGTTGCTTCGTCGATTGCGAGTTTTGCCAGTCCTTTGGCCAGGTATGAATGGGCAGAATAGGCCAAATCTTCAGTGGGATACTTGTGTCTGTTCTCGAATATCTCGTAGAGCATGTTCGTGGTTTGCAGGCAGTGGTCTTCTATTGCTGGTTTCAGTTTAAGCACATCTTTCCCGTTCGCTGCTGCTGACTCAAGCTTCATGGCAGGCTCACCTTCGTAAGTGCGCTCAAAGCAGACACTTAGAACAACCGCAACTGCATCCAGGACTCTTCCGCAACTCGTCGTTTCCACAGAGCCAATGCCCTTATCGATTTGGCTGAGTATCACTTGGGCTTCTTTTTCTCCATGTGGCAAATATTGGCTGTTTTGCATGAGCCATGGTTCGATGTCTGTCTTCTTCGAGAGAATGGCTACTGCTATCCGCATTGGGTAGCGAGTGGCCAAGTCTCCACCGATAAGTGGCTGTCTTTCAAGGTGGGCTAGACGTTTGAACTCTGATAATCCTTCTGTGCAGAGCAGGATTTCACCGCCCCATGCCTCGCCGTCGATTCCATATCCGTATCCATCACAGCAAATGCCCACCATTTCCTTCACATCGTGCTCAGCCATCAAAGCTGCAATGTGCGCATGATGATGCTGCACTTGGACAAGCTGCCAACCATTCTCTTCCGCAAGTTGTTGCGCTAGCTTTGTGGTTGTGAATTTTGGGTGCAGGTCGCAGGCGATGGCTTCTACTTTGCTGTTGGTCAGATGAATCAGATGCTTTGTAGTGTTTTCAAGGAAAACTCGCGTTTCGACGTTTTCCACATCGCCAATGTGTTGGCTGATGAAAGCCTTGTTCTCGAAAAGGATGCATGAGGTGTTGTTCAGTTCGCCGCCTAGACCGACGGCACAACGTTTTGCCTTCTTCTGTAGCATAATGGGGGCTGGGGCATAGCCACGTGAGCGCCTTATGAAGACTTGATGCTTGCCGTGCATACGCATGACTGAGTCGTCGCATCTGTGGGCAATCTGTCTGTTGTGGAAGAGAAAGTAGTCAACGGTGCTGCCCAGAGTTTTCAAAGCTTCTTCGTTGTCCTTTATTATTGGTTGGTTGGGCGAGTTGGCGCTAGTCATGACGAAAGCAGGATCATCCACGCCGTCGAAAAGCATGTAGTGCAAGCCAGTGTATGATAGCATGACTCCGACATTATGAAGGGCTGGTGCGATTATGTCAGAAAGGTAGTAGCCGTTGCTCTTGTTCAGCAGAACTATAGGTCGTGCATAAGACGAAAGGGTTTGTTCTTCTTCACTGCTCACGTTTGCGAACGTCTTTATGGTTTCGAGGCTTCGGGCCATGATTGCGAACGGTTTCTGGTTTCTGTGCTTCGTCTTCCTAAGCCTTGTCAAAGGTTTGTCCTTGATTGTTGACGCTGCTACGTGAAAGCCGCCATATCCTTTTATGGCGAGTATGTGACCTTCAGAGAGTAGTTTACCTGCTTCGCGGATTGGATCTTTGAATCGGAGTGTTTTGCCTTCTCGTGTTGTCAGGTAAGCTTTGGGTCCGCATTTTGGGCAGGCCACGGTTTGTGCGTGAAACCGCCTATTCAGCGGGTCTTTGTACTCTTTTGCGCAGAAGTCGCATATTGGAAATTCTCGCATGGTTGTGTTTTCGCGGTCGTAGGGAAGCTTCTCAATTATCGTGAATCGTGGTCCGCAGTTTGTGCAGGTTATGAAGAAGTAGTCAAAGCGTGGGTCTTTCGGGTTTTTGAGTTCATGCAGGCAATCGTTGCAGATGGCAATATCTGGTGGGATGACCGATCCTGCAAGTTCGGCTTTATTGCTGCTTTTGTAGATGGTAAATCGGTCGTATTCCTCTTTGCCTTGGAGGTCTGTGGTTATGATTTGATGGATCTGCGCAAGAGGCGGCTTCTTCTCCTTCAGGTCTTTCAGGAAGGATTTGACGTTCGGTTCTTCTCCTTCCAAAAGGATTTCGACTCCTGCGTCGCCCCTATTCCTCACATAACCCTTAAGTTGATTCCTGACTGCAGTGCGGTAGATGAAGGGTCGGAATCCCACGCCTTGGACGATGCCTGTGACGCTCACTTTTATGCGCACTTTGGTGCATCTCTTTCAGGATTTTGAGATAGTAGAGCAATTGATATGCGTTTTCGCTTCTTTAGGCAAGCTTGTCGCTGGCGTAGTACAGGAAAGGCAATGCAAGCAGGATTGTGTCGCGTCCCCGCCTTGTGAGGGAATATCTGACCTTCAGCGGCGGTCCCTGTTCGACTGATCTATCGATATAGGCGTGTTTCGTCAGGATTTTGAGCTTGTCTGAGAGAGTGCGACTGTTTACGCCTAATATTTTCTTCAGTTCGACGAATCCCGTTGTGTTTCTGAGGAAGAGTATGTAGAGTATCTGAAGATTCCACTTCTGCGAAAGTAGAGTAAAGCTTTGCTCAAGGCTTCGCATCGTTTCTTTCAGATCCTCAAGGTTTAGTTCCTGAACTTGGAGTATCTGGCGGAGCGTGCCTTCTATTCCGTCCAAGTTGATTTTGAGTTTGGATTCGACGAGGTTTCGTAGCTCATCACTGAGGATTGCTTTTGGATTCATGCATGCACACCTAGTGTATAATGACTTACTACAAGGTTTATATGGTTTAACTTTTAAATCTGGTGTATAATTGACAGCGAATCTCCATTGCTGTTGAGGAGCCAAGCCACATGTCCAAGACCAAAAAGGAAGGAAAGTTTGAGGGTTCTTCGACTAGCTTATGCCCAGAATGCATGAACCGCATTCCCATGCGCCTCTACGAAGAGAACGGAGTCATATATCTGGAGAAAACATGTCCAGAGCATGGCAAGTTTGAAGACATTTACTGGGGTGACGCGGAGCTTTTCAAGTGGTTCTATGATAACTGGTACAGTGACCGTTACAGAGGAACTGGCCTAGAGAATCCGCACACCAAGACAGTCAAAGGCTGTCCATTCGACTGTGGAATCTGCCCAGAGCATAAGACACCGACAATTCTTGGCATAATCGACGTCACAAACAGATGTAATATGGCATGTCCAGTCTGTTTTGCTTATGCGGGCGCTTCGAACTATGTCTACGAACCTTCGTTTGAACAGATTGTAGAGATGTTCAAGCTCCTGAGAGCCAACAAGCCCTGGGCATGCAATGCTCTTCAGTTTAGTGGTGGCGAGCCAACTATGAGGAATGATTTGCCTGATTTGATTCGCGAGGCGAGAAAGGCTGGAATAAGCCACATTGAGGTCAACACGAATGGCTTGCGGATTGCTGATGATATCGAGTATTTCAAGAAGCTGCTGGATGCGGGCTTGAGCACGCTGTATTTGCAGTTTGACGGTTTGAGTGACGAGATTTACGTGAAGACGCGAGCGCGAAAGGAGTTGGTGGCTGTCAAGCAGAAGGTTATAGAGAACGCTCGGAAGCTTGGCTTGGACTCGATTGTTTTGGTTGTCACTTTGGCGAAGGGCGTGAACGACAAGGAACTTGGCGGCATAATCGATTATGCAGTGAGGAATCTTGACGTTGTCAGATGCATCAACATCCAGCCTGTTTCTATGGCTGGCAGATTCCGAAAGGACGAGATGCGGAAAATGCGGATCACGATTCCTGATGCGATCAACGAGATAGAGAAACAAACGAATTGCGCTGTTGGACGTTTTGATTGGCGTCCCGTCAACTGGCCTATGCCGATAACGAAGGCCATGGGCGTGATTAAAGACAAGAAGTATCCTGACTTCTCAATGCATCCCATGTGTGGAGCAGCGACATTTCTCATCGTTGACAAAGATGGCTCTTATAAGCCGATCATGGACTATGTGGACGTGGATAAGTTCGCTGAAGTCTTCTGGAGTGTTTACTATTCGGGCGCGAAGGGTTCGAAGAGAATAGCGAAGCTGAAGATGGCCAAACTTTTGCCCTTGGCGAAGTCTGGGCTTGTGAGGAACTTGATTAAGAATGTGATTACGAAGGGGAGCTATGAAGCGTTGGGCGATTTCATGCGTAGAATCGTCATGATCGGCATCATGCATTTCCAGGACGTTTGGAATTTTGACCTAAACAGAGTTCAGCAATGTGCAATCCACTATATAACCCCGGACATGAAGATAAGAAGCTTCTGCACCTACAACAGCATACACAGACCAAACGTAGAAAAGCAGTTTGCAGTGCCAATCAGCGAATGGACAAGGAAAACAGGAAAGAAGATAAACGAATTCACATAAAACCTATCTTTGAACATTAAGAAGACTCTGTTTACCAACCGCTGACCATTGTCTGATTCGCCGGAACCACGCGACAGACAATCCCATCATTGTTTTCATCATTAAGCCTGAAGAACGTTTTTATATATCCTATCCGTCCTGTGTGATTGTCACACTAACTGATGTATAGGCAAAGGAAGCTTTTCGATTAGAAGGCTTTTGGACTTTCATGCAGGCTTTTGTGACAGGAGAAGTGAATACAAAATGCAGAATGTAAGACGTTTTGATGAATTAGCGTTGAGTCCGCAAGTCCTTAAAGCAGTAGAAGACCTCGGATTCAAGGATGTTTTTCCGATTCAGGCTCAAGCCATACCTCCACTTATGAATGGTGGAGACATCATAGGACAGGCACAGACGGGAACAGGAAAAACTGCTGCCTTCGGAATTCCGATGATAGAGCGCCTAGACTCAAGAGTGAACAGTGTTCAGGGTTTGGTTTTGACGCCTACGCGAGAGCTTGCCGTTCAGGTTGCTGATCACATGGGCAAGTTCGGCAAGTACAAGGGCTTCAAAGTGTTGCCAGTTTACGGTGGCGAGTCCATCAACAAGCAGATGTGGGCGCTCGAAAGAGGTGTCCACATCGTTGTTGGCACGCCAGGCCGCATCATAGACCACATGAAGCGCGGAACCCTCAACCTGTCGCATGTGAGGATTCTGGTTTTGGACGAGGCTGACCGCATGCTTGACATGGGCTTCATAGAGGACATTGATTACATCCTCAGAAAGCTGCCAGCAAATAGGCAGACGAGCCTGTTCTCGGCGACCATAGATGATAATGTGATGAACATCTGCAACAAGTACATGAGGAATCCTCAGAAGATACTTGTGAGCAAGAACGAAATAGCCCTCACGCAGATCAACCAGTACTACGTGGTCGTGAACCCAGCCAACAAGCTCGAAGCCCTAGGCAACATACTGGACCAGAACCACATAGGACGAGCAATAATATTCTGCCGAACACGAACAGACACTAGCAGGCTAGCCGAAGCGCTGACACGAAAAGGGTACGACGCGAAGGCGCTGCACGCAGGCTTCACGCAGGCGCAGAGAGACTGGGTAACGAACGCTTTCAGGCAGGGCAAATTGAAGCTGTTGGTTGCCACGGATGTAGCGGCCAGAGGCTTGGACATTCAGGGCATAACACACATAATAAACTATGATGTACCTTCAGAAGCTTTGACCTACTTCCACAGGATTGGCAGAACCGCACGAAAAGGTGCAGAAGGCACGGCCATAACCCTCGTAGGCTACGGGGAACTGACGGAACTCGAAAACATAAAAGCGTTGACCAAAACCACGATGGAAGAGATAGGGCAAGACACTCTCGGTGGGCCGGTCTTCTAGCCGTGTTTATAAGGAAGACCCCCACAATATTGTGCAGTAGCATTCCGGTGTTCAGCAGGCAAGCAGACACAGCAATGTTACTCGCAACAGTGCAAATAAACAGCAAAAGGAGTGAAACTGAAAATGAGTAAAGACCCAGGAACGATTTTCATTGGAAGGAAACCAATCATGGCCTACGTCATGGCAATCATCACAGGTCTATCGACATCTAACGCCAAGGAAATAACACTGAAAGCCCGCGGACAAGCCATATCCACAGCAGTAGACGTAGCCGAGGTAACCAGACGCCGCTTCCTCAAAGACCTGAAGATCAGCAAAGTGGCCATCGGAACCGAAGAAGTGCCGCCGAGAGAAGGCGAAAGCAGGTCAAGAATGGTTTCTACAATGGAAATAACACTTGCAAAAGAGTAAGCAGACATGAGAAACAGAGCAACCATCGGCGAGTATCTCGCTTTTCTTTCAACAAAATATCAGATTGATCCAGACCAGTTTTTTCACGCGCTCGTTTCAGCCGAGAAGAATCAAGAAGCGGCTTGCGGAGAGCTTTCAATTCAGCGCCGGAGCAGGAACCAAGACAAAACAGTCATGCTTGTCGCGAAGGGTCAAAAGGTCGTCGCTCAATTTGCAGTGTCCAAGAGCTTTCTTCAGGAACAGAAGAACCCCATAAGAGACTCCTTGGGAACCCGCTTTGCCGGCAGATGCTCGACAAGGAAAGACCGGGGCCCAGCCTCGTTGCACATCAGAGACTTGAGGAACGGCATGAAGCAGATCAGCCTCAAAGCCAAGATCTTGGAGATTCCTGAACCGCGGATGGTTTACACGAGATTCGGGAACTATGCAACCGTGTCAAACGCCCTGATCGAGGACGAGACTGGAACTATCAAGCTGTGTCTGTGGAACGAGCAGATAACCTCAGTGGCCATTGGAGACACTGTCTTTATTGAGAATGCAAGCATGTCAAGGTTCAAAGGCGAAAGCCAGTTGAAAATAGGCAGAAAAGGGAAGCTCAGCAACGTGAACCAGCCTTGCACGCAAATGGAAGCGCTAGCACAGGATAAAAGTTAGGTTTTGGCTACTTTCTGTCGCTCTTCTTCCTGCAGCACTCTTCTCAGCACTTTTCCGACCAAAGTCATGGGTAGCTCTTTTCTGAACTCCAGTTCTCTTATTGCTTTGTACGGTGCTACTTTTTCGTTTACGAATTTCCTGAGTTCTTCTTCTGTTGCTGTTGCTCCGTCTTTAAGAATCACGAACGCTTTAGGTATCTCGCTTGCCACTGGGTCCGGTTTGCCTACGACTGCGCATAGTTTCACGGCTGGATGCTCGTAGAGCACGTCTTCAATTTCTCTGGGATAGACGCTGTAGCCCTTGTATTTGATGAGGTCTTTCTTGCGGTCGGTTATGTAGAAGTAGCCGTTCTCATCCATCTTGCCTATGTCGCCAGTGTACAGCCAACCGTCACGCAGAACTGAAGCAGATTCTTCTTCCATCTTCCAGTAGCCCTTCATGACCTGCGGACCTCTGACCACAAGCTCACCTGTCTCGCCGACACCGAGCTCAGTCTGCCCTGTCTCGATGTCCATTATCTTCGCATCTGTGTCAGGCCAAGGCAACCCGATACTGCCTACCTTTACTGTCTTCAGCGATCTATCAAGTGGGTTGCAGTGTGTTACAGGCGAGGATTCTGTCAACCCGTAGCCTTCTACGAGAACGCCGCCTGTCGCGTCCATCCATTTCTTCTGCACTTCTGGGGGCAGCGGAGCTGAACCGGAAACGCAGAACCGCACAGACGAGAGGTCAAAGTTGCCGTAGTTTGGACTTGCCAGAAGCACGGAGTACATAGTTGGCGCTCCGCAGAAAACGGTCACCCTGTTTTTCTGCGTCTCCTTCAATGTGCTCTCGGCGTCGAACTTGGGCAGCATAACCATCTTGCCAGCCAAGAAAATGGGCGCGTTCATGCCTGTGGTCATGCCGTAAATGTGAAACAGAGGAAGCACTGTCAGAAAGGTTTCTTCGCCTTCTGTGCCTCTAAGCCATGCTGCGCACGCAACGGCGTTTGAAACCAAGTTCAAGTGTGTGAGCATGGCGCCCTTCGAAGTGCCCGTGGTGCCACCCGTGTACTGCAAAGCCACAAGATCCTCTTTCGGGTTGATCTCGACTTTCGGCGGGTTCGGCGGATACTTGGCTAGCAGTTCTTGGAAGAAGTATGTGCCTTCTCTGCGTTCAACTTTGTGGGATGGGATCTTCTTGAACAGGGTGCCCAGAAAAGCCTTTGCTGAAGGCATATATTCTTTTAGGCTCGTGACTATAACTCGCTTGACCTTTGTCTTGTTCAACACCTTCTCCAAGACGGGATATAACGCATCCAGCACGACGATGGTTTCGGCTTCGGAGTCATTCAGCTGATGCTCAACTTCACGCTCCCTATAGAGAGGACTTATAGCCGTTTCAATAGCACCTATACGAATCGCGCCATAGTAGGCGATCACGAACTGGGGCATGTTGGCTAGGAAAAGAGCCACTTTGTCGCCCTTTTTGACGCCCAAGTCAGCTAAAGCAGTGGCGAACTTGTCTACAGCCACATCCAACTCGCGATAGCTTATGGGCTTGTCGAAATACACGATAGCCGTCTTGTCAGGATACTTCTCTGCTGTTCGCTTGAGCAGGTCGGAAAGCGGAATCTCAGGATATTCAATGTGTTTAGGCACACTCTCGGGCCAGAATCTAAACCAAGGCTTCTCAGAAGGCTGGGGGGGTTGAGGAGGTTGACTTGGCTGAAGCGGCTCGGGTGCTTGCTTCTTACCTTTCCTCTTCGATGCCATAACCATGAACCCAGAGCCAATATATCAAAGCCAAGACGTAATAATACTTTCTATATGTCTGTTTTGCCTTCTTCCGAAAAGACTTTCTATGCAAAGCATGAAAGAAGCAAATACTCCTAAAATGGACCATTAACAAACGCAAAGATAAACGCCTTGACACCTCAGCAGGAAAATGGGGTTTCCGGGAAGACATCTATTTAAACCGAAGGCAACATTCTCCCTTGAAGACCTGACCTTGAAAACCGAGCAAACATGGATATGTTGCGCCGGCGCAACCCTTCATGCTGAACTGTGCGTGCCAGACATCGTTCCAGCTCCCGCACTGCTCATCTGTCATGGCATGAACGCAAAAGGCTCACAAGGCCTGAGAATTTATGCGCGGCTAGCGGAAAGCGCCTGTAATCAAGGGTTCGTTTGTCTTGTCTTTGACTTCCGGGGCGTAGGACAAAGCTCAGGCACTTTTGACTACGGTTTGGGAGAGCGGGAAGACGTCAAATGTGCTTTGGATTATCTGTCTTCAAGACCTGAAGTTAGACCAAATGGAATTTTCGTTGTCGGTCACAGCTTAGGCGGGGCTGTTTCGCTTTATGCTTTACGGAATGAGACGAGAGTCAAGGGACTAGCGTTATGGTCAACGCCCAAGGACCATGACTACAATGTGAGGAAGTTCATCAGACGCACCCGCGGAAGGTTGAGACTGTGCACGTTTCTGATTCTTTCACGTTTGGACAGGCTCGTCAATATCCAAAGGTTGTTCAAGCTTGAAGTGTACGGTGTGAAGCTCCGTCCAAGGCATGTTAGGGAAAAACTCATGAAGCTGAACGAGTGCGAAGCCGCCTCGAAACTGCACATTCCACTGTTTATCGCAATAGGGGCAAACGACGACATCGTAGGAACGGATGAAGCGCAGGCTATCTACGAGTCAGCAAACGAACCCAAAACCCTGCGAGTCATCGAAGGCACAGATCACATTTACAAGGGCAAGGAACAGGAACTCATAGACAAAACGATCGAATGGATAAAGAAATGGGTATAGCGAGGATTCCTCAGCAGCTGGATTCAGGCGGGCACGAACTCGTAGGTTGGGTTGCCTTCCTGTGAGACTTTTGCTATCAGTTTGACTTTCAGGCCTACTTTGATCTGGGACAGCTTGAAGCCTGTCAGCCATGCGAGAACCTTCACACCTTCTTTCAGCCTACCAATAGCCACCGTGTACGGCTTGTAAGCGCAGAAGGATGTCGGTCGAACAACGACATGCGTGAACGTCTCAATCTCCGCTTCATTGCTCAGCTCAACCCATTGCATCTCCGAGGATAGGCAGTCTGGACAATCAGCCGCAGGTGGAAAGTACAGCTTGCCGCACTTTGTGCATTTCGTGGCGTACACTTTTCCTTCTTTAAGGCCTTCCCAGAATTTCAAGGTCTTGCTTATCGGGATTTCTTCCACGATTGTTATCGGTCTGGATTTGATTGCAGGCATTGATATTGACATTCTTTCATCATCTCCTCAAAATCGTCACATAACAGTAGTGCCCTGTTCCGCCCACATTGTGAGCAAGTCCAATGCAGTTCTTCAGCGGAACCTGACGGCTCTTCTCAACCGCTTCTTCCCTCAGCTGCTTTGTTAGCTCGTATATCATTGAGCAACCAGTTGCGCCAATCGGGTGTCCTTTGGCTTTTAGTCCGCCGTCCATGTTGACTGGGATTCTGCCACCGATTTCCGTCTGTCCTTCTCTGAGGAGCTTGACACTTTCGCCTCTGCCGCAGAAGCCCAAATCCTCGTACGCAAGCAGCTCCGCGATCGTGAAGCAATCATGAACCTCGGCAAAGTCAACCTGATCAGGCGCTATTCCCGCTGCCTTATAGGCTCTTTGCGCAGCGAGGACGCTTGCGTCTAGGCTGAGGAAGTCTAAGCGTTTGCTGAGGTTGGCTGTGCCCGAAGAGTATCCGATGCCTGCCACCCAGACGGGCGTATCCACTTTCAGTTCTCTGGTCTTCTCTTCGGATGCGACGATCACGGCAGAGGCACCGTCAGTCATGGGCGAGCAGTCATACAACTTGAGCGGCGAGGCAATCACCATTGACGAGAGCACGTCGTCGACGGTTATCTTGTTTGTGAGTTGTGCCTTGGGGTTCATGGCAGCGTACTTGTGGTTTTTCACGGCTACAAGTGCCAGATCTTCTTCGGTTGTGCCGTACTTGGCCATGTGAGCGTTAGCGTACAACGCATAATATGCAGGGAAGGTGAGGCCGAAGTTGTGGAACTCCCAGAAGTAGTAGCCTGCTCTTCCAATCCACTCCATCGCCGTGGGAGTGTCAATTTCCCGCATCTTCTCAATTCCCAAAGCCATGGCAATGTCACAATGGCCACTGGCAACAGCCGAGTAAGCAGCAAAGAAGGCCGCGCTTCCGCTGGCGCAGGCGGCTTCAACACGCATCAGGCCAGCCCCAGTTAAACCACAGTACTCGCCAGTGATGACAGCCGGAAGAAGCTCTTCGTACCAGGCTCCAGCGCCAACCGAGCCTAGCGCGACAAACTGAATATCCTTCGCAGTCAATCCTGCATCTTCAAGCGAAGGCTTAACCGCCTCAAAAGCCAACTCAGAAACGTTCACATCGCTTCTGATCCCAAACTTCGAGTTCCCAACGCCAATAACCGCTACCTTACGCATGTCAACCGCTCCATGCTTGAATATCCA
>Ga0315277_10003438_pt1 | contig 21441 bp, 22 predicted proteins | sample YL17G05_15_MG_FD_203695 | JGI IMG/M metagenome (GOLD analysis project Ga0315277, IMG submission 203695) | Sediment microbial communities from Yellowstone Lake, YNP, Wyoming, USA - YL17G05_15 | ecosystem: Environmental > Aquatic > Freshwater > Lake > Sediment | place: USA: Wyoming | collected...
GATCGCCAACATAGCTCCCCGGGCCATCCATGACCGTACCTCCAAGAGAATCCTTTCTCGGAGATATCGTCCAACTCCACGCCTGAAGGCGAGAAAATCCTCTGTAACAATGCTACAGTCTCCTTTTCTTCTATCATATCAATTCTCGCTCCGTGGCAGGAATCCGTCACAATCTGCCGAGCGCGCTGTGATCCTGCCCGCCTGGCCCTGGAACGCCTTGTGATGTCGCCGAATTGGTGCTGTGCGGCTGCCGAAACACAGATACAATGCCTATCACCGTCAAATTGCGACGGATTTCCCTTCCGTGGCGAGAACAGAAGGTGAAAACAGGATGGGTCCTGAATCGCTGATTGCGCGGTGAGTGAGTGGGAGTAGAGCCGGAGGTAGTCACCATCCAGGAGGCTCAGGGCGGCAGTGAGCCGGCGTGGCGGCGGCTGTTCGAATGGCACTTCGACGCCGTCTACCGGTTCTGCCTTGCGCTGACCGCGGGCCGACGGGAACTGGCCGAGGAGACGGCACAGCAGTCGTTCATCGCGGCGGCCCAGCAGATTGGCAGATATGACGCGCAGCAGGGGACTTTCCGGGCGTGGCTGCTGGGGATCGCGAGGAACCGGTACCTGACGCTCCAAGCCACGGAACGGCGGCGCCGGCGGCACGAAGCATTGTGCGAAAATCACGCGCCGGCGGCTGGACCCGACCTGATGGTGCACGAGGCGTTGGCCCGCCTGCCGCTGGAGTACCGGCGTGCCCTGGAGGGCAAGTATCTCCGGCGGCTGACTATGAAGGAGATGGCCGAAGGCGACGGCATGAGTATCGAGGCGATCGAGTCTCTTCTGCGGAGGGCAAGAGACCGATTCGCACGGATCTATGAGGCGATGCAGAATGAACGATGACAGGAGGTGCTGACGTGGACAACAAGGAAATAGATCGTCTCCTCGAACAGAGTCTTTCAGGCGACCCGCCGAGCCAGGCATTTCGAGATCAGGTGCTGCGGGCATCCTCCACGCTGTTCGCCCTCACCCGACGGCGTCGTGCCCGTTGGCGTCTGATGGCTCTCACTACTGCGGCGGCCGTCCTGATTGCGGGCGTGTCATTCCTGGGCGGGCGCTACTCGGTGATGCGGCGGAGCACCGAGCTGCCGCCCGGGGCCCCGCCCGTGGCGACTGCCATCCCGCAGGCGGAAGGGATGGTGGTCGTGCCGGACGAGCTGGTCGCCTGGGTGAACGTGGCCCGGCTATTCAAGCAATTGGGCATGGAGGACCGCGTAGGCCGTGCGCTGGACCGTGCAGGCAAACTGATGCCTCCGGACGCCGGCCCGGCCTTTGCCAGCGAGGAGGCGGCCGGCGCAAGCCAAGAGGAGCGTCCGGATGGTGCCGACCAGTCGGATGGACGCAAGGCTTTCTCGGTGATGAATCGGATTATGGCGCAGTATTCGGGAGATTGAAATCATGCGAACTCGGTGGGTAAGGGTCCTATGGTGTCTGTATCTGACGTTGGTCCTGGTGCCTGCGGCGGCGGCGCAAGACAAGAATCCCACAGTCTTGAGTCGCGCACAGAAAGTCGATGATCCGGAACTGGGCGAACTGATTCGTGCAGCGATGGCGAGCCGGGAGAACCTTAGCTCGGAAGAGAAGCTCCAAATCGTCCGCAAGGTTACGCTCAGCTATTCACAGATCAAGCTGCTCGATCGCCAGATCGAGGAAGTCTCCCGCAAGCTCGAAGCGGCCGGCGGACCGGCGGACATGCGCTATGAGTTGCTGTTGGCCCGGACAGAGCTCGAAACGAAGCTCATGACGGAACTGGCGAACCTGCGGGAGGCCATGGGGATCGTTCCCCGGTTCCCCTTCGAGCAACATCTGCTGGGCGATCTCAATACTTGGCTGAACCTCCAGGTGCTGGACCAGCGGGTGGTCGTGTACGATACTCTGAAGCCGTTTCAGGACTATTGGGCCATCGGGCGCCACAATGTGGCAGGACTGTTATCCGAGCAGGCGACGTTGGATTACATCCGCGGGCGGCTGAGGGACAAAAAGAACCTGCCCCTGCGGATCGACATCGGCTACAGATCCGACACCCGCAGTGCCGGCGAGCGGCTGCGCGATGCGGTGTTCTCGCTGGCCAAAGAGACCGGCACGGACATGGACGTCGAAGTGCGCCTGGACCTGATCTGGTGGGTGAGCGCCACCGCAGAAGCGTCGTTTTTCTGCCGGGAGGGCAAGATCCGGACGTTGTATTCAGCGCCGACGGCGCGGCCGGATGGAAACCCGATGCTCTTCCGGACGGGGCTGGTGGATCCAAACGACCTCGAACAGCATATTCTTTGGCGTCTGTCAAATCCCGGGAATGTCCCGATCAGGCTTCAGGTCGAATGTGACCAGGTGAGCGCCGCGATGGCCAGGCAAGTCGTCGAGGCCATCAAGACGAAAGCCCAGGATCTCGGCCTCGGCGATCTGGTCCAGGTGGTGGCGGTGCCCGTCGAGCCGGTTCCGGAAACGGCCTTCCTGGGGCGGTGGGAAGCCCTCGGCAAAGGTTACTTCCAGGCCATGGACATCCAGCCCCAGGGGGTATGCCAGGTCATCATGGGCGATGGAACGGAAACGATTCAGGCGGGAGCCGGTGTCAAGGGCACGTGGATGCCCACCTGCAAGGAAGTCCTTGTGGACATCAATGACCAGGCCTTAAGCGGGGGGGAATACTACTACCTGGCATTCATCAACCAGAACGGCAATCTTGTCGTCGACAGAGTGGAGATCCATACCCAGGGCCATCTCAACGTGCACAACTCGCGACAGATGATCTTCCAGAAGATGAAGTAGGAGCGGAATCAGGAGCACTCACATAGAGGCCCTGGAAATCCAGGGGCGAGAGTGGAGGTTTGTATCATGAACAGCATGATAAGCGCGAGGCGTCTTTATCATTGTGTCCGGATCGTTCTGACCTTGTCCGGCCTGTGGGCGCTGCTGCCATTGCCCTCGTGGGCAGCGACCTATTGCGTGGATGGAGACAATCCCAAAGCCAGCAACGCCAGTCGTGGGACGGAAGCACGGCCTTGGAAGACGATTTCCGGAGCCACGGATCACCTGCAACCGGGGGACACGCTGCTGGTGAAGGCGGGCACCTACCGGGAGACCGTGATTCTGACCCAGAGTGGTACGGCGGACCAGCCGATCACGATCCAGGCGTATCCCGGGCATGAGGGCAAGGTCATCATCAACGCGGCACAACCTGTGGCAGAATGGCGCCAGTGCGCCGGGCCCGAGGAGTGCAGCGGCAATCCGCACTGGAAGCACATCTACCATGCGGACGTGGCGAGCTTCGTACGGGCACACCCGGACAAGACCTTTGCCGTCCGGCAGGTCTTTCAGCATGGCGAGTTGCTCCCGCGCTCGCGATATCCTGACGCCGGATGGAGATATCCCACCTCTATGGCGGACCCCTGGAAAGTGTTCAGCGACAGTTCTCTCACCCAGCCGGAGGGATATTTTGCCGGGGCGGTGTGCCATATCAAGACCAGGGTGTGGCTACTGGACGCCATCCCCATCACGGCGTTCTCCCACGGGACGATCACCCTGGCAACCAGTCCCCGGCTCGACATCTCCACGCGCTTCGGGTACTTCATCACCAACGTCGTGGGCGGGATCAACGCGGAAGGCGAATGGGCCTACGATCCGGCGCAGAAGAAGATCTTCTTATGGCCCAGGGGCGACGCGGCAGAGGATATCGAGTTCACCTATCGGGAGTGTTGTCTGCGAACCAATGAGGGCGTCTCGTTCAATGTCGTGCGCGGGCTGACGATGCGGAATGCCTGGACCTATGGGATTCTGGTCTGCCGGTCGCACGACATCACGATTGAGAACAACACGCTGGAATACAGCTTCGACCGCGGCATCCGGTTGCAGACTGAGGGCGGCTCCTGTGACAACAATCAAATCATACGCAATACGATCAGGTACTCCGGCTCCGCCGGCATCAACGTGGATGGCGGAGCCTCGCACTACAATATCGAGGGCAACTACGTGTACGCGACGGGCGTGGAGCGCTTCGGCGACGATATGCTCAACGGGATCGGCGAAGGCCTGTTCATCTGGGGCGCGTATGGCCGCGTGTACAACAACCGGATCGACCGCACGGCTCGGAGTGCTCTGTACATAGCTGGCCAGCCGAGCTATCGCGAGATTTGCTTCAACCATGTCACCAACACCGGTCTGGCCCTGTCGGACGGCGGCGCCGGCCTCTATACAGCCGGCTATCACCCTGGACCGGAAACGGACCATATCCACCACAATATCTTCGCCGACGCCATCGGGTGCAACACGATGGACAAGGCGTACGAGGCCGGGCTGCCGGTGACCATTGAGAAATATGGCGGTGACAGCCCTGGGCTCTACGTGGATGAGGAGGGCAACAATCGCATCATCGAGCACAATACGATCATCAATTGCCGTTCGCACGGCATCTACTTCCATTGGGCGCCTGGGAATGTCGTCCAGCACAATACTCTCTACGGCAACGGAGAGTACCAGGTGAGGTTCAACGGCAACAATAGCGACCGACAGAGGCTCATCGACGACGTCCTGCTGGACAATATTCTGTTCTCGACGACGCCACAACAATGCACGCTGTGGGTGGGTATGAATTACAATGATGTCCGGTTTGGCGGGTCCGACCGGAACTGGTTCTACAATCCGTACGCCGACACCCATATTCACGTGATCCGGTATCTGACCCCGTACAGTGGAGAGCACCACGACTATTTGACCCTGAGTGGCTGGCAGGCGCTGTCCGGATACGACCGCAACTCCCGGGAATTCTCCTATCTGAGCCAACTCCCGCAGGTGACTCTGGCCAGTCCCGTGCAATCGAGGATCGTTTACAACGCGTCGCTCGATGTGAACACCATCGATCTGGGGACGGACCTCTATTGCGACGTGCAGGGCAATGGGATCCGCGGAAAGCTGGTGTTGCAGCCTTTCGAATCGAAGATTCTGATCGCCGCCCTGGATGCGGTGGTGACCCAGCAGGCGACGAATCCGGTGCCGGCCGATGGGGAACAGGCAGGGGTCGGGTCCATGGTGGAATGGACGGCGGCCGCCAGGGCGGCCTCCCACCACGTGTATCTCGGCACAGATAAGGACGCCGTGTCGGCCGCCGATACGGCCTCGCCGCTGTTCCGCGGACCGCAAGGCGGAACAAGTTTCTCCCTGCAAGGGCTCGTGCAGCCCGGCACACGATACTTCTGGCGCATCGATGAGGTGGAAATCGACGGCACGACCATTCACAAAGGCACTATCTGGACCTTCACCTCGCCTGATTGTCGCGTGATCGATGATTTCGAACGCTACACGGATACTAAAGGCAGCCGCATCGAGGAGACATGGAGCGACGGCTCCCTCAACGGCACCGGCGCCCAGGTGGGCCGGGGGAGCAATTCATCCACTGGGTGGGCGAGCGATACCCACGGCAAGTGGTCCATGTCTCTGGCCTATGACAGTGTCAAGCCGCCGCACGTCAGCGAGGTCGAGCGGGAGTTTGCCCCCGAACAGGACTGGACGGCCGGCGCCACGGACACCCTGAGCCTGTGGTATCGGGGCGCCCCCGTGTCCTTCGGGGAAACTACGCCGGGCAGCTTCGTCATGAGTGCGGCGGGAGCCGACATTTGGTACGCCCGGGATGAGTTCCGCTATGCCTACAAGCGGCTCGATGGCGACGGTACGATCGCGGTCAAAATCGAGGCTTTGGCAGGGGTCGACTACTGGACCAAGGGGGGCGTGATGATCCGTGAGAGTCTCGATCCCGCCTCCGCGCATGCCTCCATGTTCATGATACCGAGCGGTTTCCCGGCTTTTCAGAATCGTCCGGCCAACGGTAGCCCAGATTGCCGCTCGGCTCTGAGTTCGTCGGAGCTGAAGCTCCCGTCCTGGATCAAGCTCGAGCGCAAAGGGGATCAGTTTACCGGCTATCACTCGGCCGACGGCATCACGTGGATCCGGTTGTCGAGCACGGAGGCGGATGCGTCACCCAATCCGCAGACCATCCGCATGCCATCGGCTGTCTGCATCGGCCTGACTCTGGGCAGTCACGCCGCTGGCGTCGTGACCACAACCACCTTTTCCGGCGTGCAGACCACAGGCGCTGTCACGGGTCCGTGGCAGGTGGCGGACATCGGGGTCGACCACCCGGGCAACAGTCCGGATGATCTCTATGTGACGGTACAAGATGGCGAAGGCAAGACGGCTACCGTGGTCAGCGCTGATCCGGCGGCCGTGAATGCCACGGCCTGGACCCAGTGGAACATTCCGTTGAGTGACTTCGTCGGCGTGGACCTCGCTCGGGTCAGAAGACTGGGCATCGGCGTAGGCAGTCCTGAGGCCGCCGCTGCAACGGGGGACGGCCGCATCTACGTCGATGATATCCGGGTGTGGAAGCCATAACGGCGGACACGCCACGTAGACCGATGACGGACGGTTGCCGGAACGAGGTCACAGGCACTTTGTGTGGTCGTCCTGAGGCAACGCCGTCGCGGCTATGCCAATGAACCGGCTATTCTCGAGCGGTGGAACCAACCAGCGAGCACGATCTGCCATGGAATCTACATGCGAGACGTTCTGCACCTGTCCGCGGTGTTGCGTCCGTCCCGATAATCCTGTATCGTACAACGCGAATGCTGCCCGGGCTCCCTCCGCGTGGGGGACCGGGAGCGGACAGGATAAGGAAGGACAAGACATGGCAGATATGGGGCCGATTTCGAGACGGCATGCACTTCAAGGCGTTGGCGGACTAGGGGTATCGGCGTGGCTCGCAGTAGGGGCCCACGGCGGCGAGCCTGCGGCGGGGCAGACAGCCGACATGCCCGGGCGGGCGAATCCGAAGATTGTCGAGAAGGTCTTCACGACCATGTTGATCGATACGCATGAGCATCTGATCGAGGAGAAGGAGCGGCTGGAGGCCTCGCACCCGCGAGTCCAAGCGGACGATTGGAGCCTGCTGCTGAGCCACTACCTCAATTCCGATCTCCTCGTCGCAGGGATGCCGAAGGACGCGTACGACGCGTTCTTTTCGCGCAAGACCCCCGTGGCGGACAAGTGGCGGCTCCTGGAGCCGTACTGGCCGGCGGTCAAGAACACCGGGTACGGCCAGGCCGTGCGAATTGCGATGCGGCAACTCTACAATGTGGACGACCTGTCCGCCGCCACCGTGAGCAAAGTGCAGGCGGCGTACGAGCAGACTCGAAAGCCGGGCTTCTACAAACACATCCTGTGCGAGCTGGGCAAAATCGAATCGTGCCAGGTGAATTACCTGAACCGCGCCTTCTACGAGACGAGCATGCCCACGCTGTTGATGCAGGACATCAGCATCGTCGGGATGTTCGCGGGCCCGGACATCGACGGCCTGAGCAAGCCGACCGGCCTCGAAGTCCGCACGCTGGACGACTGGCACGCCGTCATCGACTGGTGGTTCGACAAGTACGGCAAGTATGCCGTCGCCGTCAAGTCGGGCAACGCGTACAGCCGGGACATCGACTACGAGCAGATCCCCGCGGGCAGAGTCGAGGGGCTCTTCAGGAAGCGGATCGTGAACGAGTTGCTGCCGGCCGCGGAGAAAAAGGAGCTGGAAGATCACCTTTTCTGGTACGCCGCGCAAAAGGCCACACAATACAAGCTGCCGATCAAGCTGCACACGGGCTACTACGCCGGCCAGAACGGCATGCCGCTCGACAGGCTCAGTCACAATGCCGCTTCCGCCGGCGAGCTGTGCCGCAAGGCCCCGGATACGAAATTCGTCCTCATGCACATCTGCTACCCGTACTACGAGGAGCTGCTCGCCATCGCGAAGCAGTACACGAACGCCTACGTCGATATGTGCTGGTCGTGGATCATCAACCCGATCGCAGCGAAGGACTTCCTGAAAAAGTACCTCGTCACCGCCCCGGCCAACAAGATCCTGACCTTCGGCGGTGACTACGTCCCGGTGGAGCTGATCCTCGGCCACGCCACAATGGCCCGCCGCGGCATCGCCCTGGCCCTGAGCGAGTTGGTCGAAGAAGGCTGGCTCACCCTCCCCGACGCCATGGACCTGGTAGACCCGATCATGCACAACAACGCCCGCCAACTCTTCAACCTCGCGGAGAAAACGCGGGTCCTTCAAGACGTGCCCTGGGGCTGACCCCTTTTTTCGCTGATTCTGTTGCAGTGATTGAGGTGACGTGGTATCATCTTGGCATCAGGCGAAGGAGAATCGGATGTTGGGAGTGCCTAGGACATTGGGCCATAACGACGTCAAGACGACGATGATCTATACCCATGTCTTCAACCAGGGACCGGCTACAACCATTATGCGGAGAGAAAACGCCGGGTCACTGAGATCTGTGACAACAAGAATGACAGAGTCTTCACCCTGGGTCGGCCTGAGTTTGCCAGCCCCCTGGAGAGGAGACTCGCAGCTTCAATGTCGTGAAGGAGGATCCAATGAAGCGATTGCTGCAACAGCTCCACGACTGGGCCGAGAGACTTCCTGAAAACCAGAACAAGCTATTCCAAGCCCTTGTCTCGCGTGCTGAGCCAAGGATGCGAAAAGGACAATTTGCAGACGACTCCCTCTTTCAAACGGCATCTGTGTATGCCCTGTTAAGGGCGTTTTTTAGATTCGTTGCTCCTGTTGGATCAACGCGGGCTGCGGCCTGGATGGAGACCCCTGATCCCCCTTGGCCAAGATGGTCACAAAAGGACCCTTGGAATGTCTGCTACTACGCAGGTCCTGAAGGTGATATGTACCAAGACATAGGACTTGTCGAATCTGGTGAGAAAGGCTTTCGGATAGATGAGAATACGTGCAGGTTGTTCTGCCGTCGGCTAGACTACTTTTCCCGAAGACTCCCACCCGAGGACCAGTTGACGCTAAAGGCTCTGATCCTGCGATCCATGCATCCGATACAACGCATGAGGCTTATTGGATCAGGAGAGATTCTGAATCGCTCTGAGAGATTACTTGTGTCAAGACTCAAAGCTCGGTTCCGACCCGCCCAAGATCTGAAGGAGAGTTAGGCGGTGCAGCACCTAGTGATGATCGTTAAGGTTAGCAGGAAGTGCAACCTACGTTGTGCGTATTGCCTTGACCGGTATTCCAAAGGCAGCGGCATGATGTCTTTCGAAGTGCTTGCCAACACCATCGTCTGGGCGTTGAAGGGGGGCAGAAGACGGACCGTAAACTTCATCTGGCATGGTGGCGAGCCTACGCTCCTGCCTTGCTCTTTCTATCAGAAGGCACTCCTGCTCCAGGCTGAGTTCGTGGAAGACGATCAGCGAATCTCAAATCAAATCCAAACGAACGCCACCCGAATTACTCCGGATTGGGCCAATTTCTTAAGGCAGTTCGAGTTCTCCGTTGGGGTCAGCCTTGACGGACCAGCGGCTGTACATAATGCGTATAGGGTTGGAACTAAGCAACACGGCACGTTCCAAGATGTCCTAAATGGGATTGAGATTCTGCGGAAGTATGATATTCCAATCTGCGTTCTCGCAGTAGTGACCGATAAGACGATCGAACTCGGAGCCGAGCGATTCCTCGACTTCTTTCTTGAAAACGGAATCAACAATCTCGCACTGAACGCCGTCATGCCTTCGCTCCATCGCTCAGCAGACAGTATGGGATTTCGCCACTATTTAGATCCGGAACGCAGGAATCAGTTCTATTGTTCGCTCTACGACGCATGGCTGGATCGAGGGTGCGACGAGATTCGCATAAGAGAGTTTGATGCGATACACAATGCGCTGATAGCGAAGCAGAGCAGCCTTTGCGTCTTCACGGGTGACTGTCATGGCCACTACTTCGAGGTAGACGTTGATGGAGCGATAACCCACTGTGACAGCGAAGGCGAGAACAAAGCCAGTCTTGGGAACGTCTTGACCAGTCCTTTCGACGATATAATCAGCGGTGTCAGGCTGCGTAACCTTCACGAGAAGGCAGAACTCGAGAGGAAGGCGATGCGCAGGTGCCCTGAATTTGGTGTCTGCAGAGGTTGGTGTCCGCAGCAGAGACTTATCTCGAAGATCTACTACAGCGGGCATGATGATGCCTGCTGTGGATTGGCTACGTTCATTCGGCACGTTCGGCGGCGTCTGACCAGTCATCCAGATCTCCTGGCTCGCTACGCAGGTGCCAGTGAAGTCGGTTCCTCTTGAAATAGGTGGAACGGCTCTTGGGGGCGGGGGCACCCCGAAGCAGCCCTTCCGTGCTAAAGCCATCCATGAGGTCAACGCTCAGGGGGCCGTTGTCAAATCTGAAGGATGTGACCCGCTCATCAGCGTTCGGCGTCAGAATACCCATGCCATGCCTCCAGGAGTTCATGCTGATGCTGCAACACGATTCGCTCGATGCTGCGGAGTTCGTGAGCGGCAAACCCGATATTGCGTACCAATTGCACGGGGCTCAGCCAGAACTTCGCAGAATACCGTTCTCGATCCACGTGGATATGGGGAGGCTCGTTCGGCTCATGGCTGTGCCAATACAGTCGACACGGGCCGGTTGTCAAGACCGTCGGCATTTGGAAATCCCCATAGTCCTTTTGACCTAATGGTAACAGATTGAGGACTGGATATCAAAGGATAATTTGACGGAGCCGGCACTCTATGAGTTCAATTCTGTGTACTCCGCCAGGAGGCGGAGGTAGAGGCGGTACTGGTCGAGGGAGACGCCGGGCGGGGTTTGGTGATCGACGCTGGGGATGAAGCCGCCGGTCTTCATCAGCGGGAGCAGACGCTCGAACTCGGCGCGGATCGCTGGTTCGCCCTTATCCATGACCATTTTGTCGTAGTGGCCGATCATTCGCAGGTCGGGGAAGCTCCGGCGAAGGTCCATGCCGTGAACACCCGCCTGGCGTTCCAGCGGCAGGACGCCCCAGATGCCCATGTCCTGCAGCCACGGCACCATGCGCGTCACGTCGCCGTCGGTGTCCACGATGGGGATGATGTCCAGCTCGCGGACCATCGGGATGAATTGCCGGTAGTAGGGGGCGAGGAACTCGTTGAAGATCTCACGGGAGATCATGGGTCCGTGGTTGTACGACATGTCCTCGGCAAACGTCATGAACGTCGGCACGCAGACCTTGGCGATCTTGCGCAGCGTGCGGACGTGGAAGTCCATGAGGTCCTGGTTGATCCTGTGAATCAGCTCGGGCTGATCGTAGAAGGCGTACATCTGCCGCTCGATGTTCATCAAGGTCCGCGGGAACCAGAACCACCCCTCGAACGTGATCCACACGACGGCGTCGCCTCGCTTCTGTCGCTCGGCCCACGGCCGCATCGATTCGATCTCTGCATCGTGTGGCGGGTAGAGGCGCGGGCGGACGGCGAGGTAATCGTTCATGTTGCCGACGATGCCCTCGACGTGGTGCTGCATGGCCTCGATGGTCGCCTCCGTCGTGCTGAACCAGAACTGCATATACGGGTCCAGCCCGAAGTACTGCGAGATGTCGAAGACGCTCCGACAGCGCCCGGGCAGCCCCTCGCCCCGCCATCGCTCGATGGTCTGGTCCCACCACATGGCCCACTCCCACCGGGGGAGCCGGTCCACGCTCTGGAACTCCATTACCGCCCGAAACCGCTCGACATGGTTCATGCAGGCAACTCGGGCTCGCCACAAGGACGATTCGTCCCAGCTCACAATCGTCCGGAGCGAGCTACTTGATCTTATAGCTGACGGTCATGCCGTCGTTTTTGTCCATGGAGGAGCGGATCGTGACGGTGTCGTAGTCGGGACTGCCCTGGACGTAGTCGAGGAAATCCTTCATCGCGCGGGCCGACTGAATCACGTTGTCGGCGACGACGACCGCGCCCACCTTCATCTTGGGCTCCAGAATCTTCAGGTACTTGAGGTAGTCCTGCTTCAGGGCGTCGATGAAGACGAAATCGACGGGGCCCTCAATGTTGGGCAGGGTCTTGAGGGCGTCGCCTTCCACGACAGTGACGATATTCTCCAGGCCGACTTTCGCCACGTTCTCGCGGGTCTCCTTGACGGCGCCCGGGTTGATGTCGTGGGTCCAGAGGTGACCACCGGTCCGCTCGAAGGCGATCCCCATATTGATCGCGCCGAACCCGCTGGCCGAGCCGACCTCGACGCCTCGCTTGGCGCCGGAGCTCTCGACCAGGATGCGGAGCATCATCGCGTCGCCCGGTGTGGTGTTGAGACTCGTCCGGTGAAAGTTTTCGAGGAACTGCTTCCTGAATTCAGGGCTTTTATTGTTCTGATCGGCCGCATAAACCATCAGGCCGGCGAAGGACATTACAGCGATGCACAAAATCACGGCAACAACATGATGCTTCTTCATGACTGACTCCCCGGGTGAATCTACCATTTACGATTTTCCGATTTGCGATTTCAGCAAGCATGCTTCGCATCTCAGACTTCACACTTGATACTCTTGATCTTACACCGTCTCAGCTAGGGCGCTGTTGATGCGTTGGATGGCCTCGTCGATTTCCGCGGGGCTCTTGAAGCCAATGGTGACGGCATCGAGCAGGCCGCCCTGCATGGCGAAGCGGATGGACTTTTCGCGATCTTCCGGCTTGGTGAAGTCGCCCTCGCCCATGATTTTCATGCCGATGACGCCCCGGCCCTTCTTGCGCATCAGGGCGATCTGCTCCATCACGGGTTTCACGTGAGTTTGATTGCTCTGGGCATTCCACGTTTTGCTGTCCGCCGTGTCCATGTGGGAGCCCTGCGGGTTGACGCGAACCAGGTGGACATCGACCCAGTCGAGCTCGACGCCCCGCGCCAGCGCGGGCAGACTGTGACAGGAGACGCCGTGGGCCCGGATGATCTTCTTGTCCTTGGCCTCCTGCATCGCGTCCATCACGCGTTTACGCTCTTCTTCCCAGTTCGGGGTGGTGGTGCAGTGGACGAGCAGGCTGTCGATGTACTCGACGCCGTAGTCCTGGCGGTAGCGGTCGATGTCCTCCAGAGGCTTCTCCGGGTTGCCGCCCATCTTGGTCTGAATGAAGAGTTTTTCCCGCGGCAGGCCCTTGATGGCCTCTTTGAGCATCCCGTGCGTGCGATACGACCGGGCGATATCGATGTAGGTGATGCCTTGATCGTAGGCATACCGGATGAGGCGATTGAAGCCCTCCTGGCCAAGCTCCTGCTGGACGCGGCCTGAGTTGGTGCCGCAGCCGATGCCCAGCCGGCTGAGCTTCAGCCCGGTCTTGCCCAGCGGCACCTGATCGACGGCCGTCTTCTTCGGCCCCGACCACCCGATCCTCGCCGCCGGTGACAGGAGAATCCCGCCGGCGACTGCTGCCGTTCGTTCGATGAATTGGCGTCTCGTGATTTCTCTTCTATGCATGCGTGACTCCTCTTAATGTCGTTACGAGCACATCGCGACAATCCCGTGGTTTCAATCCTGCAACTGTGCAGCCACACGGCACCGGCCCAAGCCCGGCGTCCCCTCCATGCTGCCAAAACCGCCCCGAAATTGCAAGGGTTTTGTCAGACGTGTGCCGGACGGCTGGAGGGGGAGCTGAGCAGCAGTGGCAGTTGCACGACCACGAGGCCGGCGAGCATCAGGGCGCAGCCGGCCAGGTCGCGCGGGCTAAGGTGCTCGTGGAGGATCACGTAGCCGGCCAGTGCGGCGAAGACCGTCTCGAGACTCATGACGATTGCCGCGTGCGCGGGCGGGGACGTTCGCTGACCGACGATCTGCAGCGTGAATGCGACTCCGGCCGAGAGCACTCCGCCGTAGAGAATCGGGATGGCCGCCTGCCAGATGGGGGCGATGGCGATCTCCTCAAACAGCACGGCGGCTACCAGGCTCAGGGCCGAGCACGCGACGAATTGCAGGCAGGCAATGCGCAGTGGGTCGGCCCGCTTGGCGAGATAGCCGATGATGTGGACGTGGACGGCCCAGAAGAACGCGCCCACAAGGACAAACAGGTCGCCCCGCCCAACGGTGAAAGAGCCGGTGAAGCTCAGCAGATACAGGCCCGCGACAGCCAGGACCGCACCCGCCCAGACGGAGATGCCGATCCGCTGGCCAAGGATGCGGCCGAAGATGGGGACGAGCACGACGTAGAGGCTCGTGATGAAGCCCGCTTTGCCGGCGGTCGTGTAGACCAGCCCGATCTGCTGCATCGAGGCGCCGCCGAAGAGAGCCAGGCCGGCCAGGGCGCCTCCGCACAGCAGGAATCGGAGGCCGCGTCTGCCGTCGCTTGGGTGCCCGTTCACAGGAAGCATGCGGATCACCGGCACGAGCGTCACGGCCCCGAGCGCGAACCGCAGTGCGTTGTACGTCATCGGCCCGATGTGGCTCATGCCCATCCGCTGGGCCACGAACGTCGTGCCCCAGATGAACGCCGCCACCAGCAGCAGCAAATCACTTCTCAGCGTCTTCGTTTGCATCAATTCCCAGACTCATTCATCGCTTGCCCCCCGGACTGCCGGCGCGATCTGACCGCCCCGGTATCCGGCCCGGCGAAGCGTCCGACCACTATAGACTTTCCCCGCCATTTCTCAAGCCCGTGGTATTCTCCTGACGCCGGCAGAATTGACTTGCCCGCCCGGTCATGCTATCGTCTTTCCAGTTGCTGAAAGGATGGGCATGAGGCACAAAGGAGAACGATATGGCGAGTGAGAATAAAGTGGAATGTTGTCCGCAATTCGATCCGGGGCCCTGGGATGGCAAGGAATTGAGCTGGAAAGGCCGCAGGTTTGTGAAGGACCGGGTCCGCAGCTTCCTGCACATCCCGCTCAACTTCGGCTCGGTGATGGTGCGAAACATGAAGCAGATCGAGGCCGCCGGCGCCAAACCGGCCGAAACGATCGTGCTGTCCGACGAGAACTCCCTGTGGGGCGCCGACGTCTACATCGGCGTCGCCAAGGACGTCCCCAACGCAGCCAACGTCACGATCTCCGGCACATTCCTGAGCAAGGTGTTCGAGGGCCCGTACCAAAACGTGCGCAAGTGGATCGAAGAGACGAAAACCTTCGTCGCCTCCCGCGGCAAGCAGCTCAAGAAGCTCTACTGTTACTACACGACTTGTCCCAAATGCGCCAAAAAGTACGGCAAGAACTACGTCGTGATCCTGGCCCAAGTATAGCATGCCATTTTTGCTGCGCGGCGCCTTGATCCAGCTCTGGCAACATGCTATCATGTTACCAGTTGATGGAACGGACACGAGCGTTGGGAACGTCATATAGAAAGAGAGCAGACGACTATTCCCAGGCTAACGGAAGAACTCATTGCTCAGTCCCGCGTGATCGCGAGGGGTCGGCGGATACGCGATCTGGAGAGACTTCTCAAGAAGTACGGCGGAGTATCTTCGATGTGGACCAAGAAGAGCAGTCCGGCAGTTGAATTCCGTGGGGAGAAGTACGAATATCATTGGTACGAGCATCATGGGATCGGGAGATTCGAGGTCAAGAAGAAGAAGGTGAGAGACGTATGATCGTGAAACTGAAAGAGAAGAATCCTGACTTCCCGGACCTTACGGTGGATCAGCCCTATTTCGTCATTGGAGTCGAAGCGAATGATTACCGGATATTGAACGATCATGGCAAGCCGTATCTCTATCCTCCGGATTTGTTCGAGGTAATCGATTCGCACGAGCCGAGCATTTGGATCACCGAATACGGCGATGAGGGGGAACGCTATTCCTATCCGGCGGAACTGAATCACGCAGGATTCTTTGAAGATTACTTCGACGGGAAGGACGACGCTCTCTCCACGTTCTGGCACGTGGTGAACAAACGCCTCTCCGAAGCAGCGTGAAGGCAGCCATATGTCGCATGGCGACAAAGGCGCAGCGCAGACACTAGCTATACGGAGCAGTAAGGAGCGACCATGCAAGTTGAACCAGAAAAAGCCGAAGACTCTGTGGCGGGATGTAGCATCGAATCCGCATACCAGGCAATCAACCAACACTGGGCTCATGCAGAGCAGGAGCGTTGGTCTATCCTCTACAACTTTCTGACGGCGAGTTCTATTCTCTTGCTCGCTTGGGCCACGATCTTCGGAACAGACGCATCAACGATCAGGGCGACAGTTCTGGCTTTGCTGTCCCTTGGCGGCATGATTATCAGCGGATTATGGATCATGATTGGTTGCAGAGTCAACACGTTCATCAGGAAGTACGGTGAACTTGGAGAGGCGGCAGAGGTGAGACTGCACATTGATGGGCTTGGTCCGTTCCACGGCGGAGAGAACCTTCGTCATGACAAGAGAGGTCCAAAGACGACTGCGGACACACTCCAGTGGGTCGGCACCTTAATCCCGTCGCGTTACTTTGTGGCGGTAATCCCTGGTATCTTCTTGCTTGTGTACCTCATTCTTTTCGTGCTGTCATTCTGGTCATAGGCGCTGGGCTCTGGATCAAGGTTCGGCTTAGATTCGGAGGAAGTTGGCAGTTTGCCATATAGGGCGCAGCGGCTGGTCAGGGACTGGGCATCGCAATACCAGCAGGAATTGCTGCGGATGTGGCAGACCAACGAATTCATGCAGTTGCCCGGTCTGGAGTAAGAGAGAGATGGATACTCCCAAAGTTGAATCGGTCAGGCCGCTGGAAGGTAAGCGGTTGTTGGTCAAGTTTGAAAATGGCGTGGAGAAGATCTACGACTGCAATCAATTGCTGCATCTGGAGATGTTCCAACCGCTCAAGAATGAGGCATTTTTCAAGTCAGTGAAAGTTGACGCTGGGGGGTACGGCGTTTCCTGGAGCGACGATGCGGACTTGAGCGAATACGAATTGTGGGTCAATGGCAAAGAGCCTGCATTAGCCGGGTGATGGGTCAGGGCTCTTGCGAGGTTCCGGTAAGGCGTTTGAGGGCGGCGTCTTTGTCGGTGGGGGGCATGCGGCTGTGGCGGACGGCTTCGGCTAAAGTCGCGATCGTCTGGTCGTAGGTGCGGCGGTCTACGGGGTAGGGGGTTTCGTCCTTGCCGCCGTGGGCGAAGGAGTAGCGGGCGGGGACCTCGTAGGAGGGCTTGGCGCCGTAGATTACCTCGCCGACCAACGATAGGGCGCGGACGGTCTTGGGGCCGACGCCCTCGGTCGCGATCAGTTGCTCGTAGTTCTTCGGGCGAGTGTCGCAGAGCAGGTGGAGGATTTTTTCCAGGTAGCGGCTCTTCGAGAAATCCTCGGCGAGGACCGGGTGCTGCGTGAACTCGGTATTCTCCAGTTGCAGGAACGTTAGTTGCTCGCCTTCCTTGCGGATGCTGATCATCCTGCTCAGCGGCGAGGCATGGGCCCGCAGGATCTGGATGTCCTTCATCAGCGGCTGGTAGCCGGCGTCCACCATTTCCACGCTGAGCTGCCGGGTCGATTCGCTGTCGCGGGCGGTCAGGTTGAGCAGGTGCTGCCGGCGGCTCGGGGCGACGATGCCGGTGTGCGGCTCGCAGACGAGGTCGTGGACGTTCTCGGAGAACCAGTGATATCGCCGGGCGGAGGCGTCGGCCTCGTTCATGCCCTGCTGCACGACCGCCCAGGCGCCGTTGCGCGAGAAGAAGAACGCATGGTGGTAGATCTGGTAGCCGTCCTGGACGAGCGAGTTGTCCACCTTGGCCGCCATGCGCGAGTTATAGACGAGATTGTTCACGGAGCCGTCGGGCAGGCTGAGCTGATCACCCCAGGCGGTGATCTCGTCGGGGGTCTTGCGCGAGGTCTTGCCTTTGCCGCCGCAGATGAACAGGCCGAGGTCTTTCTCCTCATGGCGGATGGCCTCCTTCAAAGCGGCAGTCAAGATCGTGGTCAGGCCGGAGGCGTTCCAGTCGAAGGCCAGCACCGTGCCCAGCGACTGGAACCAGACGGGGTCGGCGATCCGGCGGACGAACTCGTCCGGGCCGTACTCGGCCACCAGGACCCGCACCATCTCCCGGCCCAGCTTGACCATCCGCTGATACAGCCACGGCGGGCACCGGCCGGTGTCCAGCGTGAACGTGGCGATGCCTCTACGCATACCGTGACCCCATGGAATTCCTGTCGGCGATTGCTACGCCGTTCATTCCTATTGTAATGCTTCCATGAGATACTATCCACTCGGGCCGACGAAAGTTCGCAGCCGCGCGACTTCATGGTGAATCACTGGGGCTTTTCGGTTCTCAGGCGTGCGCGGACCTCGTCGGTCAGATCGACGCAGCCGCCGGAATACAGGACCTTCTGCGTGCCCATCCCGGTCATGAACCCTTCGCCCGAGGGAAGGTCTTCGGGCTCGTCCTTGGAGAGCACCAGGTCCAGGCCCTTCTCGGTGGCCAGTTGCCGGCTGATTCGCACGATCTGATTGAATACCTTCTGAGTCCAGATCTGCTGGCGGAGCATTGCCAGGCGGTCCGGCGACTCCCGGCGGCTCTCCAGGCGGAGCTTCTTCTCCATCAGTTGCTCGAGCTGTTTCGTGTAGTCCTCGGTGCCGGGTTTGAGGGTCTTCAGGCCGGCCTCTTCCGAGTCGATCTCCCTGGCCAGCTCGCTCAGCTCCGCTCGGGCCTTGCTCCGCTCGGCCATGATCTCCCCCATCTGCTTGTCCTCCCGCGCACGCTCCTGGATGATATGCAGCATCGAGACGACTCCGATCTTCGACTGCGTTTTTGGCGCCTGGCCCGTCGATTCCGCGTTGCTGAATACGTCGCGAGCGAAGAACGCCGTGATGCCCAGAACGAAACTCAAAAGAACCAGCCTGACCTTCATGGTGTAACCTCCCAAAATCCCTGTTCCAACATCATCGCCTTTCCAACCGGCACGAGGGAAATCCGCCGGAACGCTGCGCCGTCGTTTTCACGTACGCGCACGGGGCCTCATCCTACCAGAACTCCGCACGTTTGTCGTCAATGAGCCGGCCAATTCACAATGCAATCCCAACGTCGGCTGGTATGGCGGGCTACGAGTGGCAGCGGCAAGCGCCAGCTTGCCGATGGTCTTTGCGGATACAACGGAGACCGCCGCCATGGGCTTACTGCTCCGGAATGATGGCGGCGCGGGAGCGTATGAAGGAAGGGCTGGGTATGGGTGACCCAGCGCGCAGGAGAACTGCGACTTACTGGTGCTGGCGGCAGGCATGGTCGTTGTCGCGAGGGAGTGTCTTTGTACGGGCACAGGGTCATGCGGCGCGGCCGTCTCCTGACCGCAGATGAGCTCCTGCGGCCAGCAGCCATACGCCCGTGCACAGGACCGAGACCGCACAGACAATCGCCACGGGCAACAGGGCCTCGATCATGTCGCCATAGACTCCGTGCAGAAACAGATCGTCAGGGCCCTCCCATGCGGGACCGCCTGGGAGGGGAAAGTCCGTTATCCACGACAGGGGCGACATCGCCGTCGTGCTGCCTGCCGCCACGGAAGCTATCGTAAACGATACGTGCTTTGCCATCGGCTGAGAACCCTTTCACAAGGATGGGGCCGGAGCTGCGTGTCCGGGCGCCTACTTCGGCAGGTTCTTTTCGAGTTCCGCCAGTTTCTCGGGCGAGACGGTCTCGGCGTGCAGATCGCCGAAGATGACACGGTACTCCTTGTCGGAGACCTTCCACCGCAGCAGGACCTTGTCCGCGTCCTTGGGGGCAACGGTCTGGCCGTAGTAGGCGGGGTCCTTCCCGTCGCCCATAAGCCCCATGAAGAACCTGTAGACGCGCCGCATGGGCGTCCCGGCATCCATGAGTCTGTTGATTCTGTCTTGCTCCGTCAGACCTTTCAATTCGTCCTTCAATCGCGCGGCTGCAGGGCTGTCGCTCTGATCAAGTTCTGACTGTATGCCTTCGGGCGGCGCGACGCTGATACTCCCCGGGTACTTGCCCAGCAACTCCACGCACTGCTTCAAGCCTTCGATCGTGCCCTCTTCGGTAACAGGGCCTGGCGGCTTGTCCACCACAATCAGATAACCCTCCGGTACGACAGATGGCTCGAACTCGGTCCCCGTGAGAGGGACATCCCACTGGATATGGTCCAGCACGCCGTGGATGCTCATCCTGCCTCCCGTCTTGGCAAACCCGCTTGCGATCTGCTCATACCGCACTGGCGTGCGTGTCTTCACATCCACCCATAGCTTGACATCCACCTGCGGGTCTGTGATCATCGCCCGGAACCCACCATTGTTGGGATCTGTCGTGCGAAATCCTTCTACCTCTACACCATCGACGGTGGATCGACCCAGGCTCTCGTGTTTGCGTTTCATGATCGCTTTGAGAAACGCCTCTGGGTCGCAGGGTCGAGTGAGTCCTTCCCGCATCCGCTGAAACCCGGCATCGTCCAGTTCCGTGCGCGCGTATCTCTTCGACGGGAGGTCAATCTGAATGAAAGTCTTTTTCTGCATCGAGAAATAGCCTTCGGCCTCCGGTGTTTGCCCACCGTTGGGGTCCGTACGTTCACGGTCGTGTCTCACACCCCATTCCTTTGAAATTAACCACGTACCCCGCTCCCCCCAATTGGAAGGCTTGCCGGGGGCTGCATCACTGCTCGTCACGACACTCCAGTTGCACCGGAACGACCTGGCCTTCTCAACTTGGGCCAGGACGTCCGCGAGGGCGATCCCGGACCCGGTGGTCCGCCAGAGCGACAGGCCGATCGCGCACGCGATGATGACAACCGCGGCAACCGCAAGTTTTGTGAAGGGGCTTCTCATGATGATTCTCCATATCCTCGGCTCTCTTTGAGCCGATTTGCGTTCTACTGTCCTTGTGTACGCCGTCTTGACCTTCTCGAAGACGGCATCGTCGGGTGCGGCGTTGGCTTGCACCGCCGCGGCGCTGAATAGTCGCCTCATTTTGTCTGCGGAATTCACGTTTCTACCTCGCTGTTGAGCAATGCCCGCAGCTTTTCCATGCCGTACCGGTAGCGGCCTTGCACCGTATTGATCGAGGCATTCTGGATTTTGGCGATCTGTCGAAATCCCATGCCCCCCTCGAATCGCAGCGTAACCACCTCTCGCTGCTCCAGGGGCAGCTCTGCCATCGCCTTGGCGATTCGCTGCATCTGCTCATTCACCACGGCCCATTGGTCGGGCGCACTGACCCGGGCCGCTTCTATCACTGTGTCGTCGAGCTGAGCCGCCTGATGACGTTGACTGTCGCGCCTGAGCGTGCGAAGGCGGTTCATCAGACATGTGATCAGGAAGTTCTTCAGATTGCCGTGCTCGCTGATCCTGTCGTAGGACTCGGCCAGCCTGAGGAACACGTCCTGAACGGCGTCCTCCGAGCGATGGATGTCGCCTGTCAGGAGAATCGCGAGTTTAAGCAGATCGAGTTTGTACTTGTCATAGATCAGGCGCAGAGCATCGACGCTGCCCCGTTGGAGTCTCCAGATAAGCCGCTTTTCGTCCAGCATGGCGCCCAACCTGCCCATGAATCGCGATTCTTTGAGACTGTAGCAACGTTACAGAGCATAGTTACCCCGTTTCGCGTTGTTGATGGAGGGTGACGATGGTTTGGCAGCGGGCGGGAGCGTGTAGGTCCCGCTGCATGTCCAAGGCAATGCGACGGCG
>Ga0315277_10003439_pt1 | contig 21431 bp, 11 predicted proteins | sample YL17G05_15_MG_FD_203695 | JGI IMG/M metagenome (GOLD analysis project Ga0315277, IMG submission 203695) | Sediment microbial communities from Yellowstone Lake, YNP, Wyoming, USA - YL17G05_15 | ecosystem: Environmental > Aquatic > Freshwater > Lake > Sediment | place: USA: Wyoming | collected...
TCTTTGAGCATGGATTCTAGCAGTTTGATGGTTTCGCTGTCAGTGTCTGGCGGTATGACTATGTTTGTCCACCCAATGTACGCTGTCGCTCCTTTGTCAATGAATGCTCTTGCCAAGTCCTGCCCTCTTAGCTTCAGGCTCCAGCAACCCATCGCAATGATGATACTTCTGGGAAACCGTCCAGCCAGATTGCCTATGAAGCTTGGAGTCACAGCGAAATAAAACTTGTCCGGAGCAAATGAGTAGTTGCCTTTAGTCAAGAGCCCGTTTCGCTGCTCCCATGAGTATGCGTCTTTGTCGTATTCTTCAGATGTAAACAAATCCACGGTCTCGTTGTCTTCCCTCAGTGCAGAGTGCGAACGCAGGATTACTACGCCATAGTCTCGTTTGGTAAGCTCCTTGTAGAAATTGACTGTCACATTTTCGCTTCCGTAGTAAGTCACGTTGAAACCTGCTTCGGACAGCATGTTGGAGACGGTTTGGTTGAAGTTGCTGTTTGGAAACTGCGAGCCAAGTTGGTCAACTATTGCGGCGTTGAGTGAGAATTTGTTGGGTGTCTGAAGAAGGGAAAAGGAAACCACGGAAGCCACGATTATTGTGGAGGCAAGGGCAATAGACAGTGCCGCAAGTTGTCTGTTCGAAAATCGCGGTTTTTTTCTGGTGACGGCTTCTTTCGTCTTGCTCATCTAGTGGATTCTCCATGCTGGAGATCTGGAAAAGAAGGTCGTGGAAGTTTATTTCTTTTCGCGTTTCGCTAGGCTTACCATTGCGCCAAAGGCGGCGAGCAGCATGAAGTAGGTGGCCACTTGGGATGCTGAGGTGTTTTCAGTTAGCGATATCGAGTGGCCGCCTACTGGGGTCGGCGTGATTGATGAGTAGTATGCTACTGCTCCATGAACTGAATTTGTGAGCACGCCTATTGTGGTTATGCCTTCTCCCTGGGAAATTCCGTCAACGGTCCAGTGCAGGAAGTTGTAGCCAGATATTGGGGGAGCAACCAAAGTCACAGTGGTTGCTACGTCGTACCATCCTTCACCTGGAATTCCCGCCACGCCGCCAGGCATTGTACTTACAGTCAAGTAGTAATGAGTCTTCCAGTTCGCAGTTGCGGTTTTTGGTGCGTTCATCGTGATGGCGTCGCTCTGGACATAGTTCGCGCCAGATGCATCACCGTTCCAGAGAGTGAATGTTCGGCGAGTGCCGTTTCCATGGTTAACGATGCCTGCGGTGAGACCTGCGTATGCTGTGGTTCCACTGTCGTACCAGCCTTGACCGTTCGTTGTGCCGTAAGGTGAAAAGACGGTCAGGTAGTATTGGGTCTTGTAGTTGCCTGTAACGCTTCCGGATGTTGTGACCGTTATTGATCCACTTTGCGATGTTGACAGCCCGGAGGTGCTGGTCCAAACGTACTGCTTGCTGTTTGGGGTGACAACGAGTGGAGATAGATAGGCAAACGTGTGAACGGAGTCGATATCCCACCAGAAATACGTAGTCAAGCCCGTGTAGTTGTAGTCTCTGGCATCTATGTTCACAATGGGTCCTGGGAAGTCTGGGCCTACGCCTGTCTGGCTGAAAGTCACGTTGTATTGTGTGACGTAGTTAGCTGTGACGGTCTTGCCTTTGTCCATGAGAACTGTTGCTGGCGAAACTGTGGGATTTGCTATTTCGGCCATATCGGGGGTTGACCAGCCGTTGAATCTGTAGCGTGAGGACCCGGCGATTATGTCTACAAACGCTGCTGTCGACACCGGTGCAAGAGTGTTGACGTCATACCATCCAGCGCCCGAGGGGGAAGTGATGCTCGCTGGACTAGTAGCCAACATCAGATAATATTGGGTCTTGTAGCTGCCCGTGACACTTCCCGAGCCCGCCACCGTTATTGAACCACTCTGGGATGATGCCAGTCCAGACGTGCTTGTCCAAACGTATCGCCTGACGTTTGCACTGACTTCTAATGGTGACTGATACGCAAAGTTGTGGATTTCTCCAGCGCCCCACCAGAACGAGTGAGGCAAGTCGGCTACTCTATAGTTGGCTCCGTCAACGGTCAAGACTGTGCCATTGAAATCTGTGCCAACGCCTGTCTGGCCAAATATTATCTCGTATGAGCCTTGGGTGACGTAGTTGCCTGTCACGCTTCCTGAGCTTGCTACGACGAGTGTTCCATTTTGCAACGGGGACAATCCTGAGGTGGAAGTCCAAATGTACTGTTTGCTTGCATTCAATATGAGCGGCGAGGCAAAGCCGAACAGGTGGCTTGATCCGCTGTCCCACCAGAAGGAAGACGGTAGCGCGCCGTAGCTGTAGCCAGCGCCGTCAATGACTGTGATGTTTCCCGTGAAATCGGGGCCGACGCCCGTGTGGCTGAAGGTTATTTGGTATTGAGTCTTATAGTTCCCGGTGAAGGTCAGCGGGATCGACACTGTTATCGGCGAGGAAGGACCAGCTACGCCGGTAAGAATGAACCTCTTACCCGCTGTTGAACTTGAAACATTGCTATAAGCGTAAGTTACGACCAAGTTGGCATCAAACCAGTCGGAGTAAGGCATTTCTGCGTACATCTTGGAAACACCGCCTACTGCCATGATCGTGCCGGAAGCTGAAGAATCCAGACCCGACTGGGCAAAGGTAACGAAGTACTGTGTCTTCCAAGCAGCTGTCGCAGTCTTCGGACCGTTCATAGTTATAGGATTGCTTGAAGCGTAATTGTTTCCAGTCGCGTCGCCGTTCCAATTTGTGAAAGCTCGGCGGGTTCCGTTTCCATGGTTGACGATTCCTGATGCCAAGCCTGCATGTGCCGTTGCTCCATCGTCATACCAACCTTGGCCACTTATTGTGCCGTGGGCGGAAGAGACCGTCAAATAATATTGAATCACGTAGTTGCCTGTGACTGTCGTGTCAGCGGTCACCGTAATCGGCGAAGAAGACCCAGTGACACTATCGAGCCTAGACTGTTTGCCCGTAAGAGTGCTAGATACTGCTGTCTCATACGAATAGGCGAGAATGCCGCCTTCATCTACCCATACGGTATAAGGCAATTCAGTATACGCGCTTGATGTGCCGTTTACAGTCACGACCGTTCCGCTTGCGTCTGAAGCAAGCCCCGTCTGAGCAAAGGTGACCCAGTACTGGTGAACATACTGCGCCGTCACAGTCTTGCCCTCGTCAATAAGTATGGTCGTGTCGGGTGACATTGGGTCAGTAATCTCAGACATGTTGCCAGTTGTCCAGCCTGTGAAACGCCATCGCGATCCTGCTGGCACATACTGTGCAGTGGAGATGGATGCGAAACTTCCAGTGTCATACCATCCGGAACCGGAGGGTGCGGCCGTGCCTGGCGGATTTGCTGTAAGGTTCAAGTAGTATTGTGTCTTGTAATTTCCGATGATGCTTCCAAACATCGTTACGTTTATCGAGCCGCTCTGCAGTGTCGACAAGCCAGTTGTGCTGGTCCAAACATATCGCTTGACGTTTGCGGAAGCGACTGCCGGTGATTGGAATGAAAAACTGTGAGCTGTGCCTATTTGCCACACGAATGACACAGGCATTTGGTTCATGCTGTATGGGGTTCCATCAACTGTAAGCACTGCGCCAGTGAAGTCTAAGCCGACTCCTACTGCGTCAAACGTCACGCTGTTCTGGATTATGTAGTTTCCTGTGATGCTTCCTGAGGCCGTGGCTATCAGGGTTCCGCCTTGCAAGTTTGAAAGACCTGACGTGGAGCTCCATGTATACTGTCTGCTCGCGTTGACGGTGAGTGGCGAGGCATAGGCGAAGTTGTGGCTGGAATCCTTATCCCACCAGAAAGAAGTGGGCAGGCCGTTGAAATTGTAGTTGACGCTGTCAACTGTTGTGATCGTTCCCGTGAAGTCTGTTTGAACGCCACTTTGGTCAAATGCGATTTGATACTGGATCTTGTAGTTTCCGGTGACGGTGACTACGCTGGCAACCGTGATAGGCGAGGAAGGACCGGAGACGCTTGTCCGGCTGAATCTCTTGCCTGTTGTGGTGCTCAGAACGATGTCGTTGTAGGAGTATGTGACTGTTAAGCCGCTGTCGATCCACAGGGAGTATGGTAGATCAGTCGCTTCCTTTGTGTCATCGTTGACTGCCACCACTGCGCCCGTCGCGGTTGAGTCTAGTCCAGTCTGTGCGAATGTAACTTGATACTGAACGACGTAGTTGCCTGTGACTGTGGTAGACTCGGTCACGCTGATTGGTGAAGCAAGACCAGAAACGCTGTTGAGTCTAAACTGCTTGCCTGAAGTGCTGCTCGGAACTGGATTAGAATAGGAATACGTAACAGTAGAACCGCTGTCGGTCCAGAACGAATACGGTAAATCGCTGTAGGTTTTGCCTGGACCATTAACGGTTACGACTATTCCCGTTGCTGTCGAATCTAATCCAGCGTGTGCAAATGTGACTTGATATTGGGTTACATAGTTTCCTGTGACGGTGATGGGACCTATAACTGTGATTGGTGAAATGTGCCCGCTGACTGTATCAAGTCTGAATCGTTTGCCTCCGACGCTGCTCGGAACTGTGGAGGTATAGGAGTACGTGACTGAAGAGCCACTATCTGCCCACAGAAGGTAAGGTAAGTCCCCGTAAGTCTTCGCGCCGCCATTCACGCTCACAACTGTTCCTGTGGCAGATGAATCTAGACCTGTTTGAGCAAACGTCAACATGTATTGAATGACATAGTTGCCCGTGACGGTGGTCGGTGCGGTAACAGTAACCGGCGACGCTGGGCCAGTTGTGCTGTTGAGTCTGAAACGCTTGTTCGGGGAGCTGCTTGAAATTGAGGACGTGTAAGAGTAGACGATTGAGCTACCGCTGTCAACCCATAGGGCATACGGAAGCTCGGAATAGGTTTTTGAAGTGCCGTTCACTGTCACGACTGTTCCAGCTGCAGATGAATCCAGCCCGTATTGGCCGAAGCTAACTGAGTACTGTGTACAATAGTATCCTATGATGGTTGCTGGTTCTGCGACGATAAACTGGGACGGCGGACATTGGATGCTGGTCAGTCTGAATCGTTTGTTTGGAGTCGTGCTTGAGACTATTGAGCTATAGCTATAGGTAAGTGCGGAGCCGCTGTCTACCCACCATTGGTATGGAAGGCTCGTGTAGGCTTTAGCGCTACCGTTAACCGTCACCACTGTTCCTGTTGCTGTCGAATCGAGTCCGACTTGGGCAAATGTAACGAGATATTGAGTCACGTAATTACCCACTACGCTGGCTGGACCTGAAACGGTAATCGGTGAAGCAGGGCCAGAAACGCTGTTGAGTCTAAACTGCTTGCCCGAAGTGCTGCTTGAAACGATCGATGCGTATGAATACGTGAAACTGAGACCGCTGTCAACCCAGAAGGTGTAGGGCAGGTTGCTGTAGGTTTTGGCAGAACCATTAACGGTTACGACTGTTCCAGCTGAGTCTGAGGCAAGTCCCGTGTGATCGAAGACAACTGAGTACTGTAGGACATAGTGTGCCGTCGTGGTATGATTGGCATCCATTGTGAATGTAATCGGATTTACTCCGACGTCTCTTGCGACGCCGTCAACATCCCAATAGTTGAACCTGTAACGGGTTCCCGTCGTCACGTCAACGGTTGCTGGTGCGGTCAATGTGGCGCTGGAATCTTTGTTGTACCAGCCTTCGCCTGGAATCGCGGTAATGCTCGAGGGGTCGGTTCGGGTTGTCAGATAGTATTTCTGGGGAGGAGGGGTGCACATTATGCCTATGATTATCGGATGGTCCGACGTGGGGCTAACGCCGCTTCCCGGTATGTCTCCTGCTCGAATGACGTATGTCGAAGCTGCGGCGTCCCACCATGCTCGGTGGTCTTCGGCGTAGTAGCGTGTTTCAATCTCGCCTTTGTAGTAGCTGTAGACGCGTGAGGGATCGTTGGGCCAGTAGGCTTCATATTGACCCCATTTGAATTTGAAGAAAACATTCCAGCCTGCGGGACGAATGTCAAAACCAATGTTGCTGGCCTTACTGCGCAGGATGGACGCGGTGAATCCGGGGTTTCTGTATCTTTCTGCGTCAGAATTGGCCAGATCTGGCTGTGTCATGTTGTCGTATTTTATTTCAAGACCGCTTGGTCCTACGGGAGTCTTGACCCATGCTGAGCCGTTGTTGTAGTATAGAGTCACTTCGACATCTGACACTGGATTCAGTGTGCCCAGTGTGACTACTCTGAAGAACACGACGGTTTGAACTTGGACTATTGCCGATGCAGTTCCAATAGCGCCGTTGTTGTCGGTCACCGTCAGCTCAACGGTGTAGTTGCCGTCAACTGGATAGGAATGAGTCACAACTGGAACCGTTCCGACGAGAACAGAACCGTCGCTGAAGTCCCACCTGTATTGCACGATCGTACCGTCTGGATCGGAGCTTGCTGATGCATCAAAAGTTATGATCTGCTCGGGAGCAGGGAAGTCTGGTGAGTACGCGAAAGAAGCTATCGGGGATTGGTTAGCTTTCAGGGCGGGTGCAAGAAAAGCAGGCAGAACTAGCAGTATGCCGACTGCTACAATGACGGCTACGCTAAGCCTCACACTATCCCCTTCTCCCTGGTACTGTAGAGTGAATGCCTGCAAACTTTTTAAGGCTTCTGGAACTAACTTCTATTTCAGTTTCCTATTCTCAATGAAGGGCCAAGATGGGATGTCGCGTACGCGAAGTAATCGTTATTAGAATGTTCACTGCGTATATGTGATGGAGAAAAAGAGATGACTGCATACAAGTGGCTTGTTGTGATCATGGTCTCTTCAGTGTTGATGCTCACTTTTCCGCTGGGAATCGTTGCGGATGAGAGCAGCCCAGTTTCGGAAATCTTTGTTCCAGTGGACGTCTCGATCCAAGAGGCAATTAACAATGCCGCAGAAGGAGACACGATTATCATCCAGAACGGAGTACATAAAGAAGAGCAGTATCCGATATTCGTTAACAAGAGCGTGACGCTCTTGGGCGAGAACGTCGAGCAGACAATCGTTGATGCAAATGGAACAACCGTCGGCATCTTTCTCGTCAGCGCCAGCAACTCCAGAATCAGCGGCTTGACCGTGCAGAACACATCTCAAAGTGCTTCAGGCATTCATCTTGCCCACGTGGTAAATGCGGAGATATCGAATTGCACGATTACGAGATGCCCTACTGGAATTCAGCTGACGGATTCGACCAGCGGAAACATCACTATGAACCAGATCGTGAGTAATCTTGGCCCTGGGATCTACATGCACACTAGCAGCTGTTACAACAAGATAATCGGAAACAACATCACTGACAACCCCACGGGTGTGTTAGTATCCGACATGAATTGTCAGAATAATCTGTTTTACTACAATAATTTCGTCAACAACACTTTCCACCAAGATGACAAGGGATTCAACAGTTGGAATGGAACCTATCCTGTAGGCGGTAATTACTGGAGCAACTATACAAGCGTAGACTTGATGAATGGTGTCGATCAAGATGTTGCGGGCAGTGACGGAATAGCTGACTCTGCTTATCGTGACCTCGACTGGTATCCTCTGGTCAAGCCCATTTACTTTTACCGCATGTACAGTTTGAACGGGCAAGACTATTATGCTGTGATCGCGACCAATTCAACGGTTTCGAGCCTTCGATTCGATCCGGGTTTGGGTAAGTTTGTGAATTTCAGTGCGGTTGGGGATGACGGAACTACGGGTTGCTGCAGAGTTGCCATACCGAAAGGCGCGTTGTGGGTTGACGACCCTAAAGACTGGACTATAATGCTGAATGAGACAGCGTTGACAGATGGTCCTTTCATCGTTAACGACAGCGAGAACACATACTTTTACTTCACGTATGACCACAGCACACAAGCGGTTAGGATCATAGGCACGCATGCTGTGCCGGAGTTTTCTTTGCACGTAATACTTGCTCTGTTGGCTCTTTTGACGGGCATGTTTCTCCTCAGGAAGAAAACTAGACGGTCATTGCTTGCGAGTAGTTAAGAGTTAAATATGGAAATTCTCACAGTGTTAGCAAGATAGAGTATGAACAGCACATTGGCGAGCTGGAAGGAAGACATAATCGAGACTGCTTCTTTGGTCAAGATGTGCCTGACGTCATTCTGGTTCTGGCTCCCCGCTCTATATGCTTCTTGCCTGTTCATACAGATATGGGCGATGATGGCGATACACCCGCTGACTATACTTGTAGGGCCGGCGATTATTGCGGTCTACGCGATTTCTCAAGAAGAGAGAAGCATGAAAGCTCAGTACGGCCTCGGGGAGGAGAAGCCAAAGACGGTACTTCGCCCGTTCAATCTTATGCCTGAAAAGAGTGAAGGTTTCAAGTGGGACGTTGATAAATATCTTGAAGAATACAAAAAGATGACGGACAAGGATGACGAAAAGTAGAGGACAGAACCAAATCACTTAATTTCTCGAACGACTAGGTTTGATTGGTACGAGAAGGATTGAGCTATGAAGAAACTACCAGCAGCGTTGGGAATAATTCTGCTTTTTACGAGTTTTGCTATGATGATAGTTTCGAACATAAGTTATGGCGGATCATACTTCGACTGGGACAGTGACCCAAGCCCCGCAGAAGTGGCTGCATACCCTAATGTTTCCCGTGCGCTTGAGAAGGATGATTGGTTCAAAGTTGGGATATCTCCTGCTCAGGACTGGAATGAACACCTGCAACCATCGGATGCTAGCGTACCCGCTCCTTATCAGCCTGTTTTCGTGAACATCACAGATCCAGAAGGTCAGGAAACTGAGATTTACTGCGATTTCATGTTGGTTAGTCAGGAGGCAGCGCTCGTACTCTACAATATTACGGTTACAGAATTCCACAATATGGTGGGCGTACATTTTGACCCGCCGATATATCAGACCAAGCCCGGAATCGTGGCCAAAGCCACGAAGACTGGCAATTATACGGCGCGAATAGTGGCAATAATGGGCGGAGGAAGCCCCCCGTTTGCGATGACGATCACCAAGGCCATGGTGGTTACCGAGTGGATCAGCTACGCATATCTGCTTTACCCTGGCATCGCGCTATTCGTTGCAAGCGCCGTCTTGGTCGTCTACGGCTTTAGGAACAAGAAGATGAGTCGCTTGGCGAAAACTAGATCACTAAGGTGAGGGCATAGAGCAAGGCATCACTTTCAGCCAACTGTTCTTCTTTTGATTTGTGCCAGTCGCCCAGCGTGCCAGTAATTGTATATTGCCAGCGCAATTGCAACTGCAAGCAGCGCCGCCGCGATTACCAACGTGTTCTGCTGCAACGTGCCCATGTTGTATTTGAATGCTGCAAGTTCTTTTTCAACTTGGGATTCAAGAATGCTGAGGTCGTCTGCTGTCTTTCTGGAGCAGATTTCAACTTGCACATAGTAGATCTTCAGATAGTTGTTGTCAGCGAGATCCCAGAAGTCAACTTGAACCTTTAGCGAATATACCCCAGGCGTCGTGTCATGTGTTACGTCGAAAAGAAACGTGGCGTTCCTGAAGGCTTTTGGGGGAATCACTCCCAAGTCGGCGCCTGGGTTTGATTGGAGTTGTATTTTGTTGTTCATTGAGGGCGGGACGGCTGAGATGGACTTGATCTTCGTGTAATTGATTACTTCGTCTCCCTCATTTGTTACCATCAAGCTCACCGAGAAGGAACTGCTGGGGTAGACAGGGTTAGGGTTGATTTGATAGAAGAGCGATGACTCCACTTTTACGACTTCGACGGTGATGGCATCGTTGATCCCTGATTGATATACTGATGAGCCGTCTTGGTAGAGCTTGAACATTATGCAATGCGAACCGCGATGGGAAAAAACGAAGCTTGGAGTCAGCGTTATCGTTTCATAAGCCTGAATAGTGTCAGACGAATTGAACATCGGAGTCGGGTTAAAGTCGGAAAGGTTGTCAACGATCCATGATAGCACGTAATTGTGGCTTACGCTGTCATTATTGAGTAGGTCTACTTGACAAACGAAGGAGTCACCTAGGTACACTCTTGAAGGGCACGTGACTTTCATCGATAGTGCGGAATCTGGCGCCGCGTGGACATTGGGCAAGCTACCAGGCTTCAGAATGAACATTGTGGTTAAGAGAACTAGAACAAGCACTTTGATAGTTTTCAAATGCGCTATTCCTCTTGTTAGGATCGATAAGCTAGTCGTGGATTTAAGTATTTTCGGGCTCAAAAAAAGGGGAGGTTTTATTTTTTCCTCATAAACCCGAAGGCTGCGATAAGCAATGCAACTATTGCCAGTATCAATGCCAACCAAGTGTACTCCATTGGAGCTGATGCGCCGTCTTGACCTGCTGCGCCCGCAGGTCCTGTTGTGCCTTGTGGACCAGTTGGGCCCTCTGCACCTTGTGGACCCTGTGGGCCTATTGGGCCTGCTATTTCCTTCAATGTGAAAATCGTCGTTTTTGAGGACGCGACGCTGTCCCTTACAAGGATTGTGTAGTTGCCAGCAGTGCTGTTTTCGGGGATAGTTGCCAAAGCTAGAAAGTACCCTGTTTCGTCCGTTTGTAGCTGCTCTGGGTAAGTCAGCAATGGTGTCCCGTTCCACGTCACTTCGATTGAAGAGCTATTCTGGAAACCGTACCCTTGAATTGCGAAGGCACCAGTGCCCTTTGCCGGAGTCAGCTTCACGAAGTTCAGAACAAAAAGACCGTTTGCGGTGGTGTGGGTGATCTCGGTCAGAGCAGAGTCATAGAGTTTGGAGTTTGACAGTGTCAGTGGGCAACGACCTCCGGCAAGTGCTGTAAAGGTCACCTTCACAAATGTGCCATTGCCTTGTGCGGTCACATCTTCGCTGAAAGTCTCACCGAATTGGGCATATCCTAGGTTGGTCTTGTTGTCAACGGCGAGCGGAAAGGTGCCGCCAAATTGGCTCAGAAATCCGCCTGATTGAACATTGCTGAACAGTAGCAGTGTGGGATTGAAGTACACTCTTAGTTCCCAAGAGAAGAGGTTTACGACGTTTGTGATGTTGATGTTGATGTCTATTGTCTGGCCGACGGAGTCTGCAGTTGATGTTGCAGGATCAATGAAGATTTCTGGGATTTCTTGGGCTTTTGCACTGTTTGAGAAGGCTAAGATGGCTGACGCTAACAGTAGTGTTATGATGATCGCTTTTGAACATTTCATTTTGATTTCCTCCGTCATGTATTGTTAGGCATTACTTTTTAAGACTTTTGTCAAGCTCTTGAATATGTTTTGGCATCTAGTTCAGAAGAAGAACTCTAAGGAACAGAGCCAGAGAAGGGAGACGACCGTTTCTTCCGGATAGATAACGGGGTCGAATTCACTTGAGCTTCAATGCGAGACTTCTGGGTTTCAGAATCGTCGAAAATCTCTTGGTCAACAGCGCTAGAGAAGTGAATACGGCTAGGGAAATCAAGGATATCAGAGCAATAGGGTATTCTGGGATCACCCCTCTGTTCCCCTTTATCAGGACGTTGTGTTGGCTATGGGCATAGTCGAAATATATGAATGTATGTGTGTCGTTCGCTGTTTTGGTGAAGCCTGCGACAGGTGCGTTGTCTAGAAGGATTATCCAGTCGAAGGGCGGTATGCCTGGATCAGCGTCTAATAGGTACTTTGGAATTGTAACGTTCAAATAGCCTGCGGTGCCTGTCAATCCTGTCACGTTGAAATAGGTCAGATTTCCTGTAAGGCTGATGCCGAAGTCAGTGACCGTAGAGTTGCTCTCTATGAAAATGTCATGAGTGCTCATGTCGGGTGCCGTGATCGGGTATTGCTGGTTGTTGAAGTATCCATCTGCGGTCGTGTGGAGCACATATGCGGAAGCTCCCAACATTATCTGTGTGTTGTTGAAATGTAGTGGGCATTGACCTGTGCCCGTGGCCTCGAATATCACGGTGAACAGAGTTCCGTTTCCTGTGACTGATGTCACATATGGCTGGCCTGTTATTTGCGCACTCCAGATAGCTATGACACCGGCTGTGTTGTTGATTGATCCTGTGAAGAACGTTGGGTAGTTGGTTGTACCATTCTTGAGGAACGCGCCTTCTGTGATCGTCTTGTTTCCTTTTGCGTACTTGAATTGTTCTCCATGGGATACCTTGAATAGTGCTGGGTCCCAAAGCAGGTAGATTTGGTATGAATCCATGAACTCGGACATTTCTATTTTTATTTCCACGGTGAAGTTGAGATGAGACTCTCCCCAAGTAGGCGCTAGTAGGTCAGGGGAGACCAGCATCCTGTTGGTTGTCTGAGCTTTGGCCGGTGCTGGAAATACGACTAGGAATGTTGCTAAGGAGATAATGAGTGCAAGTTTCATCGTTTTTGCTTTCAAGTCTAGCATCTTCCTTGATTATGGTTATTGTGGATCAAGATAAAAAACCTTTCCAAAAAATGGAGGAAAACTAGCGTCTTCGTCTCAGGAGGAAGATCAGCACGACAACGACTACTACTATGATGGCTATGGCAACGTAGAACGTTGTTCCAAACGGAGATTCCTGTGTTTCGGCTGTCGGAGTGACTGAAAGCATAGAGGTAATAACGAATTCGTTGTCTCCTGTGAGACTTTCATCTGGTATCCATGACATGTTGACGTAGATGGTGTAGTTCCCGCTTAAGCCCTTCGTGCCTAGCGTCATCGTCAGAGTCTTGGTCTGGTTTGATTCTATTGTGAACTGGGTTGGACCGCCCACGAGGACAGTCATGTTGCTCACGGCATGAACCACTATTGTGAACGTCTCGTTGCGGGTTCCGTTGTTGTAAGCATCGATGGTCAGAGTCACATTGTCCCCCGCGTTAACCGCATACGTAGACATGACTGCATCTACCAATCCAATGTTTCTGATCAGACCGCCAGTGAATGTCGCCTTAAAACTCATGTGTATAATTTCGTTTCCCAAGGCGTCGTACAGTGTGGAGTTTGTTATATCAATGTCTGTCTTCTCTTCGGAGGGCAAGACTTCAAAACGTAGTGTTGCGATTGAACCTGTGCCATTGATGGGAGAAGCCGGCGCCGTGCAATTCATGAATAGACGTATTCTTCCTTCGACGTAGTCTATTTCTGTTTGGTTTTCGTTCGGCATTTCCAGCAAGGGAAGCAGAGTCACTGAGGTCACGTTGATGACGTCTACGCCGTAGGTGACGTTCAAGTCAAAAGCGTAAAAGTTCTCAATGGCTCCGGTCAGACTTACGTTTACGTCGAATGAGCTGCCTGGTGGGTAATCCTCTCCTTTGATTAAAGTTGGTAATATCCCTATTTTCAGATTGGTTATTGCTCCATCAATGGTGTTGTGAACAATCGGGACGTTGTTTATTGTGCGCATATCCGTGTTGTACAGATGAATAATGCTTGATCCAGCCTTCTTCATTTTAAAGACTAGTCTGAAAAGCTCACCATTTCCTCCTACGTCTGGTGCTGGACGTATGAGAGATTCCCATGCTTGGAGCGATCCTGCGGTATTGTTCACTTTTACAACCCAGAAAGGATTCCATGCTCCTCTCCTCAGGAAGTCTCCTTCATACACGTAATAAGCATACGGACTGTTTACATCTATTGTTGATTGGTTTCTGACTATTTCCAAGACGTCAGACGAGTAGTTTAGGTAGACCTGATGACTCCATAGGCTCACGACATCCGAGATCATTACGCTTACGGTTATGGTTTGATTCTCTTCTCCGTAAGCTATTGATGGCGTAACATAAAGCGTCGGGCTGCCAGCGCCTTGAGCCTTGCCTTCTCTAATCATAAACGCTGGTGCGAAAGCGCATATCAGAAGAAACATAAGTAAAAAGGTGGGTGTGTATGCACGCCTCTGGTTCATGGATTTCACCGCTTTAGGGTTGTTTGCCACGGTTTCTTATGAACCTTTCTGACGAGGACGAGCATTATTGCAGTTGTAGCCAGCATGAGGAGTAGCAGTGCCGATGATGGAAACTCTGGAACCACTTTGTTTCCGATGATCCTTATGCTGTGATCGCTGTGGTTGTAGCCTACGTGGACAAATGTATACGTTGAGTTGGAAACGATGCTTTCAGGTGTGTCTACATTGTCGACCATGGTGAACCACATAGCTACGGAAGTTGCATTCAGCATGTTCTGGTTTATTGTCACGTTGGTGTAGCCCTTGCTTCCTGTCTTTCCAGTGATGTTGAAGAATAGGTGTCCTTCGGCCTGGCTTACGATTGTGAAGTTGACTGGGGTAGCAATTGTAGAGTTTGATTCTGTCTGCACGTAGAAGTCCACTGTCAGGTCACTGTTGTAGTCGATTGGCCAACTGCGAACCTCTATAATGTTGACCTTGCCATCGTACGGCGAATCTCCCGACAAAACTTCCCACAGGTCAAAGGTCCAGCATGACATGTCCCAGATGTCTACCATTGAATAGCCGGGATGCATTATTTGGAACGTGCAAATAAAGGCTGTTCCCAGAGTAATGTTGTAATTGTATCCGAGAACTCCGTAAGTGAGACCTGTCATCCAGCCTTCAGTGTAGTTCCGTCCGCCTATAAGCAAGCCTCCTCCAGGCTCCAGGCAATCGCCCTTTACCACGTTGGTCAGGTTCAGATAGTATGGATCCCATGTCAAGCTGCATGCTAACGTCGTCATTCCTGTCATGTTTGCTACACTGATGTTCATAGTAAATGTATCGCCTGTCAGCAAATCCTTTCTTGAAATGGATGATGGATTAGCAAACATCATCTCGTTGCCCGTCGGTGGTTGTGCATGTACGGGCATAGCAGAAATTGTCACTGCGAGAATTGACGCTATTACCAATGCTACTGCAAAAGCTTTTGAGGTTTTTCCTAGGTTTTTCAAATTTCACGCACCATCGTTTAGAGTCATAGGATGACCCGTTTATATTTAAGACTTGCTGTGTCATCAGTTCACGCAAGTTCGGCGACTTTCGGCACGAGAAATGCTGGTTGCCTAAGAAGTGATCTACTGCGCACGGTGCGCGCGATTACCGTCGTTCGCAGGACGGGTCCAGAAACGCTGTGTTTCTGTGGATTTGTTTCAGGTTCCTGCAGTAGTACCAAGCTTTCCATCCTGATACAAATGCTTGCTGATTCTTTCTTTTCTTGCGCCTGCGATAGAGCAGGAATATGATGAGAAGGAGCAGCAGGATCAAGATCAATATTAGGAGAATGTAGACCCAGAACCAATCGAAATCGAAAAGCCCTCCGATCGGCGAGGCAAGCTTCACAACGCCGTCCGTGTACATATTGTCCAAAGTACTTGTCTCATCCTGTACTGGTTCAGCATATCCTATCAGAGTGTAATTGCCTGAACGAAGACCTCGAGTGCTCCATCGGAAAATCACAGTTGCCTCGGCGTCCTTGGGCAAGTTGGCAACGAGAATCGAGGGTGCAGTAGGATTCCCGGTGTTGTTGTAGTATAGAAAGACGCTAAACGACTCCGGCTGATCGCCTTTGTTTTTCACTGTGACACTGACGTTGACAGAATCGCCGATGTACGCGAAAGAAGCTGCTGGAACAACGTTTGTGACAGCAACATCATGAACTGGCGGAGGCGGAGGTGGTCTTATCTTGACTTCGACAACACCATCAACATACTGGTTGTTCGAAGTATTCTCGTCCAACTTCAGGATGAAATAAGCGCTCAGTGTGTAGTTTCCCGCTGTAATGCCTTGCGTGTCCCAGCCTAATAGCAATGTTCTGTTGCCGCTAGCTAAAAGATTCCCCACATAAATCGTCCCGACGACATGTGAGTCATAAAGGGCAGTAACGTTGAAAGATTCAGTATAGTTGCCCAGATTTACGACGATCACGTATACGCTAACGCGGTCGCCTACAAGAACAGAAGCAGACGAGGCCGCCACGCTCAAAATCGCGACGTCGTGGATCATCAATGGAACTGGTCTGTTCTTTATTTCGACGATCCCATCAATGAACAGATTGTTGCCTACGTTCTCTTCTCCAGGAACTTGGCTTGCTGAAGCCCTTAGAGTATAATTGCCTTCTGCAACTTCGCTCGTATTCCAGTTGAAAGTCAGAAGCCTAATTTCGCTGGGGAAAAGGTTACCGACGGCTAGCGTTCCGATAGTTTGCGAGTCGTAGTTCAGTGTAACATCGAAAGATTCAGTATAGTTGCCCAGATTGCTGGCGACAATGTAAATGTTGAGTGAAGCGCCAACGTAGGCTGAGGCTGCTGCTGGCGTTACGCTTAGGATAGCGACATCATGAATTGCAGGAGGCGGCGGCTTGGCTCTGACTTCAACCGTTCCGTCAACAAAACGATTGTCCGACGGATTGGTATCTCCATCAAGAGGAGCTGTTGCGCCTATTTGATAAAAGCCGGCGCTTACGTGACTTGTATTCCACTCAAAAGTCAAGAGTCTTTGGCTTGCAGGCGCCAGATTCGCAACTTGCAGAGTATCGATCAGCTTAGAGTCAAAGAAGGAACTGACTGAGAAGGTCTCCGCTTCCGTACCTCTATTCTCAACAATAACTTCTATCTGGAGTACATCGCCAACATAGACAATGGCACCTGACGCATTGACATCTGTAACGGCAACATCATGAATAATAGTAGACTGCTCCGGAACTATTTCAATGATCTCGCTGACAAGATTGTTGTCTGCAAGATCAGCTTCCGCAGCCACAGGAGGTATAAGAGCAGAAAACGTGTAGTTTCCCAAAGAGAATAATGAAGTGTCAATAGAGTAGTTGATGAAGAGCTTAGCGTATGGCTCAAGCGCATTGATGTTTGAAGTTCCAAGATGTACGTCACCAAAATAGGTGTCTAGACTGAAGCTCTCAACTTCTGTTCCTTCATTCCTAACAAGAACACTTGCTGATAAAGGCTGACCATGTTCGATGGTTTTGGCAGAAGGGAAAATCATGATTGTTGCTGCGTCGTGAAAAGCAACTTGAAGTTGTCCAAACGACTTTATGTCGAAATTCGCTATGACGGTAGGACAATAAGGCAGGCCGCTATCGCTTGCAGGCGCTGTGAGAGCAGACACCCATACAGTAGCATTTCCAGTATAGGACCAAACGGGAATCCACAGCTTGCAGTAGAATATTATCAGCCTCTCATTTGGTGGCACGTCAAAATCCACGATCTCGGTATAATTGACTGGTACCGACAATTCATCGTAAATCACCACTGCAATCGTCGCCCTTCTTAAAGTCATGGCTATACTTCTTACAGTGATTTCAAGCCCGAGATCACCACCCTTGCCAAAGAATGTTCGAAAAACAAGGTTTTCATCTATGGTTCTTGCTGAAAGAACTTTCACGATCCAGTCCACCCTGAAAACCAGCGAGTCCTCAACAGGGTTTCCTTCAATAATAGCAACGACGACTACTCGCCAGTAACCAAAGATGCCGCCCTCACCCGCACTGACTGGAGGCGTACTTATCGTAAAACTGATTGACGCGATTCCACTGGAATTGGTCGTTGCGGCGACGCTGAAAGACGCGTTGCTTGGCAGGAAAACGTGGAAGGCAACCAGCGAGTTCTCAATCGGCCAGTCTCTGTACGTCACCAACGCGTAGAGAATCAAGATCTCTTCGGGACCGAAAGCATCACTCGGAGCATTCGAGCCTTTGCCACTGAACGGTTCTCTTTGGGTAAAGACGTCAATACAACAGCCGCCGTAATCTCCCGAAGAAACGGATTTGACATTTGGCAATGCAAGACTGAGAAGGATAGTCACTCCTATGATTATCGAAGCTGGATTTCGAAGCCTTCTCATCATCGCTATCATCCAGTAATTAAGTGATGAATACTTTAACAAATATTCCGCAGTAACGAATATTACTTCTTACGATACAGAAATGCCTGATCTTGGGCATCTTCGGTTCCTGGCTTCGAGAAATGGGCACGAACAGAGATCGCATAGGGCGAATGCCATGAAAGATATCAACTTTCCTTCATGCTCCTTATCGAAGGTCCGTCAGCTCCCCATAGTCTGGTTCAAGAAGGTCAAACATGTTTTCCGAAATTGCTGGCAAATACGGCGAAGTCGCCTGGACCTATGTTGTCGTTTTCCATTAGATCTGCGTTGGGATACCAGAGGGGTTTGCTTGGCGTGCCCCCGTAGAATCTAGAGAGGATTGCGAAATCCCCTGGTCCGACGCTTCCATCGTCTGTAAAGTCTCCGGCAAATACGATTAGTCGCACGATTCCGTTGGTATAGTTATTGTTGGTTATGTTCGCTTCATTGGGCAGGATGCTTATTGCTGCGCTTATCATGTAGTCGCCAAGTTCGATCCAGTGCGTGTGATTTTCGTGCCAGAGACCCATTGGGCGCCACCAAAGCGTGACCGTGGAATAGCTTCGTCCAGACATGTTCACGACCGTTGTCGAGTTGAGAAACGTGCCGTTGTAGTAGGCTGTGACGTTGAAAGATTGCTTCACGCTTCCGTAGTTGACTACTCTCACGAAGACCCGTGTTGTGTAGTTCAGTGCCACAAGGTCTTTTGAGAGAAAGACGTCGGTTATGCCTATGTCTTGCTCAAAGGATGGTCTCATGAACGGGTAGCGATCGTCGTTTAGCATACCCACTTGGTACGGTGTGTCTCCGATTCCGTCGCTTCCGTTTTGATTTTGGCCTGGCCCAAAATACTGGTCTATTCCTGTGTAGTCGCTCCAGTAGTTGCCGCCAGAGGGGTAGCCGTCATCGAATATGTTGGAGAGAGCGTTTACATAAGCTTGGCTTTCGCCGATGAAGTTATTGTGGTATATGTGGTTGTCGTCCGAGTCGACAATCCACAAGTTGAAATTCTCATTATACATTACGTTGTTCTCGGCAATTCTGTTATCTATCGACGTATCCAAGATTATTCCCATAGTGTTGAGCGATACGTTGCTGTTTAGCAAGCTGTTGTTGTGGCACAATGAGCCAGAAAAGGTGATGCCTTGGTTGTTGTGAGAAATATCAGACTGTGAAATGGTGGAGTACGTTGTCTGCGTGAATCTGACACCATAGGTGTTCCCTGTGATTGTGGTCTTGGAGATATCCACCAGCGTAGCACTTGATAGCTGGATTCCGATATTGTCGTTGCTTATGACGCCTTGAATGAAGGTGCTGTTTGCGCACAGGGTGCCGTTGAAGTACAGACCGTAACTACTGCTATTGACGATTGTGTTTTCATGCATGTTCGTCCAACCTGCATTCTGCAGCAGAATGCCATAGGCGTTGTCATAGATCGTGTTCCGAGAGATTGAGGTGTCGTTTACTCCGTTCACTTTTATTCCTGTGCCAGTCTTTGTTATCAGGTTATCTGTGAGCGTACATACGATTCCGTAAACGCCTATTCCTTCACGGTGGTCTAAAACCGTGCTGCTGTTTGTTATCTTGAAATTCACGAGTTTGACTCCGCCGCGTGTTATGTTGACGACCGTGTCCAATGATCTTCCGTCGATAGTCGTTGCGGCGTTGTTTTCTCCCACGAGGTATACCGTCCTGTTAACATTAACATTCTCGAAGTAGGTCCCATTGTACACGTAGATCGTGCTTCTAGTTGCAGCTAAGTTTATTGCCGCCTGTATCGAGCTATAATCCGCAGGACCATCGTCGTCTACAAACAAGTTCACGGCTATGAACGAAGTCTGAGCCTGTAGTCGCTTGGACTTGTAGATCGTCGCGGTGTATACAGTCCATCTGGCTAAGCCGTTGAGATCTGGAAGCTTGAAGGTCAGGTTATAGTTGGCTACGTAGGTCTGGTTGCCTGGTGGATATGAAGGTGGCGGACTTGTTGATCCGCCGAGGAACTCGAATATCGCGGACTGTTCAGTGCAGTATGGATTTCCGCCGTTTCTGGGCCAGTCAGAAAGTATGTTCAGGTATGCTTTCATTGTTCCGTTCGGGTACTGGCTTGAGAGCGGCAAGTTAAGAATCGATGTTTGGTTGTTCGTTCCTGGTTCTATTGCGCTTTGGCTGTAAGTCATACCAACAGGACAGTTGTATTTGTCGAACACGTTAACGACCATAATCAAAGGAAGAACGTCATCCGAATGGCTTGCTATCATTATGGTCACGTATGCCGGGAACCCTGCCCAGAAAGCATTCTGAGGGTAACCCCATTCGTTGCTCGTGTAAAAGCTGAGCACTTCTATTGGCCAAGAAGTCGGTGGCTGAGCAGGCCCCACGCTTATTGAGCGTATCATCTTTGAACCTTCTTGGCTCTGAAGTTCGATTCCCACCTGCGCCGACTCAGGAAGATCGTCAACTGTGAAATTCCCGTAAGCTGTTGCGTTGCTTCCAAGATAGTATCTTTCTTGGTCTGTGGCAACGGTAATGCCGAGATGGCCTATTATCTCGATTTGCCCGGTTTCATTTTCGTGTGGGACTTCTCCCCAACTTACGTCTCTGATCTCTGAGGCATCGTAGATGATGGTCGTGTTTCCCCTCATTATTCCTCCTAAGTTAATCGCGGCCAGTGATTGGTTTCCTTCAAGAAACTGCTCGTCGTTTGTCGAGGCGTCAATCTTTATTGTGCTGGCATTGGGGTTTATGGCTATTCCGCCTTGCCAAGGTATCAACAAGGTCGCGTTGTTAGCTTGAAGCATGGTGCTATTGTAGACCATGTTTATGCTGAATGACCGTATCAGAGGCGCGTTTCTTATCTCCACGTTAACGGTGAAGTTCGTCTCCACTTCTGCAACCGATGATAACGGAGAAAATGTGAGTTGAGTAGTAGATGTACTCTGAATGGGAAATACTCCTGCAAACTGAACGAGAATGATTATTATAAACAAAACAAAAAAGGGGAAATGTTGGGGTGTTTTTTCCATGATTGTCACGTTGTCTATGGTCCCGCTGGGTCTGGCGTGATCTTTATCCACGTGTTGTGCTCTGGGCACCAGCATATACCGCATTCAGCGGGCAGCTTGGTGAAAGCGTTCACGTAGACTGTTCCCATGCCGATGTAGGCCCATTCGGGTATGTGTATGCTCACTAGTATTGGCAAGCGGTCGAGTTCTGTCTCGCCTGGTGGCACGTTGATGTATGTGGCGTATACTGCGCCGATTGGTACTTCGAGTTCGTCGTAGATGACGATGCCTAGTGTTACGTTTCTCGGTGTCATGGCGAGGTTATAGACTGTGGTGTTGATGAAGACGTCAGTGTTCTCTTGGAATATGTGTGTCGGAACGTTCATTGAGTCGTAGAGCAAGATGTCTTCGACATCGACTATCCAGCCGACGTAGAACCAGTGTGTGTCAACGACGGTCACTTCGGCGATGCTTACCTTGGACGTGATGGTCCAGTTTCCGAAGATGGACTCTTCTGGGTGCGAGCATGGCCATGGAATTCTGAACTCGATTGTGGCGATTCCGCTGACGTTGCATTCGCCTCCGTCACTCGGTGCCTGTCTCATGATGGTTACGTTGTAGTATGGGTTGACTGGACCGCGTATTTCGAAGGCAACTTCCTTGTGTGCCACTGGCTCAAGGTTGTAGGTTACTTTCGCGTACAGGATGACTAGATCCT
>Ga0315277_10003440_pt1 | contig 21422 bp, 7 predicted proteins | sample YL17G05_15_MG_FD_203695 | JGI IMG/M metagenome (GOLD analysis project Ga0315277, IMG submission 203695) | Sediment microbial communities from Yellowstone Lake, YNP, Wyoming, USA - YL17G05_15 | ecosystem: Environmental > Aquatic > Freshwater > Lake > Sediment | place: USA: Wyoming | collected...
GACGGAGGTGGAGCTGATCTCCGTTTCATCCGTCTGGTAGTAGATGATCACGATCAGGGCGCCAAAAAGCTCGAGGTCACCCACCGGGTAAGCACACAGGATCAGTTGGTTCAGCAGCGGCTCGCCGGTGCTCGATTGGGCAACCGGCCCGATCAGCAGGTTCCAGAACACCAGTGAGGCCGCCACCAGGATCGTCCCCAGGTCCAGCCCTACGTTCAACCGTCCGGTATGGGAGACGCGCTGGTAGACCAGATGGATCACCCCCAGCAGGAATGCCGGATAGTACAACAAATAGAAGGCATCGGCCAACGACGGGAACGGGGCTTGATGCGCCATGAGCTCGAGATACGCCCACGTGCCATCCCCCAAAGCATATAGCAACACAGCCAGGCCGATCGCCGCCCACGTGCGTGCCAGCTGGTTGGAAATACCCCTCATCTTCCGTGCACCGGCGAACAGGAGGCCGCTGACCAGCAATTCCAATATGGGTGGCAACACGTCCAGGAAGATCAGGCGTTGGTATGGGTCGCCCAGGGCATAGTACGCGCCCATGATCACGCCCATGATCAAGGCGAACATCAGGCCAACGCGGGTTAGTTCCCTGGAAATGCGGCTACGCAGGATCTCGCTCATTCAACGGCGATCCTTCTACCCCCGAATGCAGGGTTGAGAGCATTCTATCCGTGGGCGCTGGCGGAAAAAATGACAGTGTCATCTCACTTGTGAAAGGTCCGTGCAGTGTCACGGGGGCCGGTTGTTGCTGCACGGCCGCGAGGCGAGCCGCAGTGAGGCGGCGGCTCCGTCTATTCGGATAAAGATTGGCATATTACATTCGATACTTCCCTTGCACCAGCGTGTGCCTACAATGTAGTAAATGGGGGAATTGCCGCGAGAGAGAGGAGGATATCGTGGACATGATTCGCAGGCTGATTCGACTGGCAGCCATTGTTGCCCTGACGGGCACGTTGTGGGTGGCGGTGCCCCCGGCACACGCCGGTGCCATGATCACGGTGAACACGACCGCGGACCCGGTCAAGCCCGTCGACGACGGGAACTGCAGCCTGCGCGAGGCGATCGAGGCAGCAGACACCAACCTCATGATTGATCAGTGTGATGGAGCATTATCAGACACTATTGCATTCAGCATCCCCGGCGCCGGAGAGCAGACCATCACGCTCTCTGATTACCTCCTTGTGACAACACCAGTGATGATCGACGGCACCACCCAGCCCGGCTATAACGCTTCTGCCCCGCCGCTAATCCACATCACGGCGGCCAGCGCGGGACTGATCATCTTCCAGGATACTGCGGAAGGGAGCATTATTCGGGGATTGAAGTTCTCACAGGGAAACATTGGATGGGGGCACGCCCTTTCGCTTACCGGGCGCAAGTACCAGGTCCAGGCCTGTTACTTCGGCACAGATGGCACGAGCAGCCTGGACGACTGGAGCCGCGGCATCCAACTCCTCGGTTCCGACGACTCCATGATCGGCGGCCCAGCTGCTGCGGACCGCAATGTCTTCGGGGGGGCGAAGGGCATCACTGTGGGCACGGGGACCGGCAACACCATACAAGGCAACTACTTTGGTGTGCGTGCCAGCGACGGCAGCGCGGCGCTCACCGGCAGCTATGGAAGCAGCGATGCGATCCAGATCATGCCAGGATCGACGCCCTCAAACGGCAATACCATTCGTGCAAACGTCATCGGGGGCTACTCCGGCGGCATCGTCCTCGAAAGCCCGACGACGTCAAACACGATCGTCGGGAACAAGATCGGCGTGGGCGCGAATGGCTCCACCGCCATCAGCAATAACTACGGGATCACTCTCGGCGGCGCATCGAACAACACGATCGGCGGCACATCTGCCGCCGATCGGAATATCATCGCTACAAGCGCCGGGAACTTCGGTATCTGGATGGACCTGGGCCCCGGCTCGAGCACCCCAACTGGCAACACGATCCGGGGGAATTACATTGGGACCACCGCGGACGGCCTGACGGGGCTGTCGCCGTCGGCGACCGGCATACGGATAGACGCGGGCAGTAACACAACGATCGGCGGCACGTCGGCCGGTGCCGGGAACGTGATCTCCGGCAACAACTACGGCGTGGTTGTCATGTCGGGCAACTCGGGCACCATCATCCGGGGCAACCGGATCGGCACGGATCCGAGCGGTACCGTTGCCGTCGCAAACCACAGCGGCATCTACTCCGCCAGCGCGGTCAATGTCGGGAACTCCGAAACCCCTGGCAACAATATCATCTCCGGCAATACCAACTGGGGCATCTCCATTGGGGGAAGCTCCGGCTCCACGGTCTACGGCAACCAGATAGGGGTCGGTGCCGCCTCCACCAGCCTCCCGAACCAGAACGGAGTGGAACTGTCGAACGCCTCTGCGACATTCGGCGGCAACTGGATCGGCTTCAACACGTCGAATGGCATCCATCTCGACCTGTACTCCACATTGAGCGCTGACTCAACCATGAACTGCTTCAATGGCAACGGCTCCTATGCGGTTCAGAACGGCAACAGCTCGCAGGATGCGGCCTTCACACAGAACTGGTGGGGGAGCCGAACGGGTCCGACGCATTGGGGCAATCCCGGTGGCACGGGCGATCACGTCACGGATAACGTGACCTACTTGCCGTTCCTGATCAAGCGTCCGGCTGCCTGTTCGCACACCCTGACGGACTTTGACGGGGATGGGACGGCAGACCTCGGATACTTCCATCCCGAAACGGGGCTGTGGGGCATCCTCAGATCGGCGTATGAGTTCGACTACGGGAACCCGGTATTCTTCAGCTGGGGGACGACAGGTGACATTGCCGTCTCCGGCGACTACGATGGCGACGGCAAGAGCGATCCGACCGTGCGCCGGCCTCCAGCAGGTGGGCAGAGCGCGGCCTATCGCATGCTGCTTTCCAGCACGGACTACAACTATGGCTCGACACTCACTGTCCCCGCGGGCTGGCCTGGACTGGGTGACACGCCAGTGCCCGGCGATTACTACGGCGACGGCAAGTCTGATCCCGCCATCTGGCGCGGGAATGCGGGCGTCTGGATCATCCCGCTCTCGCCCACGTTCGGCAGCTATCAGTTCTACAGTTGGGGCGTTACGGGCGACACACCCATCGGCGCGGATGTGGATGCTGATGGAAAGACGGACATTGGCTACTGGCATCCGTCCACTGGTGTGTGGGGATTCCTGCAGTCTTCGCAAGGATACAGCTATGCCAGCCCACTGTTCTTCAGCTGGGGCACATCGGCAGACATACCTGTGATGGCGGACTATGATGGTGACGGGTTCGACGACCCAGCTGTGGTGATCCCGCCTGCTGGTGGACAGAGCCGCGCGTATCGCGTCCTGCTTTCGAGCATGATCTACAACCCGGCTTCAAGCCTGACCATCCCTGCCGGCTGGCCGGGCCTCGGAGATACCCCCGCGCCGGCTGATTATGATGGCGACGGCAAGGCGGATCCGGCCATCTGGCGCGGGAACACGGGCGTGTGGATCGTACCGCTCTCATCCGGCAACTATTCCACTTACCTCTTCAGGGCTTGGGGCGCGAGCGGAGACCAGGTGGTGAAGTAGGTGTGGTTCAGCCCCCTCCCCTTGCCCCTCCCCCAAAGGGGGAGGGGAGAGAATCCGAAAGAGAAGGGATGGGTAAAACGCCCATCCCTTCTCTTTCGGGAGGCTGGCGTGAAGTGGCAATCCTCCTCACAGCCTGGGGCGCGAACGGGGATCAGATCGCAAGATAGAACGCCTGTATTGTTGTGAGAGCGATAGCGCAGAAGAGCCCACCGCCGGAACAGTCTGGCGGCGGGCTGATTCTTGCGCCGGAGTGGTGCCCAAGAGTAGATTCAATCGCTCTGATTTCGGTAAAGATTGCCATATTACATTCAGTACTTCTAATGCCTAGCCCGTGTACCTATAATGTAATAGACGGGGGAAATTGAGGCGCGGGAGAGAGGAGGAAACCATGGAGATGATTCGCAGGCTGATTCGACTGGCGGCCATCCTTGCCTTGATGGTTGCCCTGTGGGTCGCAGTACCGCCAGCGCGCGCCGGGACCACCATCCTCGTAACCACAACAGCCGATACTGTGAATGACGATGCCTTCTGCAGTCTGCGGGAGGCCATCCAGGCTGCCAACACCGATTTAGAAGTGGGAGCCTGCGACGCCGGCTCAGGGACAGACACGATCGACTTTAATCTTGCCGGCAGCGGTACCGTGCGAGTAATCGCACTGGGCTCACACCTTTCTGTGACCGCGCCGGTGACCATCGATGGCACTTCGCTGGGAGATTATGCGGGGGTGCCGCTGATTCGCCTGACGGGCACGGCGATCAGCCTGATGGGCGTCAGCGGGAGCGGCGGCAGCTACACCATCAAGGGGCTGCAGTTCTGGAACACATACGGAGGCCCTGACGTTCACTACGGCTTGAGCCTGTGGGCGGATGGTGTGATCGTGCTGGCAAACTATTTCAATACAGACGGCACGAATTCGGTGGGCGTCGCCGGAGGGGGCGGGGTGGATATCCATTCCTCCAACAACCTGATCGGGCTGACCTCCCTGAGGAACCTTTTCGGCGGTTTACGCGGCATTCGCGTCAGCGCAGGCACGCTGAGCGTGATCACCGGCAACTACTTCGGCGTGCAGTCCGGCGGCAGCACCCGTCTCGTAGACGGAGTGGCTATGGATTCCGCCATTATTATCAATCCCCTGGATGCCACCTGTTTCAACCAGTTGATCAGCGAGAATGTCATAGCCGGCTATGCGACCGGGGTGCGGATGGAATGGCCGACGCATCACAACACAGTTAAGCTTAACTACATCGGTCTGGGTGCGGACGGTGTGACCGCTATTGGGAACAACACCGGCGTGCGCATACTGGGCTCCTCGAGCAACACCATTGGCGGCATCGGACCGGGCGAGCGGAATGTGATCTCGGCCAGCACCGACTCCAACATCTACATTGAGGTATATGGAGGATACAGCCCGGACCACAACGTGATACAGGGCAACTACATCGGTACCAGGGCGGACGGCATGGACGACATCACATCGACAGGAGATGGCATCCACCTCTCAGATGGTTCCGCAACAGAGGTCGGCGGCACAGCGGCGGGGACGGGAAACCTGATCTCGGGCAACGATATGGGCATCGGGGTGTTTTCCGGCACAAGCGGAACGATCATCCGCGGCAACTGGATCGGAACCGACGCCACCGGGATGAATGCGCTGGGAAATCTCTACGGCATCTACATCTATCAGTCCAGCGCCAACATTGGTGATGCAACGACGCCGGGCAATAACGTGATCTCCGGGGGTGGCATTTCCATCGGCAACTCGACCGGCACGACCATCTACGGCAACCGGATCGGCCTGAGCGCCTTCGGCGCCGCCCCGCTGCCCAATGCGGTGGGGATCAGCATGACGAACGCCAGCGCCACGATCGCGCAGAACTGGATCGCACACTCCACCATGTACGGGGTGTACCTTGAGAACAGCGCTACTGTCACCAACAACTCGTCGGACAATTGCCTCAGCTCCAACGTCAATGCGGTGGTCAACACCACCGTCGTGAATGCGCCGCTGAGCAGCAACTGGTGGGGCAGGCCCACAGGACCCACGCACAGCGGCAACTCCGGCGGAACGGGTGACCCTGTGACCGACTACGTGACCTACACCAACTTCCTGACCAAGGCACCCGATGCCTGCCCGCGCACCTTGACCGATTTCGAGGGCGACGGCACGGCAGACCTGGGATACTTCCATCCCGCAACGGGGCTGTGGGGCATCCTGCAATCGGCGCGCTCCTTCAACTACGCCTACCCGCGCTTCTTCACTTGGGGCATCAGCGGGGACATAGTGACCCCGGCTGACTACGACGGCGACGGGATCTGGGATCCGACAGTGCGCAGGCCTCCCGGCGGCGGGCAGAGCGCGGCCTATCTCATGCTGCTCTCCAGCACGGACTACGACTTTGGCTCGACACTCACTGTCCCCGCGGGCTGGCCCGGCCTGGGCGACACTCCGGTTCCCGGAGACTACAACGGCGACGGCATCTCCGACCCCGCCATCTGGCGCGGCACCGCCAGCGTGTGGATCATTCCAATGTCGCCGGCATTCAATTCCTACCAGTTCTACGCCTGGGGACAGAGCGGCGACAAGCCCATCGGCGCGGACGTGGATGCCGATGGAAAAACCGACATCGGGTACTGGCGACCCTCCACGGGCGTGTGGGGCTTCCTGCAATCCAGCATGGGTTACAGCTATGCAAGTCCTCTGTTCTTCAGCTGGGGAACAAGCGGCGACATTCCCGTGATGGCGGACTATGACGGCGATGGATATGCCGATCCAACGGTCGTCATCCCTCCCGCGTCCGGCATGAGCCAGGCCTACCGCATCCTGCAATCCAGCATGGGGTACAGCCCTGTCTACAGCATCACCATCCCTGCCGGCTGGCCCGGCCTGGGCGACACACCCGCGCCCGCGGACTATGATGGCGACGACATGGCGGATCCGGCCATCTGGCGCGCCAATAGCGGAGTTTGGATCGTACCGCTCTCATCCGGCGGCTATTCGACCTACCTCTTCAGGGCCTGGGGCGCGAGCGGAGACCAGATCGCAAGATAGAGCGCGCAGGCTGTTGCCGGAGACTCACAGCGGTAAGTCCGCCGCCACATTTGCGTGGTGGCGGGCTGATTGCTAACCATTCGCGACTCCGGGTAGTGCAATGAATTGCCACTACTTCGGTAGACCACGGCTTATTACTTTTAGCACTTCTATACCTGAGCAGGAATCCCTAGAATGGAGTGAGACGGCAAGTCCAACGGCACGGGAGGGATGAATGAAACGCATCCGTTTTCTCGTTCAATTGCTGGCAGCGCTCTGCCTCATCGGAGCATCCCTGATCGCTGTTCCCGAGGCATACGCGACGATCGCTGTCACCATCACGGTCAACACCACTGAACTCACACACAACGACAATGAGAACTGCGACCTGCTGGAGGCACTGACAGCCGCCAGCACCAACACTGTCACGGACTCCTGCGGCGCAGGCGGCAACTCTGTCCCCGACATCATCGCCTTCGACATCGGCGGCGGGGGCGCGCAGACCATCACGCCAACCGGGATCATCACCGTGAATTCCCCGGTCCACATCAATGGCGCCAGCCAGCCCGTCTATGCCGGCACGCCGCTGATCAAGATCACCAGCACTGCAGCACCTGTCTTGCAGCTGACTGACACCGCCCAGGGCAGCACCCTCGAGGCACTGCAGTTGGTCACCAGTGGCTCGGGCGCGACGGTGGAGGTGCTTGGTGACCAGGTGACGCTGCGTGGCAATTACATCAACACCGACGGTACCTCGGCTCTGGGCGCCGGCACGCCCAACCTTGTGCTGAGCACTTCGTCCTACAGCGTCATCGGCGGCGCGACGGCGGCCGACCGCAACCTGTTCGGTGCCCAAAGCGGCATCAGTATCGACGGCGGTCAATACAACACGGTCCAGGGCAACTACTTCGGTGTGACCTCCGCAGGCAGCACCCTGCTTGCCGGCATGCCCGCTTCTCCGGTGTATGGTATGGAGCTGGGGGGTAGTGCGGCAACGTCGAATACCACTGTCCGCGGGAATGTCATCTCGGGCGGGTATGACTATGGCATCCGCATCGGACCGTATGCGACCAGCAATACTATAGCCGGCAATATCATCGGCCTGGGCGCGGATGGCGTCACGCGCATCAGTAACGTCTGGGGCGTGTACATCCAGGGAGCGGCGACCAACACCATCGGCGGAACCACTGCGGACGACCGCAACGTCATCTCCGGTAACTCCAAAAATGTTGTCGTCGGAAACTACTCCGGCGGCATCATTATGGAGGCACTCAACAACCAGATCGCAGGCAACTACATCGGCACCACGGCCGATGGCATGAGCCGTGTCACCGCCTGGGGTGTCGATGGCACCGACGAATTCGGAATCTACCTGGAGGCAGGCGACAGCACCACCATCGGCGGCGCCACCGCTGCGCACGGGAACGTAATCGGCGGGAACGATTGCGGCATCAAGGTCCTGGCCGATGCCACCTACACCGACATCCTGAACAACAAGATCGGCACGAACAAGGACGGAACGGCTGCCCTGCGCCAGGAAGATGGCATCTGGATTTCCGGCGGCACGAGCAGCATGATCGGCGACAATGTGACGCCCGGCAACAACGTGGTCTCCGGGAATGACACGGGCATCTACCTCGTCAATTCGGCAGGTGTCACCATTTACGGTAACCGCATTGGGCTGACGGCATTCGGCAACGCCCCGCTCGGAAACGGCATCGGCATCCAACTGGGAGACACATCCAGCCCCACCATTTCAAGAAACTGGATCGCCCACAGCATTACAGGCCTGTATGTTCCCGGCACAGCGACCGTTGGCGCGGGGTCCACGAACAACTGCTTCACCGCCAACACCAACTACGGCGCGTTCGCCGCAACTGGCGCCACTCCATCGCTCGTCAGCAACTGGTGGGGAAGCCGCACGGGCCCGACGCACTGGGGCAATCCCGCCGGCACGGGCGATGCCGTCACCGACGGCGTGACCTACTCTTCGTTCCTGACGAAGCCCCCGGCTGCCTGCCAGCACCCCACGGCCGATTTCGAGGGCGATGGCAAGTCGGACCTCGGATACTTCCACCCCTCCACCGGGCTGTGGGGTATCCTGCAATCCTCGCATGGTCACGACTACGGCTACGCGCGTTACTTTACCTGGGGCACGACGGGTGACATTGTTACGCCGGCTGACTACGACGGTGACGGGATCGTCGATCCGACCGTGCGACGGCCTCCCAGCGGGGGGCAGAGCGCGGCCTATCTCATTCTGCGCTCCACCACGAACTACAACTATGGTTTGTCACTGACGATTCCCGCGGGCTGGCCCGGGCTGGGTGATACGCCCGTCCCTGGCGACTACAACGGCGATGGCAAGTCTGATCCGGGCATCTGGCGCGGCAGCGCCGGTGTATGGATCATCCCGCTCTCCCCATCTTTCGGAAGCTATGCGTTCTACAGCTGGGGAACCACCGGAGACAAACCGATCGCTGCGGATGTCGACGGGGATGGCCAGACTGACATTGGATACTGGCGGCCCTCGACCGGTGTATGGGGCTTCCTGCAATCCAGCGCGGGTTACAGCTATGCCAGCCCACTGTTCTTCAGCTGGGGCACATCGGCAGACATACCTGTGATGGCGGACTATGATGGTGACGGGTACGACGACCCAGCTGTGGTGATCCCGCCTGCTGGTGGACAGAGCCGCGCGTATCGCGTCCTGCTTTCGAGCATGAGCTATAACCCGGCTTCAAGCCTGACCATCCCGGCCGGCTGGCCGGGCCTCGGAGATACCCCCGCGCCGGCTGATTATGATGGCGACGGCAAGGCCGATCCGGCCATCTGGCGCGGGAACACGGGCGTGTGGATCGTACCGCTCTCATCCGGTGGCTATTCGACTTACCTCTTCAGGGCCTGGGGCGCGAGCGGAGACCAGATCGCAAGATAGAGCGCGCAGACTGTTGACGGAGACTCATAGCGGAAAGTCCGCCGCCACACAAATGTGGCGGCGGACTGATTCTTTCGCGCGCGCGGCATCGGGCGATGTACGCTCAGTGGCATCAGCGAGGCGGGGGATACACGCGGTGCCAGCCGTCGTCCCAAGAGGACGGTTTCAGGACGGAGCCGATCCAGGTCGCGTGCGGGCGGGGACGGTGTCATTACAGGCGGCGAGCCGCGTTCCTCACCAAGAGAAAGTTCACGAAATCACAATCGCACCGACTAAGCGGCTATATTGTATGGGAAGCGTATACTTCAAACCTTCCATTCTGGATGGAAATTGCCTATAATTGCCCGACTCTGCCAACCAGAGGAGAGAGGTGCAATCTTGAATCTCATTAAGAGGGTTCTTCAAGTCATCCTTGCGATCGCATTCGCGGCTGCAACGTTCATGGCCGTTGCGCGTGTGCATGCAGCCACCATCACGGTCGATACCATTGAGGAGATCGCGAGCAACAACGGAAATTGCAGCATCCGCGAGGCGATCCAGGCCGCCAACACGGATGCAGTGGTCGATACATGCCTCGCGGGCTCGGGCGTCGGCACGGACACGATCGCCTTCAACATCGGGGGCGGCGGGGCCCAAACCATCACTCTCACAAGTCCACTCGCAGTGACCTCACCCGTGGTGATCGACGGCGGCACGCAGCCTGGATTCAGTGCCGGCTCTCCGGGTGTCCCGCTGATCATGATCACAGGCAGCCCATCCGATCTGATCATGTTCCAGACAGGCTCCTCGGGGAGCTCGATCAGAGGGCTGCGGCTGGTCAACACGCTGACGGGTTCTCTGGGTCGGGCCGTGAGATTGGAAACCGACAGTATCACGGTGGCAGGCAACTACTTCAACACCGATGGCACTGCTTCGCTCGGCGGAGACGATACCATCGGAGTGATCCTCGCCGACTCGGCGATCAGCACAATCGGCGGAGCCGCGGGCGCGGATCGCAATCTGTTCGGGGGCGTCAATGGCGTTCGGGTCGACAATGGCTCGGGCAACACGATACGCGGCAACTACTTCGGCGTGACCTCCGGCGGCAGCGCAGCCCTCAGCGGACTGTCCGGGAGCGGTTATGCCATCGATTTCTGCGCCTACGGCTGCACCTCGAGTCACAGCAACTACATTCTGGGCAATGTCATCACCGGCTTCTATGCAGGCATCAGCCTGGCCGCACCGGCGGCGCTGAACGACATCAAGGGCAACTTCATCGGCATCGGCGTGGACGGCACGACGAAGCTCCCCAACAGCTACGGCATCTACCTTTCCGGCTCCGACAGCAACACCCTCGGAGGCACGACCAGCGCCGACCGGAATGTGATCTCGGGCAACACGCACAACATGTACTTCATCAACTCCAGCACAGAGACGCCCGACTCCAACGTCATCCAGGGCAACTACATCGGCACCACCGCCGATGGGCTGGGGCGTACCACCGCCTTTGGAGACTCCACTCGCGACATCGAGGGGATCGACATTGAGAGCGGAGCGGGCAACCTGATCGGGGGCACGCTGCCTGGCAGTGGCAACGTCGTCTCCGGCAACGGCTACGGGATCATTGTTGGATCGGAAGCCACAGGCACCATCATTCGGGGCAACCTGATCGGCGTGGATGCAACCGGAAACGCAGGCCTGCGTCAGATTCACAATATCAAGCTCAACGGGACCAGCGCCAACATCGGAGATAGCACCACGCCGGGCAACAACGTGATCTCGGGGGCGGATGTCGGCGTCTATTTGACCGGGTCGACAGGATCCACGATCTACGGCAACCGCATTGGCGTGGGCGCATTTGGCATGGCGCACGTAGGCAACGGCTGGGGCATCGTACTCAGCGGCACGTCATCCAGCACCATTGCCCGCAATTGGATCGGATTCAACAACTACGACGGCCTGATGCTCTATCCCGCTGCAACTGTCAATGCCCTGTCCACGCATAACTGCTTCACGAGCGACACGAGCTACGGGGTCGAGAGCCTGAACATCGGAACCTCTGCGCCGTTCAGCAACAACTGGTGGGGCAGCTCGACCGGGCCCACGCACTCCGGAAATCCCGGCGGCACCGGCGACGACGTCACCGACTACGTGAACTACGCAGGCTTCCGGACCAGCGCTCCGGCTGCCTGCCAGCACCCCACGGCCGATTTCGAGGGCGATGGCAAGTCGGACCTCGGATACTTCCACCCCTCGACCGGGCTGTGGGGTATCCTGCAATCCGCGCACGGTCACGACTACGGCTACGCGCGTTACTTCACCTGGGGCACGACGGGTGACATTGTTACGCCGGCTGACTACGACGGTGACGGGATCGTCGATCCGACCGTGTGACGGCCTCCCAGCGGGGGGCAGAGCGCGGCCTATCTCATTCTGCGCTCCTCCACGAACTATAACTATGGTTTGTCACTGACGATCCCCGCGGGCTGGCCCGGACTGGGTGACACACCCGTGATCGGCGACTTCAACGGCGACGGCATCTCTGACCCGGGCATCTGGCGCGGCAGCGCCGGTGTATGGATCATCCCGCTCTCCCCATCCTTCGGAAGCTATGCGTTCTACAGCTGGGGCGTTGCCGGAGACAAACCGATCGCTGCGGATGTCGACGGGGATGGCCAGACTGACATTGGATACTGGCGCCCATCCACCGGCGTTTGGGGCTTCCTGCGATCCAGCACAGGCTACAGCTACACCAGCCCGATGTTCTTCAGTTGGGGAACCTCCACCGACAAGGCGGTGATGGCAGATTACGATGGCGATGGATACGCCGATCCCGCGGTCGTCATCCCGCCCGCAGGAGGCATGAGCCAGGCGTATCGCATCCTGCTTTCAAGCGCCGGCTACAGTCCTGCTTCGAGCGTCACCGTGCCTGCGGGCTGGCCTGGCCTCAGCGACACCCCTGCGCCCGCGGACTACGATGGCAATGGTCTTGCCGATCCCGCTATCTGGCGCGGAAACACGGGCGTGTGGATCGTGCCACTCTCGTCTGGAAGCTATACAACGTATTTGTTCAGGGCCTGGGGCGCAACGGGGGACGTCCCGGCCAGATAGCCTGGATCAAACAGCCCCTCACCCCTCCCTGCGACTCATGTCGCAGGGACTAGCAGCGGCGGCTTGGCGCCGCCCTGCGTCGCTTCCCATCTCCCAATGGGAAAGGGGAGTGATGCCGAAAGAGAAAGGATGGGCGTTCTACCCATCCCTTCTCTTTCGGGAGACTCGCGAAATGAGGAAGTTTTTTCGCAGCCTGGGTGCGAGCGGGGATGTGCCCGCGAGGCAGGCGGAGGCGGAAACCTGCAGCGGCCTCGGGATTGATTCTCTGAGGCCGCTTGCTTTTCTCCCTCAACGACAACGATCTGGAACATAGAGTCGTGCAGCCAGCCGCGCGCTACTTGGAATCGGACCCTCAAAGTGCTACAATGATCGCGATACAACGACTGCAGTTCCTTAGAAGTGCCTGATCTTCGCCAGCCCTTAGAGTTGCGCGCCTCGCAGCGATCCTGAGGGCTGCCTTGTTTTCCGGGGAGGGATGAATGATGGAAAAGCCAGCTGTTCGCTTCATTGTCGCATTGATGATCGCGGTGGCCCTCGCGGCTCCGTCCGGCTCGCAGGCCGTGCGCGCCGCAACCGGGCCCCTGTGCTACGTGGACGTGGATGCCACGGTCGGCACCAACAACGGCGACTCGTGGACAAACGCCTACACCAGCCTGCAATCGGCGCTCACCGACACGAACTGCGACGAGATCTGGGTGGCGGAGGGCCTGTATGTACCGACCACCGACACCACGGATCGGTCGATCAGCTTCATCATTCCAGCCGACGTCGAAGTCTACGGCGGATTTGCCGCCACTGAGGCCGTGCGCAGCGGGCGGGATCCTGGTGCGCATGTGACGATCCTTTCCGGCGACATCGACGGTGACGACGCTGACACCGACGGGAATCACATTGCAGAGTCCTATCTCGACATTGTGGACAGCAACAGCTACCACGTGGTGTACATCGACGGCACAACAACGGGCGTCACGGAAACCACCGTTCTGGATGGGTTCACGATCACTGCAGGCCAGGCGGACGGGGCGTTTCCCCAGTCCGTTGGTGGCGGTCTGCTCTGCAATGGCCATGGGGCCAGCGGTGAATGCAGCCCTGCGCTGGATAACCTTGTGTTCAGCGGCAGTCGCGCCAATGGCGGCGGCGCCGTGGACATCCAGGCTAACGATGGCGGAAGAGGCAATCCAGCCTTCACAAACGTGACTTTCCAGGGCAATCACGCGATCTGGGGAGGGGCGATCTACAACGCGGCCTACAGTACGGGGAGCCAAAGCAGTCCCAGCTTCACCAACGTGACCTTCAGCCACAACAGCAGCGAAACGCGCGGAGGCGCGATCGAGAACGATGGAAGACAGGGCGGCACAAGCAGCCCGGTGCTGACGAACGTAACATTTCACGGCAATGATGGCGGCAATTCCGGCGGGGCGATGTACAACGACGGGTCCATGAGCGGTGGCAACAGCAGCCCCATCCTCAGGAATGTGTCGTTCAGTGGGAACAGCGCCAGTGTCGCAGGTGGCGCGATCTACAACGCCGGCAACGACACCGGGAACAGCGATCCCACGTTGGTGAACATAATCCTGTGGGGAGATTCGGTGGATGCCGGCGGGAGCGGCGCGGAGATCTACAACAGCACCGCCACGCCGACCATCAGCTACAGCGTGGTGCAGGGGTCGGGTGGAAGCGGCGCGGGGTGGGATACGACCCTGGGAACTGATGGGGGCAATAATCTGGATGCCGAGCCGATGCTGGGCCCGCTCGCTGACAACGGCGGCAGCACCGACACCATGGAGCTCATCTGGGGCAGTTCGGCGAACGATACCGGCGATGACGCGACGTGCACGGCCGCGCCGGTGAGCGGCGTCGACCAGCGCGGCGTGCCGCGTCCGGTGGGACCGCACTGCGACATCGGTGCGCTCGAGCGCGTGCCACCGGAGATCCGCGCCGACTTCGACAGCGACGGCCTCGCCGAAATCGGCTATTTCCGCGCTGCATCCGGCCTGTGGGCGCTGCTCGAATCGAGCGAGGGCTTCAGCTATGCCATGCCGCGTTACTACAGCTGGGGGCAGACCGGCGATATCCTCGCTCTTGGCGATTACGATGGCGATGGGCGCATGGATCCCACGGTGCGCAGGCCCCCGGAATCCGGGCAGAGCGCGGCCTACCGCATACTGTTGTCCACCACCGACTACGACTTCGGCTCGTCGCTGACGGTGCCAGCCGGATGGCCGGGCATCGGCGATACGCCCGTGCCGGGCGACTACAACCGCGACGGCGTCACTGACCCCGCCATCTGGCGCGGCAGCGCCGGCGTGTGGATCATCCCGCTCTCACCCGGCTTCACCACCTATGCGTTCTTGAGCTGGGGAATAACAGGCGACACACCCGTGGGCGCAGACGTGGACGGCGATGGACAGGCGGACATCGGTTACTGGCGGCCGTCCACAGGCGTGTGGGGCTTCCTGAAGTCCACCCAGGGCTACAGCTACAGCAGCCCGCTGTACTTCAGCTGGGGGCAGAGCGGCGATATTCCCGTCATGGCCGACTACGATGGTGACCATAAAGCAGATCCCGCGGTGGTGATCCCACCAGCCGGAGGCCAGAGCCGCGCATACCGCATCCTGCTTTCGACCATGAGCTACAGCCCGGGTTCAAGCCTCACCATTCCCGCCGGCTGGCCGGGGCTCAACGATACACCTGTGCCGGCCGACTACGACGGTGACAGGAAAGCGGACGCGGCCATCTGGCGCGGCAACACGGGCGTGTGGATCATCCCCAAGTCGTCCACGAACAACACTTCATATATGTTCGCCGCCTGGGGCGCAACGGGGGATGTACCGGCAAGATAAACTGGATCCAACAGGGGCGAGGGAATAGCCCCTCACCCCTCCCTGCGACTCATGTCGCAGGGACTAGCAGCGGCGGCTTGGCGCCGCCCCGCGTCGCTTACCATCTCCCAATGGGAGAGGGGAGTTAGTTCGAAAGAGAAGGGATGGGTAGACAGCCCATCCCTTCTCTTTCGGGAGACTCGCGAAATGAGGAAGTTTTTTCGCAGTCTGGGTGCGAGCGGGAACGTGCCCGCGAGGTAGGCAAAGGCGATAGGCTGCAGCGGCCTCGGGGATCCCTCCCAGGGCCGCTTTACTTCCCGCCCCTCGGGATCACGGGAACAAGCGGACCTGCAGCCGAGCCGCGCCACTTGGAATTAAGTTGCCGGAGTGCTACAATAATCGTGCACCAATTGCTGGAATCCCATAGAAGTAAACGGTCGCTGCCAGCCCTTAGAGTTGCGTGCCTCACCTGCAACCTGAGGGCTGTCTGATTTCCCGGGGAGGGATAAGCCATGAATAAGACCATTTTCCGTTTCGCAGTGGCACTGGTTGTGGCGCTGGGGTTGTTCGCGCCTCCCGCGGCCCAGGCAACTGGGGGCGGGCCGCCCTTTGCGTGGATCGGATCTGGCGGGGGCTTCAATTGTGCTCTGAAGAGCGACAACACACTGTTGTGCTGGGGCAACTACACTTCAGGGCAGTTGTCCGTACCCAGTGGTACCTACAGCCAGGTTAGCACGGGTGCCAGCACCGTGTGCGCTGTGAGGAGCGACAGCACACTGGTCTGCTGGGGTCGCAACTCCAGTGGGGAAGCTTCGCCACCCGGCGGCACATTCACTCAGGTGAGCGCTCGTGATTCGCACAGTTGCGGCGTAAGGACCGACGGCACGTTGGCATGCTGGGGTGACGATACCCATGGGCAAGCTACTCCGCCCGGCGGCACCTTCACACAAGTAAGTGTTGGATCGGGGTTCAGCTGCGCTATCAGGAGCGACCAGACGCTGGCCTGCTGGGGTTGGGATATTTGGGAGGAGATTCATCCGCCTGGCGGCACCTTCAGCCAGGTCCGCGCAAGTGAAGGATTCGCCTGCGGTCTCAGGACCGGCGGTACACTGGCCTGCTGGGGTGACAACAGCGATGGACGCGCCACCCCACCTGGCGGTACCTTTAGCCAGGTAGGCGTGGGGAGATACTTCGGGTGCGGCCTAAAGACCGACGGAACGCTCGCCTGCTGGGGCAACAACACCTATGGGCAGCTTTCGTCACCCAACGGCACATTCAGCCAGGTGAGTGTGGGAATAACGCATGCGTGCGCGATGAAAAGCGACCACACGGGAACCTGCTGGGGGCAGGACTACTTCGGTGCGGCGGGGTCTTTCCTGCCGACCGACTTGACCGCCACTGCCACTGGACCATCATCCATCCTGCTCTCCTGGACGGACAATTCCTCCGATGCGACCGAGTTCCGCGTGGAACGCTCACCCAATGGCACGAGCGGTTTTACGGAAATTGGAACGAGCCTGCTGAGTGAATACACAGACGACCTTGGTACCCCTGACACGACGGCCTACTATCGCGTGCGGGCCTATCGCTCGGGTGACAGCAGACTCTCGGCATATTCCAATACAGCCCATGCCGTGTCGGGTGTGCCAATGGTTCTCTCCATCGAACGTTCAGATGCGGATCCGACGGGTGCATTGCAGGTGGATTTCACTGTCATGTTCACCAAGGCGGTCACGGGTGTGGATACCGGCGATTTCACGCTGACGACGACCGGCGTTTCCGGCGCTTCGACTGAGAGCATGGACGGCTCGGGAGACACGTACACTGTGACCGTGAACACGGGTGTGGGCGATGGCACGATCCGGCTGGACCTGGTGGATGACGACAGCATTACGGATAGCTCGGGCAATCCGCTGGGGGGCACCGGCTCGGGGAACGGCGACTTCAACACGGGCGAGATGTACACGGTCGACAAGCCCCTGGTGACCGCCGACTTTGACGGAGATGGCATCAGCGATATCAGCTACTTCCATCCTGCCACCGGGCTGTGGTCGATCCTCGAATCCAGTGAGGACTTCAGCTACGGCGCCCCGAGCTACTACAGCTGGGGACAGAGTGGCGATGTGCTCGCCCCTGGCGACTACGACGGCGACGGGCGCATGGATCCCACAGTCCGCAGGCCTCCCGCCAGCGGCCAATCCGCTGCCTACCGCATGCTGCTTTCCACCACTGACTACGACTTCGGCTCCGCCCTCACCGTCCCAGCAGGCTGGCCGGGCCTGGGCGATACGCCCGTGCCAGGCGACTACAACGGCGACGGCATTTCCGACCCCGCCATCTGGCGCGGCAGCGCCGGCGTGTGGATCATCCCGCTCTCACCCGACTTCACCACCTATGCGTTCTACAACTGGGGCCAGAGCGGTGACAAGCCCATCGCCGTGGACGTGGACGGCGATGGACAGACCGACATCGGCTACTGGCGCCCCTCCACCGGCATGTGGGGTGTCCTGATATCGAGAGAAGACTACAGCTACGATCATGCCGGGTTCATGAACTGGGGCACGTCTCTCGATAAGCCCGTAGCAGCGGACTACGATGGGGATGGGTTCGCAGATCTGGCGGTCGTCATCCCTCCGGCTGGCGGGCAGTGCCAGGCTTACCGCATTCTGCTCTCCACGCTGGCGTACGATCCTGCACAGAGCGTGACCGTGCCCGCCGGCTGGCCCGGACTGAACGATACGCCCGTACCGGGAGACTACGACGGTGACGGGAAAGCGGACGCGGCCATCTGGCGCGGCAACACCGGCGTGTGGATCATCCCACTTTCGTCCACGAACAACACCTCCTATCTGTTCGCGGCCTGGGGCGCCGCGGGGGACGTTCCGGCCAGATAGATCGGATGAAAGCGACGACAGTAGCCTCGGGGTCGGTTTCCCGAGGCCATTGCCTCTTCTCCTCCTGCGGTGATCATCTGGAACACAGAGTCGTGCAGCCAGGCTGCGCCATTTGGAATTGAACCCGCGCAGTGCTACAATGATTGTGCTACAGCTGCTGCAGTCTCCTATAGAAGTGCATGATCTTCACCAGCCCTGAGGGTTGCGCGCCTCTGCAGCAACCGTGAGGGCTGTTTTGTTTTCCATGGAGGCATGAGCCATGAAGAATCCAGTTGTTCGCTTCATCGTCGCATTAGCGGCTGCGGTCGCCCTGGCGGCTCCTGCCGCGCCACAGGCAGCGCGCGCCGCAACCGGACCCCTGTGCTACGTGGACATGGATGCCACGGGAGGCACCAACAACGGCAACTCGTGGACGAACGCCTACCTCAGCCTGCAATCGGCGCTCACCGACACGAACTGCACCGAGATCTGGGTGGCGGAGGGGCTGTACAAGCCGGGCGCGGCCCAGACCGATACGTTCCAGATCTCATCAGGCGTCGCGGTGTACGGCGGCTTCGCTGGAACGGAAACTGCGCGTACCCAGAGGAATTGGAACACCAACATCACGGTACTCTCCGGGGATATCGACAACAACGACACCATCGATGCTGACGGCGTGGTGCAGAACTACACCGATGTCACCGGCAGCAACAGCTACCACGTGACGTACATGGACGGCATCACCACAGTGGTGACATCCACAACTGTGCTGGATGGTTTCGTTGTAACCGCCGGTAAGGCTAACGGCCTCAGCACGTACCAGGATAAAGGCGGCGGCCTGTTCTGCATTGGCAGCCTCACGGGACATCAATGCAGCCCGACATTGGCGAACATCACCTTCGTCGGCAACTATGCGGACTACGCCGGCGGGGCGATCTACAATTTTGGCTACACCGCGGGTGCAAGCAGCCCGAGCATCACGGATGCCAAGTTTCTGTACAACCATGCGGAGGAATACGGCGGAGCCATATACAACAACGGCAACACCGGCGGAGTGAGCAGCCCGACCTTCTTGCGTGTCACCTTCGACCACAACAGTGCCGTGTATGCCGGCGGTGCGATGGAAAACGATGGATACTACGGCACCAGCAGCCCCAGCCTGACGGACGTGACATTCGACCACAACAGCGCCGCAAGTGGCGCTGGCGGGGGGATCTACAACCATGCAACAGAGGGGAACAGCAGCCCGACCCTCTTGCGGGTTACCTTCAGCAGCAACAGCGCCCTGTACAGCGCTGGCGCGATGTACAGCAATGGCAATAGCCACGGCAACAGCAATCCGAGCCTGACCGATGTCTCCTTCTACGACAACAGCGCCAACTACGGCGCGGCCATGTACAACTACGGTTACGGAGGCCTGAGCAGCCCGAGCCTGAAGCGCGTAACCTTCGATCAGAACCACGCCGCGGGCAGTGGCGGCGCAATATTCAACTCTGGCACCTATGCCGGAATCTCAAGCCCAACGCTGAGCAACGTGACCTTCAGCGCCAACAGCGCCTCCCAAAACGGCGGCGCGATGTACAGCGAAGGCACCGGCGGCACCAGCGGCCCCACTCTCACCAATGTGACCTTCAATGACAACAGCGCCTCCCAAACCGGCGGCGCCATATACAATAATGCGAGCAGCCCCACACTGACCAACGTGGTCCTGTGGGGGGATCAGGCGGTCGGTTCCGGAGACGAGATTTACAATGGTGTCGCAGCCGGCGCCTTCATCAATCACAGCGTGGTGCAGGGCTCCGGCGGAAGCGGTGGGTCGTGGGATACAACCCTGGGAACCGACGGCGGCAATAACCTGGATGCCGATCCCAAGCTCGCCCTGCTCACCGACAACGGCGGATTCACCAAGACCATGTCCCTCATTTGGGGCAGCTCCGCCATCAACGCGGGTGACAACGCCGCGTGCGCCGCTGCTCCCGTGAGCAACCTCGACCAGCGCGGCGTTACGCGCCCGGTGATGGATGCTTGCGATATCGGCGCACTCGAGCGCATTCCGCCAGGCATCCATCCCGATTTCGACAGCGACGGCCTGGCCGAGATGGGCTACTTCCGCGCTGCCTCTGGCCTGTGGGCGCTGCTCGAGTCAAGCGAGAACTACAGCTACGCCAGCCCGCGCTACTTCAGCTGGGGGCAGACTGGCGATGTCCTCGCACTTGGCGACTACGACGGCGATGGGCGCATGGATCCCACCGTGCGCAGGCCTCCCGCCGGTGGCCAATCTGCGGCGTACCGCATGCTGCTCTCCACCACGGGCTACGACTTCGGCTCAGCCCTGACGGTGCCAGCCGGCTGGCCGGGCATCGGCGATACGCCCGTGCCCGGCGACTACAATGGGGATGGTTTCTCCGACCCCGCCATCTGGCGCGGCAGCGCCGGCGTATGGATCATCCCGCTCTCACCCACCTTCAGCTCCCATGCGTTCTACAGCTGGGGCCAGAACGGCGACAAGCCCATCGCCGCGGATGTGGATTGCGATGGGCAAACCGACATCGGCTACTGGCGCCCCTCCACCGGCGTGTGGGGCTTCCTGCTATCGACCGAAGGCTACAGTTACGGCAGCGCCTGGTTCATCGGTTGGGGATCGGCGCTCGATAAGCCCGTGATGGCGGACTACGATGGGGATCACTATGCCGATCCAGCCGTCCTCATCCCTCCGGCGGGCGGACAGAGCCAGGCTTACCGGATCCTGCTTTCGAGCATGAGCTACAACCCGGCCTTGAGCGTGACTGTCCCCGCCGGCTGGCCGGGGCTCGGTGATACACCTGTTCCCGGCGACTACGACGGCGACATCAAAGCCGACGCGGCGATCTGGCGCGCCAACGCCGGCGTGTGGATCATCCCGAAGTCATCCACGAACAACACCTCGTACATGTTCGCCGCCTGGGGCGCGGCGGGGGACGTTCCGGCCAGATAGCCTGGATCAAACAGGGGCGAGGGAACAGCCCCTCACCCCTCCCTGCGACTCATGTCGCAGGGACTAGCAGCGGCGGCTTGGCGCCGCCCTGCGTCGCTTCCCAT
>Ga0315277_10003441_pt1 | contig 21418 bp, 27 predicted proteins | sample YL17G05_15_MG_FD_203695 | JGI IMG/M metagenome (GOLD analysis project Ga0315277, IMG submission 203695) | Sediment microbial communities from Yellowstone Lake, YNP, Wyoming, USA - YL17G05_15 | ecosystem: Environmental > Aquatic > Freshwater > Lake > Sediment | place: USA: Wyoming | collected...
TCTTCGTCTTCTAAAGGCAACTCTGTAACTGGGACCATAAGCCATGCTAGCGTTTCCTCCATAACCCGTGAGACTTAACATAACGTTCCATATCAGCCACTGAGCTGAACGAACCACTGCTTGCACTAGTGTAAAGCTGCCTGTAAGCCCCCTCTGTCAATGCACGAGTAGCTTTCCATTTCTGCAAGGTTTTTCTCAAAGCTCGAATCCGACTCATCCAAGCATCCTTCTTTGTAATCTTCGCACGTTTAGAGCCCTTTCTTGTTCCAGGTCCCCTTCTCAGCCTGTCCTTCTTCTTCTCATGCAACACACGAGCTCGAACACGACTGACGCCTTTCTCAGCAGAAGCCTGAATAGCACCTTCATGAATGAGTTTCCGAATCTCCTCTCTCGTAATCGCCACTTCAACATCTTCGATGCGTTCAGGGTCCATCCAAACACGGTTTGTGCCCACTTTGAGAAGCTGCGAGGCGATACGTCTCTGACTTCGAAGACTCAACTTTCCTTCTCTTCCTCCTTCTTGCTTTCTTCAGCAGCGGCTTCTTCTGCCTTTGTTTCTGCTTCAGCTTCAGTTTCCGCAGTTTCAGCTTCTTCTCCTTCTTTGGTTTCTTCAACCGCCTCCTCTTTTTCAGGCTTCGGCTTGGGCAACGGGTTCAGAATGTGAATGCCCTTTTCTTCGGCATGAAGTGAGATGTCAGCGCGTTTTCGCATTCCAACAGTGTGGGCTATTCTTATAGCTTGGGTTTCTGGGTCTACTTTGTCCAAGTCGTCGAGCGTGTTAACCAACACTTCCATGTAACCAGAAGGATGGAGTTTTCGGGATATTTTTGGTCCTCGGTAGCCTATCTCAACTGATTTGGGCCAGCCTTTTATCTTTTGACGCATCTTGCTCTCTGTACCATCGGGTTTCCGCCAGATTTGAGAAACTCGTTTGTAACGCCAGCTTTCTTGGCGTCTGAAGAACGGTTTCTTGCCTTTATGGCGTTCACGTAGAGCCAGAGCCTTTTGTGCCCGGGGTTTTTCCCGTTCTTTTTCACTCATGCTTTCTATGCCCCCTCGCTTCCTTCGTGTTTTTCGAAGACGTAGATGCCGTCTAAGAACACTCTTGGGTCTTTAACTTTGACTTTAGTCGCCTGTTCAATTTTGCCCGCTGTTTGGCTTACTTCTTCAATGCTGAGCCCTTGAACAATGATGTCGTCTTCTTTAACAATAACTTTAACATCACCCGTAATCTTAACAAATCGTGGACTTCGTTCACCTGTGAAATTCTTAATCGAAATAGTCTTGTCCTTCACTTCCACGGAAATTGGAAAGTGCGAGAACACGATTTTCAACTTATACGTGTAACCTTTGGTCACGCCTGTAATCATGTTTTTAATATGTGAACTAACTGTGCCAACGATGGCTGTTTCCTTTTTCCTAGGCCAGCTCGCTTGAACCTTAACGGTCTTATTCTCACGCATAATTGAGATTGGGGCTTCAGAAAAACTGCGGGTCAACGCTCCCTTCTCACCCTTAACTGTAACTGTTCTGCCGTCTACTGTTACTTCGACGCCGTCTGGGATTTCAATGGTTCTGACCGCTTCAACAGCTCTCAATTTTCAACGCCCCCTTGCTCAGTACACGTAGGCTAAGAGTCGCCCTCCAACTTTCTTCTCCTTTGCTTCCTTATGGGAAATAACCCCCAAGGGAGTGGAAACTACAAGAACCCCCACATCTCGAGCTGGCAGAAATGTTTTCTCCCAACTTTCAAAACCGTCTGAGCTAACGGAAAAACGTGGTTTGACGGCGCCGCATTTGTTTACACGTCCGAGAAGCTGAATTTTGAACTTGCCTGAACGTCCATCGTCGATGAATTCGAATTCGCCGATGTAGCCGCTAAGCTGTAACACTCGTAAGACTCTTCCTAATAGTTTGGATGATGGGCTAATCACGCATTCTCTTTTGTTTCGCATTTCATTGTTCATGATTGTGGTTAACCCATTTGAAACCGTGTCCATCATTGTCAAATTGGCTTCGCATCCTCCTTCTAACTGTATTTCTTGAACCCCAATTGCGGAGCAACTTCTCTGAAACAGTGGCGACAAACGTTCAAGCCATAACGCCTTATAATAGGCCCGTATGAACCGCAACGGCGACAGGGACGGCTGCCCTTGCCGTATTTGCGTTCTTTTTTAGGTTTCTGTTTCCCCATGATATCATCTCATTTTTCAGTTGAGGTTATTTCCACTCCGAATTCGTCTTTGACAAAAACGATGGCTTCTTCGGGAGTTAAGAGGTGTTTCACGCCTACTTTCGTCTTAGCGTGATGTCGACGTCTTACACGTTGTCCTGGTCTAGCTATAGTGGCTGAAACGTCCATGCCATGTATGCCCAGTTCAGGCAGATATTTGGTTCCAGGAATGTCTATGTGCTCTTTTATGCCAAAGGAAAAGTTGCCTCGACTGTCAAATTTCTCCCACGATATCTTGTTGTCAATTGCCTCTAAGACTCGCTTAAGAAACGCCTTTGCATTTTCTTCTCTAAGCGTCACTATACATGCAATGGATTCGCCTTTTCGTATGCCAAAATCCCTTACGGATACCCTAGCCTTACGCTTCCCAGGTTTCTGCCCGGTTAACTGCTGCAAAACCTTAACAGCCTTCTCCAAAGGCTCACCTGATTTGCCAACCGCCATGTTAACTGTGACCTTCTCCAACCGTGGCTTCAGCATAGGGTTAGCCTGCCACTTTTTGTGCACTTCTTCCGCAGACACGTTTAACTTGCCTCCACACTAGGCTCAGGCAACGATATGAAGGGTTCTTTTTCGCCCACAACAAAAACGTAGTTCTCTGTTGTCTGAAAACGCTGGCCACTTTTATCCTCTATAGTTACAAGCAGATTCCTTCGTTTCTGCTGTTGTCTCCGCTCGATAGCCACGATTTTGCCCGTTTTTCCCGCATTTTTGCCGCTGATCATTATAGCTGGGGCTCCTTCCACAAGCTTTGCATGCGCAAGAATTTCCTGATTGGGCAAACTAATTTTCAGTGTTTCCATGGTTTGGAAAACGTCTTCCTGATGCTTCGCTGGGTCTTTTACTTTTATGATTAGGTTTTTTCCGTCGTGGAGGTTGAGTTGCACATGCCCGTTTTGAAGTATTGTTTTGTTTTCGATTCGGCACAGTTTGAAGTTGGCTTCATCCTTGCGTATCAGATGCAGAAACAAGCCTTTCTCATTAGGCAGTATGCGATACCATTTTTCAATTTCTGGAATCGAAACTACGTCCATCAGCCCTGTTGGAAGCAGCTCTTCTTTCTGAACTCGGCCATCAACAAATACTTTTTCTTCGTGAATTATCGTTTTAACTTCGCTTCGTGTCTTGGCTACGCCTAGAACTTCTCGTAAAACTATTGTTAGTGGCATGCAACGAGATATTGGATGAGGACCAGCGTTAGGTTTCACTGTCCAAACCGCTTCTTTGCGGTGGATTGGCCAGAATTCAGGCGCTGGCTTACGCTTGAGATGTCTTCGCCCACCTTTCTTACCCACTTTCAGATTCCTCCGTTTTCTTCTCTTCAGATTCTTCCTCAGTTTTCTTAGGTGTCTTTTTGCGTGGTCGTCTCTTTTTCTCTTCTTTTACGGGTTCTTTGACTTCTTTGGGCTCCGCGGGTTTCTTTCTTCTTCTAGCTTTCTTTTGTTCAGGTTTCTTTGTTTCCTTGACTTCTTCTGCTGGTGCTGCAACCATTTGTAACGATTCTCGGCGCCATTTGTCATCCAGGTTCAAGTTAGTTATCATTACTTTTGACGGATGAATTGGAATTTGAATAGCTGTGCCATCGACTTTTTCGCGGGTGATTCCTTCAACGTTAATTCTATATTTCTTTCGGTCAACACTCGTGACTTTGCCTTCCAGCCCTTTTCGGTCGCCACGCATAACCCTCACTACGTCACCCGTCCTAACGGGAAGCGAGCTTACGTTATGCGAAGCCTTGAGCGAGGGCGACAACGGTGCAGAAAACTGCTTGTACCGTATGTGAGCAGGTGCGTTAAACAGCAGTTTTCGTTGTTTCCTTGGCTGCGTTGTCTTCACTGTGCTTTTCTTCCTCCCTAGACAATTATGCTTGAGGCACTGGCGATTCTTGGCCATCTTTCAGCAGCTTCTCTGGCTACGGGACCACGAATTTCCGAGCCACGCATTTCACCTTCAGGCGTCATGACAACTGCGGCGTTATCTTCAAACTGCACCCATGCTCCATCTGGGCGGCGGAAAGGCTTTCTCTGCCGAACCAGCACGGCTTTGAAGATTTTCTTTCTCATGTCAGGAACGCCTTTGCGCACAGACACGATGACCATGTCGCCAATGGCTGCTTTGGGAACACGTCTCAGCCGTCCCTTGTACTGTGTGACCTGAATAATTCTGAGCTCTCGGGCACCTGAGTTGTCTGCGCACTTCACTTTAGCACCTGCTAAAATGCCTGCGGAGATTTTAGGGCGGCTTCCCAAGACTCCTTTGGCGATTAGTGCTCGTCCCTTAGCCTTCGCTGCCACCTCGTTCTTCCTCCACTTTTTCAACTACCACAAAAGAAACGGTTTTGCTCACGGGTCGGCATTCGGCTATGCGAACCTTTTCGTCTTCTTGTACGTCTAAGCATGGTGGATTGTGCGCGTTGATGTGACTGTGCCTGCGCTCATAGCGTTTAAACTTGGGCACGTAAAGCTGATAATCGCGTCGGACAACCACGGTTTTGTCCATTTTTGCGCTGATGACAACTCCATCTAGGACACGACCTCTTATGCGAAGGTTGCCGTGGAAAGGACAGTTCTTGTCTTCGCATGATTTCTTAGGTTTCTTAAGAGCTAATGTTGCCATCACCATCGCCTCTTGATTTTCTTCTTTAAGCGATCTTCTGGGCGTCCAAGAATGACTTTGCCGTCAACTTCAACGATTGTGCCGTCAGGCATTGTGAAATGAAAAACAGACGAATCCTTAACAACCGTCTTATCTGCATCTTTCCGCCGTATAAGAAGGGTGTTTCGAGTCTCATCGATAACTGTTCCACTTATGCCCACGTTGTCAGAGTTGCTGCTTTCAACAACCTTAGCTTTTAGCCCGATGAACTCGCCTTGAACAAAAGCCGGCGTGATTTTCATGCTTTCGTTTCCCCTGCTTTTTTCTTTGCTTTTTTCTTAGGCGCTTCCTTTGTTGTCTTCTTCTCTTCCTTCTTCGGAGGCGCGGGTTCAGCTTCCACTGTGAGTATGCGAGCAATTGCCTTGCGGAGTTCACGGACTCTAGCGGGGTTTTCCACGGCGCCCCCTGCCTTTATCATTGTTCTTAGCCGAACAAGTTCGGTCTGCAGTTCGCCTAGACGTTTTTGGCGGTCGTCAGATGACATGTCGCGGATTTCTTTGACTCTGACAATTGGCATGCTACTTCGTGGTCTCCTGTGGTTTTTGTTCAGTCGCTGTTTCTACGGTTTCTTTTGCTGTCTCCTCGGCTTCTGCTTTTGCTGCTTCTTCAGTGGCTTTTGCTTCAGGTGTTTCTGCAGCTTCTGCTTTTTCTGGAGCTTCAGACGTCTCGGTTGGAGCAATGTCGATTATTTTAACTTGATCGGGGAATACGGCGTCTGGCGGCATTATCCTAACTTTAATTCCAAATATGCCTGGTTTCAGTTGAACATGCAACTCTGCTTTGCGTAGGTTTCTTAGGGCAGGTTCGCCGCTTTTTGGAATGTAGCCGTCTTTGAATTTTTCGTAGCGGGCTCTTTCAGTTCTGAGTTTTCCGCTTATGATTATTTCTACGCCTAGGGCTCCTGCTTCCATAACTTGCTGAAGCGCCCAGAAGCCTGCTCTTCGGAAGTGAACGCCTCGTTTGAGCGCTGATGTGACCCTGGACCCTATGACGTAGGCGTTGAGTTCGGGAATTTCTATTTCAGCCACCGAGATTTGGGGGTTGGGCAGTTGAAAGTTTTGTTCAAGAGTTATTGCAAGTTCTTTTATTGTTTCGCCGCCTCTGCCGATGATTAAGCCTGGGCGCATTGCGTAAACAACTACGTGTGTGCCTAAGGGCGTTTTAGCTATGTCTACTCCGCCGTATCCGGCTCGTTCGAATTCGTTGCGGAGAAATTCGTCGATTTCGGTTTTTTTGACGGCTTCAGTTATAAAATGTTTGACAACGGACATTTACGCGGTTTTCTCCTCGGTCTGTTCTAAAACAAGTTCAACATGTGTGAGGGTTTGAACTTTAGGTGATGAACGTCCAAAAGCACGCATTGTGTATCGTTTAACTTTCATGCCCGGATAAGCCGCGGCATGCATGATTCTTAATCGTTCTATGTCCAGTCCTTTTGCCTCAGCGTTGGCTTCGGCGCCTTCAAGGATTTTGAGAATTTTGCTTGCTGTTTTAACGGGATATCTGCCTGCGAAGGCTTTTTCTAAGCCGTGTCTGTGCCCGAGTTTTTTTGCGTAGCGTTTGAAGGGCACTGGCTTTTTTTTCTGTATGACTTGGTTAAGGTAGGTTTTGGCTTGGTCTAGGGGCATTCCTTTAATTGCTTGGCATACTTCTCTTGCTACTTTATGGCTTATGCTAAGTTCGCGTCCGCTTGACTTGACTGTGGTTTCGGGGTCAAGTCCCGTTATGGAATATCCCCATTTTGGCATAGGATTGTTTTTTCTCCAACCGTGCAAACAAACTGCTGAAGCCATACATATATGTCTTTTGCGTATGAAGAGGCGTGAAGAGGAGAACAGGCAGTTTGTTTATGTGTGTGCGAACAGGGCTAGAGCCCCCTCTATTGGGTTGCAAATATGAATGGTTTTTCAGAGATGCGAGGGGAGTCAGATTTGAAATGGTCGAGGGCTTAATCGAGGTTACTTCTTTTTGGTTTGTTTTAGTATGGTCTTCAGCTGGTCTTCTTCTAGGGCGCCGAGTTCGTAGAGTTTTTGGGCTGCTTCACGAGCGGTCAACAGATAATGTATTTTTAGGTTGTCTTTGGCTAAGTGTTCTTTTCCGCCTTCTTCACGGTCCATTAAAACTGCCACATCTGTGACTACGCCGCCTTCAGCTCGCACTGCTTTAGCAGATTTCCCTAATGATAAGCCTGTGGTGACTAGGTCATCGATGAGTAAGACTTTGTCGCCTGGCATGAGCATGCCTTCGACTCGGCGCTCTCTGCCGTGCAGTTTCACTTTTGGGCGAATGTACAAGAAAGGTTTCTTCAGTTGAAAGGCAACAACGGAAGCGAACGGCATGCCAGCAGTTGGAATGCCAGCCACCCGGTCAAAGCTGTTTGTGCCTAGTTCTTTTTCTATCAATTTCACGTATAGGCTGCAAACGGTTTGGAAAGCATCTGGAAAGCTTGGGACAATTCGTAAGTCTATGTAGTAGGGGCTGACTCTTCCGCTTGATAGCTTAAAGGCTCCGAATTTGATGGCGCCTATCTTGTTCAGTACTTGGCTTAGTTCGGTTTTTTCTTTCTCAAACGACAAAGCAGACTCTTTCTCCTTGCTATGGGTACTTGTACAGTTTACCTCTTTCAATGAGCATGCCTTTAACGTTGGGCATTTCTTTAGCGACTAATTCCACGAATTTTCTGCGTTCAGCCTCAGGCGCATGATAAGGAACAGCCATTTTAGGCTTGACCAGTTTGACGATTTCTAAGCCAGTCTGCGGCGATGTTCCAGGCGAAGGAGCGCCGACAGTGCAGAAAACAAGGTCTGGCGGACTGCGTTCTCCAACTTGCTTCATGTCTGGATGTGGCTGGCTATCGCCTGTGTGATAGACTTTGACTCCGTCCTCGCTTGTTATCAGGTATGATACCGGCGCGGTTGCAGGATGGTTGAAGGCTTCAGCGCGAACTGTTACATTGTCGATTTTGGTTTCTTTGCCAAACTTCATCGTGTGCAGTTTATCTGCGGGTATGGTATCTTTGAGTCTCATGGCTGATGTGGAATCGGCTAGAACTGTGCATTTGGTTCGTCTGTAGATTTCTTTTATCATTGTCTCATCGAAATGGTCATAATGCTCATGTGTAACAAGGATGACATCAACTGTTTTGAACGTAAGCGGGTCAACATCAGCTGGGTCAACAACCAATGTTTTAGAAGGCGTACGAAGGATTACGCCTGAGTAATTGTTGAACCAGAGAAAGGCTATTGCACCGTTCTTTAAGGCTAAGCCTTCGATTGACATGTGTGAACAAACCTCGTAAAAATAATTCTGTTAGCCCGCAGAGTTTAAAGAACTTGTGATAAAGGCTGAAAGAGCTTATCTGAAACTTAATAAGCAAAGGCTTTAGTTACAAATTCACCCGTAAAGCAAGACGGGGCCGGTCGTCTAGTTTGGTAGGACATCTGCTTGACGTGCAGAAGGTCGTCGGTCCAAATCCGGCCCGGCCCACCAAACTATCAATCGAGTATATCGATCTTTGTCAGAGCCTTTGCCATTCAAAATCCACTCCTTTGTTTAGGTAACCATTCGAGAAGGAATTGTCTCAGCGTGTCGACTTCTTTGCCCAATTTGTCTGCTCCTGGATAGAGAAAATCTTTCCCATTAATTCTCACAGTAAAAAGTTCCATAAATTCTTGCTCATTAACAAGAGGATTATGGTGCGTGTATTTTATGAGGAATTTTGGAGAGTCAAGATCATTCAACGGAATTGGACCCAAATTATTCAGCCAATCTGCCTGAATTACTCTGAAGTGTATGGTACGAAGCTCTTTGCCAATTACCCTAATAGGTGTATATTCTATCGGTAGACGAAGAAGAGTGTGAACGTAGCTCCATGTTTTGCAGCCATAGTTTCTCAAATCAGAGTCAGATAATGATTCGTCAAAAAGCTGCCACAGTGCAACATTGTCAAACCCCCATTGAAGCAACGCCAAGGCCTGTTCTATACCTTTATAGAAAGACTGATTGACACTTCCATTGAGCTTCTTAAAGTATTTGATTTCTATTGCTCTTAGCTTGGGTTCAGAAGAGTGTTGATTCGGTGGCTCCAAAATGACTATGTCAATTTCCGGCTGAAGGGGAGGACACACCTCACGAAATCTCTTATACCATCGCTCTCTAACTTTTCTGCCCCGAGAAGGACATTTGTTTGCATACACGTGAAAACATGGGTATTTTCTTTTCAGTCGTCGAGCAAGTTCCTTAGTGAGAGAAATCTCAACTCTTCGAGTCTCCCTTTCACTCATTGAGAACTCTTCTTTTCTTTTTGTTTTGCTCCGCACTTTGGGCAGTAGTCCGATGCAATTGGGATTGCTTCATGACATTTGACACATTCTTTCAGGAAGCTTGCAAGTGTTTCTTCAGCACGTGGGATTTGATAATGAAACAGGACTAGTCTGCATTTCGGGCAACGAGAGGCTTCCACATTTGTGAGCGCAGTAAGATGCCAAGGAACGATTACTTCCTGTCCTAACGCCCATTGTGTATGTCTCTTATTGCTCCATCTTATTGCGTTGCTTATAATGAATCCTTTCTCCATCGCTTCGCCACATTCAGGGCACTTCACAAATCCACCCACTAGTAGATTAGGTCTGGATATTCCATTAAGAGTTTACGCTGAAGAGTGATATCTTATTGATATTTTGGGTTTTGTTTTTGGATTCATAAGGTTGAAATGGCTGGTTTGTTCACGTTTTTGCTATAGTATAGGTGAAAAATGAAATGAATGCTAGAACTGAAAGGTTGAGGCATCTTTACGGCTGGGACAGCGCTTATGCCACTATGACTCCTATTGCACCTAACAGCTACAAGTATCCTGACGGCATAGTCCTAACTCTTAAAACCAGCAACCACGCTGAACACTACTTCGTAGAAAGAGCCTTCGCATTGCAGCTTGCCAACTCAATCAAAGACTCACTGACCAACAAGAAGGGAAAAACACCGCATCCAAAACCAGCAGAAGCTAAACTATCAAAGCCACAACAGAAGAAAACCGTAGGCAAAGTAAAGCTGCGCCCAGACTAAGCCCGTAAGCCCAGTCTCAACTTTCCTGCAGTCTCGTTTAACCGCAGAGTACTTGCGAGTAGATTCTGTCTAGCTTTAGGCTTGCCTTTTTTCCTGCTACTCTAAGCAGAACAAAATGCAACGTTTCGTGCTCAAGAATGTCCTCAATCTCGGTTTCGTGGAGTTCACCGAAAACGTAGACTACGCCGTAGCCTGTGTCAAAAACACCGTGGATTGGCGGAAACTGAAAAACAAACTCTATAACCTTTGCCATTTCTACCTACTTTCTCCTCTTGACATGGGCTTCTCTGATCGCTGCTGCTTCGTCAAAGAAAACTGTTGACAAATTAGTATATGTGGGATGCTTCCATTAACGAAATATATCAGAGCTGCTGAGCCTTCGTAACCACAACAGATAAAACATTGTGTTTCACACATTGAAGCAACAAGGAAAGGCGAATTAAACCATGCCTCAAGAAATCTCCGACGCAGATAAGTTCATCCAAATCGCAGAACACGCCAAGTACTGCAGCATTAAGCGATTAAAGAGAGAAGTCAAACTTAAACTACGAACCCCAAGTAAGCTCTACACGCTGAAAGTGGACCCAACTAAAGCTCAAGAACTAATTAAGAAGCTTAACTGCGAAATCCGAGAAGTCTAGAACGACTTGTTTTTCATTTGCATTTTGGGTAATGCTTTTAGATATACGTGCCTAGTAATGTTTACTTAAGGTGAGTAGATGGCAGACCGATATAGAGTTCACAGATTCGATATCAGAATGACAACGGACCAGCTTAAACTTGAACAGTTTCTGAACAATTTGAAAGGCGAAGTTGTGGCGATATTTCCAAACGTGACCAGCACTCAACTTCAGTACGCTTCAGTTGATTTTCTATTCATCATTGAAAAGACAGCATAAGACAGCCAGTTTCGTTGATGTTGCACTTAAACAGTGAAGGCGTCGCCTGACCTGGGTGCTACGGCTTCATGCCCAGTTTCTTCACGTATCCATTTGGCAAAGCGTTCACAGTTGCCCTCAGCTCCATGCATCACGTAAATCTTCGGGTTACCCTCAAGCTTCTTCACAGTTTCCTGCAGTTGACTGGCGCCCACGTGAGAAGAAAAATCAAAATGTCTTAATTGCGCCTTAATTTTCTGCATCTTCCCATCAATAACACAGTGACCTTTATCCATAAGCTCACGACCAGGCGTCCCAGGAATCTGATAACTGACCAGAAACACGGCGTTACGGCTTTTCTTCCCCACTTTTTGAATGTAGAAAGCCGCAGGACCACCCTTTAGCATGCCAGCGGGAGAAACAATGACTCCAGGCTTATTCATGGCTAATCTACGGTCATGCCAGCTTTCAACAGGGTTCACCGTGTTAACCATGTCCAAGAACAACTTAGGGTTACCCAGAAACTCTCGGCGACCCAAAATAATGCGATTAGCTTCACGAGTCATCCCGTCCACGGTGATAGAATGGTCAAAATGAAAAGCCGTCAAAACACAAGCAATTTCTTGTGAGCGTCCTACGCTGAAAGCGGGCACAAGCACGGTTCCGCCGTCCTCAACCACGTTTGTTACGCTCTCCACGAATTCTTTCTCCAAAGTTGCCCTATCAGGATGCTCCTCGTTGGCATATGTGCTTTCAACGATAAAGGCATCCAAGGGACCATAATCTTCGTCGGCTTTTTTCAGTAAACGAGTGTTTATGCTGTTGTAATCGCCCGTGTACACAAGCCTTTTTCCATCAGCCTCAACCAACGCTTGAGCACTACCTGGCAGATGCCCAGCGTCCAAAAGCTGAAGTTCCATGTCGCCCACAGTCTGCCTTTCCCGATAGCCTAAGCGAACGCCCGTTTGCAGCATTGACTGCAATTCAAGGTATTCAAAAGGAAGATAGTACCCAGACAAATGCACAAAATCTGAAATTAACACACGCGCAAGGTCGAAGCTTAATGCCGTGCCAAAGACTCGTTTTTTTTCTCTTATGTGAAAAATCGGAATGGCACCCGAATGGTCAAGATGTCCGTGGGTCATGACAATGCCGTCGACTTCTTTAGGCGGAACGTGCATAGGAAAACCAGGCTGATGATTAAACATGACCCCATAGTCCAGCAGAACCTTTGTTTTATCCGTCATAGCCAAAACTGCAGAGCGTCCCACTTCTCTTGTGGCGCCTAAAAACTGAATCTTCAACTAAACTAAACTCACCGCCCACAAACGCTCACAAATTCGAGCTTTAACCATTTTTCATTGAGCATAACAACGTTCACACATTTAAATATGCCTTGCCGAAACCGCCTTCACACGCCCGTTCCTAATTGCTTTCAACACATCTGCAACATCGGGTTCAGAGTCAACCTCAGTAAAGGCAACCCACAATTCATCAGGCTTGTGTGCATCGCTACCTGCAACTCCAGGTAAACCTCGAGCCTTTGCCAACTGTTCAGCCAACTTGTTCTGCTCAGGTGAAGCCCACGGGTTCATGGTTTCCACAGCGTCTGCGGCAATCTTTTCTGCGGCGTCACCTATGCCGCTTACACGATACGGGTGGGGAATCACGATTAATGCGGCTCTTTCTTTTGCAAAGTCCACTACGCTTTCAAGCGGCAGCATGGCTGCGGGTTTTTCTTCGATGCCCAAAAGGATTAAGTCGCCTTCTCGTGTGGTCACTTCTACGCCCGGAATTATTAACAAATCATGGTATGCTGCTGCCAGTTTGCGTACTTGTTTGCAGCCTTCCACCGTGTTGTGGTCTGTTACGGCTACTCCCTTGATTATTGGGTGCGAGTAAAGCGAATCCACCAGCAACTTTGGGTTTATGGAAGAATCGACTGAGGCGTTTGTGTGCACATGCAGGTCTACACTTATCATTCTTGTCCCACAACTAAGAGAGGAATACTAAACTTCGCGCACACCTGCTTGCATGTAGAGGTTATTTCTTTTCCCCAGTTTTCCATGTTTTCAACCAAAACCACTTTTCTGTAGTGTTTTCTATTTTTAGCAATGTAGTCGGCAATTTGATTTGCCACATAACTGGTTGTTTCCATGTCTAGTGGCATCGCGGTTTCATGCTGTGACAAAGGATAAACCTCGTCTAACTCGTTTGGAACAACTCCGAAGGGTGCTGCATAAGTGCAAACATGCGGGTTCTTAGAAAGCTTAGTGCCTAGTTGCTGCTGAACTTTTCTAATGACTTCTTGATGTTCCCATGACTTGTGAAAAGGTTTGGTTCTAGTCTGCGGAAGAAGAATTAGCGTTTTTGCGGTTTTTGGCGGAGCGTATCGTTCAGTAAACCTTGACTTGTAGCGGGCAACTTCGGGTCTGCTCAGGTCTAGTGAATTATAAAAGAACATGCCGCTACTCTTTGTGACAGGGCTGTTCTCTTCAAAAAAACTGCTGTACTTGCTTAGTTGCCTGACAGCGCTGTAAAGAGCAGGATGTGCACGTGCTCGCATGGTTAAGTGTTCCCAGAGGCGTCCTTCAACAATGGACTGTTTGATGCGTTTAATTTCGGCAAAACAAACATGCAAGTTATGTCTTGCCAAAAGCCTCTGGCGCTCCATTTTGGCTGCGGCTGTTATTTTTTCTGGGTTAGTTTGACTACAAACTGGGCAGGAACAGGGCAGGTACTCAAGTTCATTCAGCCTAGCCGTTCCTGTTTCAATCATGTAGCGCCCTTCTCGTGCAAAGATAGCGTAGGCTGCTGAATCAAAAAGGTCGCATCCTAAGGCTACGGCTAAGGCGAACATGAACGGGTGTCCAGCGCCGAAAAGATGCAGAGGGCGCTCAAGTGGAAGGTTCATTTTAGCTGTTACAATCATATCTGCAAGAGTACTGAAGAGGTACTGCTCCATCACAGGCGTCGGGCTGCCTAAAGCATGAATCTGGAAGGGCAGCTTACCCATTTTTTTAGCTGATTCAGCGACAAGGTCCAGGTGGCCTCCGCCCTGAACTGGTCCTACCCACGCGATGTCGGTTCTTGATTTGATTTTGCCTAGTTCTTTGGCTCGTTTAAAAGTTTCATCAACCGTGTATTCAGCGTATTGCTTTGTTACTCTCCAGCCTGTGGGCACATCCAAGATAGTTGCAATGTCACTGCCAATCTGCTCCTGATACTCAATCATCTCCAGGTTTGACAGCTGCACATCTTTGCCGTAAATTAGCAATTGGTAGGCGCCTGAATCAGTCATAACGGTCTTAGGAAAGCCCAAAAAATTATGCAGCCCCTCTTTGAGAGCTTCCTTTTCAAAGTTTTTCTTGATGATGTAAGCGTTGGTTATGAGCGCCTCGCAGCCAAATTCCTCAGCCATTTCCTTTGGCGAAATCAACTGTAAGTTTGGGTTAATAACTGGCAGTAGAGTCGGTGTTTCAAAAGTGCCGCTTTTGGTTGTGACCCGCCCGATTCGAGCCGATAGGTCTCTGTTGTGAATTTCAAAGCTCATGGGGAAGTGTCGCCTTGGGCATACCTTATAATCAAGACTCCTTCATTAATTAGTTGCAGCCATGCTTTAACATGGAGCCGAGCCTAACATGGTCAGTGCTATTCAAATGTACGAGAAACCCGAGCTAAACAACCCAGTACTAATTGAAGGATTGCCAGGCATAGGTTTCGTGGCGAACATCGCCGCTCTTCACCTAATCCAAGAATTGAACGCAAAATTGTTCGCGGAAATCCGATTATCAAGTTTTCAAGACATTGCTATTACAGCCGAGGAGGGAAAGATCAGGTTTCCAACAAATGAGTTTTATTTTCACAAGGGAAGAGGCGGTGAAGAACGCGACTTAATAATATTGTACGGCAACACTCAAGCATTGACCACGGTTGGACAGTATGAGCTCTGCGGGAGAATTTTAGATTTAGCCAAGGATTTTGGATGCCAACATGTGATAACTTTAGGCGGCTTCAGAAGAGAAGAAAAAATCACCACGCCCAAGCTTTTCTGCGCTGCTTCAGACGCCGAAACCCTCAAAGAAGCTCGCGGCATGGGCGCTGAAATCATGGAAGGACAAATCTTCGGCGTAGCAGGACTACTCGTGGGCTTGAGCAAACTCTGGAACATCAAAGGGTTATGTCTGCTTGCAGAAACTCCGGGCTTTTATCCAGACGCCGCTGCCAGCCGCGAAGTGTTGAAAGCAGTCAGTAAGATGCTGCATTTGAATATAGATACTGAACGTTTGGATAAGGCGATAGAGTCGACTCAGCAGATTTTGGGCGCTTTCGGAATAAGTGAGCCAAAAAAAGAAGAGAAAACCGCCGAAGAAGATAAGTCACATCGCTGGCACATCTAACCATTAAAGCCCTTTAACCTTTGACTTCACTGAGAAACTGATCATAAACCCTTTGCACACGTTCAGCCGCTGGACCCGAACCCTCAATCACGCCTTTTTCAGTTACTTTGACTTTTTCCATAACCCATATGAAGCCCTTGTCTTCGTAGAGCTTGACTAATGTGGGGAAAACTTTTTCTAAGCGTTCAGCCAGCGCCTTCAAGTCAAATGGCTTTTCAGTGGCTAGAATCTGCGCCACAACCTTGCCGTTTAAAATGACACGATGCGACAGAATGCCCTTATCATCTTTAGCTTCGGCTAAGCAGAGGCTTAAGTTGTCAGGATTGATTCCAACAAGCGTTCCAACGAAGGATTTGCCATCCTTAGTTATGACTTTCACGGTTTTGTCGGCTAAAGCACCGACTTCAGTAAAGAATTTTCTCTGAGCCACAGACAAGCATTATTCACCTTTCAGAGCTTGAATAGAATAGCTTCAACATCATTAAAAGACTTGCCATTCAATAAAGCCATGTGATAGCATTCTTAAGTACAAGGAAGACTGAAGGTATAGCCAACTATTGCAGAGGTCTGCTGAGTTGAGACGCGAATACCCTAATCGTCCAATCGTAGGCGTCGGCGCCATCATCCTTCAAGATGGAAAAATCATTCTAGTTAAGCGGAGGGCTGAGCCTGGCAAGGGCAGATGGAGCCTGGCAAGGGCAGATGGAGCCTGGCAAGGGCAGATGGAGCATTCCAGGCGGCACAGTGCATTTGGGCGAAAAGGTCAGGGATGCAACAATTAGGGAGGCAAAGGAGGAGAGCGGTTTGGACATCGAAATTATCAATGACCGCCCAATGGACGGATTTGACTCCATCATGACCGATGATAGAGGACGCATTCAGTATCATTTCACTCTTCTCGAATTTCTTGCTAAGCCTGTAGGCGGAACTTTAGCGGCAGCGGAAGACGCAGCGGACGCCAGATGGGTTTCACTCAGCGAAGTCAAAAAGTATGATTTAACTAGCTCTTTCCGCACATTCTTCGAAAAACACGAAGACGAATTGAACAGAATCAGTTCGGGATAATCCTTTTCAAACAGTCCTTTTGAGATTAGACAGGCTGTTTGTTTTCCTTTAATTGGGATGTGGCTCTTAGTTACGCTTTTAGGATGGTTAATGGAATTAATGTGTTAGCCATATAAGTCAACGTGGAGTAGGTTGTTTGTCTCTTACACATTTGCAGAATGACAGATACGCCGTTCTGAAGAAGTTAGGCGAAGGCGGGAAAGGCGTTGTCTACAAGGCTAGAGACACGGTCTTGAATCGTGTTGTGGCAATTAAAATTCTTAAGACTATGGTTGGAGAAGAGGGTTACTCAAGGTTCATGCGTGAAGCTCAAGCCGTAGGCAGACTTAACCATCCCAACATCGTTACCATTTATGATATCGGTAAAGACGAGGAAAAACAATTCTTTGTCCTTGAGTTTGTCGACGGAATGAGTCTTCACGAGCTTATGGGCACGTATCCTGAGGGCAAATGCGACATACAAACGGCACTAAGAATTGCAATTGATATTTGCAGAGCGCTTCAATATGCGCATTCTCAAGGAATTTTACATCGAGACATCAAACCCGAAAATATCATGCTTACACGAGAGGACACAGCTAAACTGATGGATTTCGGTTTGGCTAAAATGCTTGGGCAGCCCAGTCTCACGCAAGAGGGCGTTATCGTTGGCACAGTTGCCTACGTGGCTCCAGAAATCGCCCTAGGTCGAGGCGCTGACGCTCGGTCAGACTTGTACTCGTTCGGCGCGGTTCTTTACGAATCACTAACAGGCAAGTCTCCTTTCATCGGCGAAGACCCTGTGAAAGTGATTTTCAGTCATATCCATGATTGCCCTATTTCGCCTAAGAGGCTGAATCCAAAGGTTCCTGAAGCTTTAAGCGATTGCATACTGAAGCTTTTGGAGAAGGAGCCTGAGAAGCGGTATCAGTCGGCTGCTGATTTGCTTCAAGTCTTGCGGGAAATTGCTGAAGGTTTTCTCAGAGAAGCCTACGTGCCCTCAGCAAAGCAGGCTATGGTTGTCCCGTCTCCACGATTAGTGGCTGAACGGGAAGTTCAGCTTATTGACAGAGTTGACGAAATGGGAATTCTAAGAGAAGCTGTGGACAGAACCGTTCAAGGCGAGGGCAGTCTTGTTTTCCTTTTTGGAGAACCTGGCATCGGTAAGACACGGTTAACCAGAGAGCTTGGCGCTTATGCTCGCCTTCGTGGCATGCAAGTCGTTTACGGTAGATGTCCAGCTTTGTTCAGGATGGATGGTTTACCACCGTATGTTCTATGGAAGGAAGTAATCAGAAATTATCTAGAAGTATGCAGCCCTGAACAGCTGTACCGGGTTGTTGGCTTCTATCCAAGTGAAGTCTGTAAACTGGTTCCCGACCTTGCGCAGAGACTGAGGACAGTGCCACAGTCTTTGCCGATTACTCCGGAGCATGAACGTGACAGGCTTTTTGAAGCTGTTTCGCAGTTTGTGACCAATATATCACGGGAATCACCGTTGCTAGTGGTCCTTGATGATTTACAGTGGGTTGATCAGTCTTCGCTTCTGCTGATGCATTATATGGCTAGGGGCGTTTACAGAGCGCCCATGCTCATTTTAGGTGCATATCGCGACACTGACATTGATGAAAAACACGTTCTCTCTTCAGTATTAACCGAGCTTAATCGGGAGCGATTGGTAAAGTCTGTGCCGTTGAAGCGTATGTCTCGTGATGACATTTCAGAGATGATAAAACGGATCCTTGAACAAGATGAAGTTCCCACTGAATTCTGCGAACTAGTGTATGATAAGACCAGAGGAAATCCGTTCTTCGTTGAAGAAGTTGTCAAATCTCTGAGAGAAGAGGAAGTTATCGTTCGTAAGGAGAACCAGTGGAAAATAAAGGAAGTCTCAAAGATAGAGTTTCCCTCAACTGTGAAGAATGTGATCAAAGCGAGGATTGAACGATTAGACGACGAATGCCAGAACGTGTTAACGTTGGCTTCGTTTGTGGGTAACGACTTTAGCTTCGCAGCGTTATGCGGAGTCACCGGGCTTGCGGAAGATAAGGTTCTTGACTTGACGGAACGAATGCTCAAGACAGGACTTGTCAAGGAACGGGTGATTCGCGGTGAAGACGTGTACTCCTTTGCTGATATTATCGTAAGAGATGTGGTACATGAGGAAGTCAGCCATCTGAGGCATAAGAAGCTTCATGGCGCCGTGGGTTCAGCCTTAGAAAAAATCTATGAAAAGAAAATTGACGAACACTTAGGCGAACTAGCCTTACACTTCCTCGAGTCGGGTGACGAAGAAAAAGCGCTTAGCTATTTTCTGAGGGCTGGGGATAAGGCAGCCACAGTTTATGCAAACAATGAGGTTGTTTCCTACTTTCAGCATGCTCTGGTTCTTCTCGAAAAAAGAGACGGTGACCCACAAGAGAAAGCGCGTGCTCTTGAAAAACTCGGAGACGTCAAAGGACTTGTCGGAGAATATGATGTCTGTCTGAAACATTGGAACGACGCATTGCAGTTACGGAAGCAACTGCAAGAGAATGAACATGTTTCAAGACTGCATCGGAAAATCGCGCACATTCTTTGGTATGATTTAGGTGACACCGAAAGAGCCAAGGAAAATTATGACAAAGCTCTAGAGATACTGGAATCTAAGCCTGATAGTGTCGAGTTGGCTAGTCTCTATCAAGATATAGCTCATATGCATTACCGCACTAAAGATGTTGCCGCCGCCCTTTCTTGGGCTAACAAAGCGCTTGAGTTAGCCGAGAAATTGAACGCCAACGAAGTCATAGCAAGCTCATGCGCCAGTTTAGGTACAATTTTCCATTTCAGAGGAGAACTCGAAAAAGCCCGTGGGTTTCACGAAAGAGGCTTGAAAATAGCGCTTGATAACGGTTACATGGATACTGCTCTACGAGAATACAATAACTTACCTTTAACGCTCCCACCAGAGGAACGAGAAAAGGCTTTGGAATACGTTGAGAAAGGTTATGAACTGGCGAAAAAAGTGGGAGATATCAGCCATCAGTCTTGGCTTGGCGTTAATTTAGGAAGCATGTATGCTGGGATGGGAAAAATATCTGAGGCTGTCAAGATAATAGAGGAATCTGCGGCTTTAGACATGAAAACAGCCAACATGCCCAACCTTGCTTTCTCAAAATGGGCTCAAGGAATGGGATGTTTTATGCTCGGAGAATGGGATGAAGCGGAACAATATCTCATGGAAACATTGACCATTGCCAACAAGCTCGGTCAGTTCCAGCAAATTGCCAACACCTATATGGCACTTGGATTTCTAAATTTCAACAGAGGGGACTACAATAAGGCGTTAGAGTTTCTCGAAAAAATGGACGCCGAATATGACAAAGCCGGAGCTATACACGCGAAGATGGAGGACTCGAACATTCTTATATGGACCTTAATCGAACTTGGGGAAACCGAGAAAGCAGAGAGCCTCCTCGACGACTTGCAGAAGTTTGCTGCCGAAGTCAACGATAAGGACCTCAAAGTAAACGCAGATATATCTAGAGCAATGCTTTTCCGAGCCCAGAAAAAATGGACAGAGTCAGCTGAACTCTTCGAAAAAAGCCTTCGCGAATTTGAAGCCATGGGAGCAAGACAATGGAATGTGTATATGTTCGCGAGGACCGTTCTCTACGAACACGCTCGTGTGTACCTTGAAAGAAACGAAGAAGGAGACAGAGAAAAAGCTCACAACCTTCTCAACCAAGCCTTGGAAATATTCCAGAAAATAGGTGCGAAGAAGGAAGTAGAGATGATAATTGCGAAAAAGAAGCTGCTCACTTCTTAAGATTCTGCGCTTATGCTTGATTTTGGCAGAAGAACAAACGTGTCTGCCCCATAGTTTGAACATTTAGGCTTTTAACTCGAACAACGATTGGAAAATCCTTCACAACCGAGCCCAAAAGCAGACAATGCTGCGTGGGTAAATCCCGTGCTATGGATTTGACTGTTTCAGCGTCCACTTTGGCTGCTCGGCTGACTGTTTCCAAATCGTGCTCATTAGTAAAGTTAAAAAGAAAAACATTGTCAGCCTGCCGGTAAATGCTCTCACGAATAGTATCAGGCTGATTTGTCACGAAAGTTGTGAACACGCCGAAATGCCGCATACGAGTAACAATGTCATCCCAGTAGGTTTCACGAAGGTACAAGTGCGCTTCTTCAGCGAACAGGAATGCTGCTTTCAGTTTCTGATGCGCTAGCAGGTCAACCAGTTTACTAAGCACATATTCAACAACTATTTGTCGGTCAACCAGTGAGGTGTCCTTCAGATTGATTACTAAAGCTGCTCCGCCCCGCATCCTCTGTGTCAAATCTTCAAAACTGAAAGCCTCAGCCATGTTATCAGTGAAAAAACCCGAGTTGACCAACGAGTAGTAACGACTATACAGCGCATCACGCACATGCTGGTTACAACGCCAATTCCGTATAGCCTCGCCCAGCTCATTCAGAGTTAAGGCGGCTTTTTCGTCCAAGTGCTGCCAAATACGCCTGAACTCGCGGGCTGACGTACCAGGCAGGTTAAGCGCATGAATTAGAATATTCAGTGCGATTCGTAACTTTAGCTGAGCTAAGCAGATTTTGAAGTTATCGCCTGGCATGAGCACATGGACACGGCTACTGTACTCGTTTTTCTTGCCATCTGCGCCCATGCCTAAGTGTGCATATTCGCCGTTAAGGTCAAGCACGATTAATGGTGCCCCATAGTTGACTAGGCTGAGCGCAAGCAGTTTTGATAAGTGCGATTTACCTGTGCCCTTTTTGCCTGTGACTATGTTGAGTTTGCCATCTAATGCTGTGGCATCTATGTTTATTGCCGAGTTGTCTTTGGCTTCACCGAGTTGAATAGGCAACGTATGATTAATTCTTATGAGTTTGAGCAGCTGAGCAATGGGTAAGGGCTTGATGACTGATTGGCTGCGGCTGGGAAGCCAAGTTGAAGAGGGACTGAGTTGCCCGTTGTCTAAGCTGGCTCTTATCTTGCAAACTAGCAAACGTGAGTCTTGGATGTAAGTTAAGTGACTGTTTACGTCTAATGGGTCAAAATCCTGCCCGCTTAGGCTCGTTTGTGCAGACTCGTCATTGCCGCCGTTATTTGTGTCTCGTAACAGTTCCTCCAGTATGCCTGG
>Ga0315277_10003442_pt1 | contig 21417 bp, 14 predicted proteins | sample YL17G05_15_MG_FD_203695 | JGI IMG/M metagenome (GOLD analysis project Ga0315277, IMG submission 203695) | Sediment microbial communities from Yellowstone Lake, YNP, Wyoming, USA - YL17G05_15 | ecosystem: Environmental > Aquatic > Freshwater > Lake > Sediment | place: USA: Wyoming | collected...
CGCACGGTGCTGCCTTTCCGTCCGACCTCGAACGGTTTCTCGATCGCATTCAGAAACAGCATCTGTGCGGAATGGTGCAGGCAGTCGATGTCGTCGATGCACAGCGTTCCGCCGACGTTGGAGACGATCTGGAAATCGCCGGGCCGGGTCGCATCCGCGCCGGTGTAAGCCCCTTTCCGCGAGCCGAAGAGGTCGGTAATCGCGGTTTCGCCCACCCAGCTCGCCCCCGGAACAATGCGGAAATTGAACTTGGGATCGCTCCGCCAGCAGGTATAGGCATGCGCCAAAAGTTCATCGAGTTTTTTGGACACGGCGTCACGGCGCGCATAGCTCTGCTCCAGGATGGTCCGGTACGTGTCCAGAATTTCGTCCGGAAGGGTGCTCGCGTTCCAATAGGGCTTGGGGATCAGCTGGAATTCGGCCTCTAGCACATTCTGAAACTCCTTCTGAAAGGAGTATCCGATCGTCGGACCGACGTTGAGAAGCTGCCGGTAGCTGGTGACGATCCGCTGCATGACGAAGTCAAACCGCAGCGTCCGCGGGCTCAGGAGATGCATCAAGAGCGCGAACACGCTTTTGCCGACGCCGGGAGGACCGTGGATCAGCAGATTCAATCCGGGTCGGTCGCCCTGCTGGTCCACCAGATCCAGCAGCCGGCCGAATGCATCGAGGGTTTCCGGACTGCGCCCGACGAAGGCAAATTCGCCCCGCTCTTCAAGAGACAGAACGCAGCGGCGGGTTCGCTCGTCCATCCGCTCAAAGGCCATCTGACGCCAGGTGTTGTTGGCATTGAGCGTTTCAGGATGAATCTGGGTGCACAGGGAAATGCTGTCCTCCACGCGGTCCCTTCGCATCGGTGTGTTGATCCGTTGCACGTCTGGGGTGCGGCGAAAGAGCTTCGCCTTTTCCACGGCCCGTTTGATGATCCGGCGAAGTCCGTCCCGCAGGGTCGCGTCCACGAAATCGCTCTTGGCGAAATAGTCGTAGATGCCCTCCTCAAAAAGCTGTCGGCCCATGTCGTCGGTTCCGTAGGACGTGATCAGCACGAACTGGGTTTTGGGCAGCAGCCCCCGCTCGCGGATGAAGTGAAACAGGGCTTTCCCCCCCTCGTTCTGCATGACGCCGAGGTGACGGTCCGGGATGCGAAGATCGGCCACCACGCAAAGGATGCCCGGGTCACGCTCCAGTTCGCCGAGCGCATCCGACTGGTTGGAGCAGAGAACGATTTCCATGTCCTGCGAAACGACCGTGGTCGGCCGCGCAAGGGGAAACTCGGTCGAACGGTTGACGGGATCCTCCCAGTCGACGCCGATGTACGACATGTATTTTTTCATGTGGTCAGGATCGTCTTCCACATACAGGATTTTGTCTTTCGCCATCGCCTGCGTCCCTTCCTGTTACGATGACAATGGAAATTGAATCGCGAAGGCCGCCCCTGCTTTCCGGTCCCCCAGAAACAGATTGGACGCAGAAACGGTTCCGCCGTACGTTCCGGCCATGTCCCGGCAGAGCGTCAGGCCGATGCCGCGTCCGGGGCCTTTTGTGGAATAATAATCCTCGAAAATTTGATCGATGGCTTCGCGGGAATCGGTTCCGGCGAATCCGCCGGCATTGTCGCGGAATTCGATGGAGACCGTGTTGCCGCAGACCTTCGCCGCAATTTCGACGGAAAGCTCCTGTTGTCCGGTGCGCCGTTGATGTTCCTCGAACTGTTCCACGCTGTTGTCGAGGAGTTGGTCCAGGATGTCGTGAAGTTCGTTCTCGATGATCAATACCTTCGCCGGTTGGGCGAGGGCTGAATCGTCCGCGGACAAACGGCAGGATTTTCCGAGAAATTTCTGCTTCTTCTCTTTTTCATACCGGTTGAGGAATCCGCCGACATCGACGACGGTCAGGTCGAGTTTTCTCAGGTCTTGACGGGAACGGAAATACGTTTCAATTTTTTTCATGGAAACCAGCGCATCGTGCACCTGCGGACCGCCGGTTTTTTCGAGTGCGCTGATCCAGATCGGCAGTTTGCCGCTGATCAGGTGGCGGAAATTTCGGAAAAATGTGACACTGAATTTGGCGCGGGTTTCCAGATTGCCGCGCAGCTGTTTTTCCTTCAGTTCAAAATCGTAAAAAACCTTGGCCGAGTCCACGGCCACGTGCAGCTCATTGAGTTTTCGGTTGAACACATTGAGGATCCGGACCCGTGCAAGGGGCGAAAGCGTCGGCAGCGTATGCGGTCCGACGAATTGCAGCGCGCCGATCAGGGTTTTGGGCGAAGGATCGTAACTGTGGCTCCTCCAGAAAATCGGAATGCCGTACCAGACATTGCCTTCGTCCAGGTAGAAATATTCGGCCAGGCTGATGAGGTAAAAATCACCCACCAGCAAGCCGCGCCATTCGTGTTGAAAATAATTCTCAATGTACCACGAAAGCGCCGTATCGCCGATCCGGCTGATGATGCCCCGGGTTCGGGTCCAGCGGTAACTCTGCAGCATGTCGATCAATCGTATTTCCTCAAGACGTTTGGACACCGATTCGAACGGTTTTTCCCGTCCGAACCGTTCTGCAGCATCCCGCAGGATGTACGCTTTCGCTTCCGCTTCCTTTCCGGCAAGCTCCTTTTCCTGTTGAACGGACAGCAGGTAACCGAATCCCTGCTCCTCGCGGAAGAGGATGGAAACGGCGAAATGCGAAAGTCCGTGGCCTTCGGGGAGATGGAGCAGGATGAGCCTCCGCAGCTCCTCGATGTACGGGGAGAAGATTTCGGTTTTCCACGCCGTGTCCGACAGCAGAAGCGGCGATACATACTGAACGCCGACCTTGGCTGCGGAGGGTTCCGGGACAACGCGTGCCGAGGATTTCACCGATTCCACCACCGAAAGCAGCGCTTCATCCAGGCCCGCGGGCGCATCGTGCGCTTTCCGGACTTCGAGGCAGAGCGAATCGGTTTCCAGAAGCCGGGTGCAACGGGGCTGGATTTCCCGGTTTGGAATTCGCTTGTGAAAGATCGGCTTGCTCTGGTTTATCGGCCGGATGACCACTTCGGGCAGGGCAAAGGCGATCTGCAGGTAATCGGCGACCGTCCGGTGCACCTGGATTTCCGTCATCGGTACCGCCAGCTCGGATTTGAGAAGCTCGGCAAGCCGCCCTCGATCCTGATCCGAAAAAGACACGGCGGAAGGCCCGCGGGTGCTCTCCCGTGGTTTTTCCGGTTTATTTTTTTTCATAAATCTGGATGCAGGAATTTCCGAAATCGTCTTCGAATTCGGCCAATTGGCCGTTCGCGGAAAGCAGCTCAAAACCGAATTCCTTCATCGCCATCCACAACAGCTGTCCGTTGTATTTTTTTGAACGAAAAACCTGGATGTTGTCGTGCCAGGCTTCGATCTGCTTTTTTTCATGGTTCAACACCCAGTGAAGGCGCTTGAAGCCCAGCTCCGGTCGAAAACCGAGAATCAGCTTGTGGAACAACCGGTTGTCCCTGTATTTCTGGAACTGGCTTTTGAGGTACGTGTCCAGCTGAAATCCCAGGAGCAGCCGGTCTCCCCGGTTCATCCATCGGGCAAACCGGCTGAAAAGGTCTTCCTGGGGATCGAAATTGCCGATGGTGCCTCCGATGCAGATGAACACCTTTTTCTCGAAGCGCGCGTTGCCGACCTGGAAATCGCCTTTTTCGAGATGTTCAAAAATATCGTTGATCGCCCGGAAGCAGATCTGGTAGTTGTGATCTTCCGGAAGTTTGAAAAGCAGCGAATGGTAGAAGTTGTCGATAAAATCCCGGTTCACGTCCACAACGGTCATTTCGCAGTATTTCTTCGCGTCGAGGACGGGTTCGATCAGCGCAAATTCGGTATCGCCGGTACCGATTCCCAGGAAAACGAGATGGCGGTCGACGAGGTAAGGATACATGCGCTGTTGGTACTGCGTGATGAGTGTCAATTCGGAATGAACCCGCCGCACGTTGTAGGGATTGTTGTAGGCGAAACAGAGCTGGTACCAGATTTCCGCTTTTCGGAACCAGTGCGCCCCACGGATCATGCCGTTTTTGATGTCTTCCTGGACCAATTCATCCAGTCTGTTCTCATCGATACGGACCAGTACCGGCGGTTCAATGTCCTTGCCGACTTGCGTGAGCATTTGGATTTCCGTGAATTCGGACATGGCCTATTTCTCCAGAAAATACTCTTTTGAAAAGGATGCCGGATCGAAGGCTCCCCGTTTCCTGTCAAAGGCAATCCGGCCCGCTTCCATGACACAGATCCGGTTGGCGATATCGAGCGCAAATCCCGCGTTTTGTTCAACAATCAGAACGGCCGTTTCCGCCGTAAAAAGCGCTTCCAGGATCTGTCGTATTCGCTCCATCCAAACCGGGGCCAGGCCGGCAGTGGGTTCGTCCAGCAGCAGGAGTTTGGGATGCTGCATCCGGACTTTGGCCAGGCCGACGATCTGCCGTTCCCCGCCGCTGAGTGTCCCTGCCCGGCGGTGTCGGTGCTGCGGGAGGAACGGTAAAACATCGCAAACGGCTTCCAGGCGCTGACGGCGTTCACGGCGGTCGCGGAACATCCACCCCGCGGCCAGGATGTTTTCTTCGACGGTGAGGGTCGGGAAAACGGCATGCCTCTGGGGGAGATAGCCGATGCCCAGAGCCAACCGCCCGTGAACCGGAAGATGTTCCAGCCGTGTGTTCCCGAACAGGATCGTTCCGGATTGCGACTTGACCAGTCCGATGATGGCCTTGAGCAGCGTGGTCTTCCCGGCGCCGTTGGCACCCAGAATGGCCACCCGTTCCCCTTCCGCAGCGGTAAAATTCATGGCCTCCAGAACGGGAACGCGGTCGTATGCCGCGGTCAGCCTATCGATGGTGAGTGCCGGTTTCATTGGGTGGTCCGGTCTCTTCGCTGTTTCAGAAAAACGTTCTCCACGTCGGGATCGGAAAACACGTCCTTGGGCACTCCTTCGGCCAGATTCCGGCCGTCGTGCACCACGTATACACGATGGGCAAGCTCCAGGATCCGTTGGACGCTGTGCTCGATCAACAGGATGGACATTCCTTCTTCCGTCAGCTCCCGCAAAAGCGATTCCAATCGGTCGGCCTGTACCGGATGAATCCCCGCAAAGGGTTCGTCCAGCAACAGAATTCGGGGTTCGACGGCCAGCGCCTGCGCCAGAGACAACAGTTTCTGTTGACCGAAGGAAAGGGTGCCGGCCTTTGTGCCTGCCATGGCTTCATCGGTGAACAAAAGGCCGACCCGCTCCAGAAGGGCCTTCGTTTTTTTCCACAGGATTTTCCTGCGATCCCTCCAGGACGTTCGATCGGGCTTGAAGAGGATCGAAAGGTTATCCAGCACGCTCAATCCGCCGAAAATCCTCGGATCCTGGAACGTCCTGGCAAGTCCCATCTTCGACATTTTTTCCGGATTGGATCCCGTCACGTCTTTTCCACCCACGTACACCCTCCCCTCGTCCGGAACCACGAGTCCCGTTGCCGCATGGAACAGAGTTGATTTTCCTGCTCCGTTCGGTCCGGCAATGGCGGTAATCCGGGCCGGCAAAACCGATACCCGGACGCGGTCCAGCGCCCGGAGGCCGTCGAAGTGTTTGGATACGTCTTCCAGGCGAAGGACCGCTTCGCCGTTCTTCCCAGGCGCCGCCACGGTCACCTCATGCTCCGCCATGCCCACGGATTACCCCATACCCCCCTCGGACGGAACAGCATGAAAACGACGAGCAGGATTCCGTACAGCATCTGGCGCAACGCTCCCAGCAACGGTGCGGGCAGACCGATCCACCTCAGCGATTCCGGCAGGAGGATAAGAAAGCCGGCTCCGAAGATGCTCCCCCACACGGTTCCGGGGCCTCCCAGAATGACCATGCACAGAACCAGAATGGATTCCGTCAATCCAAAAACGGACGGTTCGATGAACGTGGTGTACTGCGCGTACAACGCGCCGGCCAGCCCCGCCACGGATCCGGCGATGAAGACGGCCGCCCGTTGGATCCGTTCCGGATTTTTCCCCAGCGAAGAAAGCCATTCCGCGTCGTCACGCGCCGCCTGGAGCATTTTGCCGAATCGGGAACGGACGGCGATCCGTAAACCCACAACGACGCATACCGTCACCGGACACGCAACCGCATCGAACTGCAGGGTCGGTGACACGGCCGGCAGGATCGCCAACGGCTGTGGAATGCCGGGCAGTCCCATGGGACCGCGGGTGAGCGGCGTCAGGTTTTGGGTAAAAATCCGCAGGGTCTCGGCGAATCCCAGTGTGGCCAGCGTAAAAAAATCTCCTTTCAGTTTCAGGCTGGGAATGGCGATCAGAAAATGGACGCCGGCCGCAACCAAAATCCCAAGAACCGTGACGGTCCAGAAAGGCAAATCCGTCCGGAGCAGAAGGAGAGCGGTTGCATAAGCTCCCATTCCGAAGGGTGCGGCATGTCCCAGAGAGAGCAATCCGGCGTAACCGACAACCAAGTCCAGGCTCGAGGCCAGCATGGCATAGATACAGATCAAAAAGAAGAGGTGACCGGCATATTCCATGGTTGTCATCCGTTGTGCAAGGCGGATTTTCCCAAAATCCCGCGTGGACGGAACAGCATGAACAGAATCAGCACGAGGAAAGCGAACGCGTCCTTGTATCCCGTCGGGAAAATCCAGGCTCCCAGGTTTTCCGCCATTCCGATGAACAGTCCGCCGATCACGGCTCCCGGCACGCTTCCGATGCCTCCCACCACGGCTGCGGTGAATGCCTTGATTCCAAAAGGGAGTCCCATGGTGGGCTGAATGTCCTGGAGGGTGCCGACCAGAATGCCGGCCGTGCCGGCAAGAAGGCTGCCCACGAAAAAAGTTACGGAGACGGTTCGATCGACCGGGATTCCCGTGGAAACGGCGGCAGACAAGTCGTCGCCGGTGGCACGGATGAGCGTCCCGATGTACGTCCATTTGAGAAAAACGAACAAGCCGGCCAGCAGCCCTCCGGCGGACGCCAGAACCGCCACCTGGGGCCGTGTGATGAATGCATTCCGGATCGAATACACGACGGCTTCTCCGGAACCGGAAATGGATTTGGGATCAAATCCGAAGATTGCACCCAATCCGTTCTGCAGGATGACCGATACGCCGATGGCAGTCACGAGGGAGGAAATCCGGCTGGCATACCGGAGCGGGCGGTAGGCGCCGCGTTCGATGAGACAGCCAAGCCCTCCGCAAAGCAGAACCGACAGAAAGAATGAAAAAACCGGATTCCATCCCCACAGGACATGAAGGCTGTAGAAAAAAAAGGCGCCGGCTGTAACGATTTCCCCGTGGGCGAAATTGATGAAATGCAGGACGCCGTACACCATGGTGTATCCGATGGCGATGAGTGCATAAATCCCGCCGGCAATGAGACCGTTCACCAGGAGCTGTGCCACGGTGCGCTACCCTTCCGGAGCGAACGGGGAAACCGAAGGCTCGTCGTAATCCATGAATTTCCCGTTCCGGACGGTCTTCAACTTTACGGGCTTGATGACATCGCCGTTGGAGTCGAACGAGGTCAAGCCCGAAACGCCGGGGTAGTTCTGAATCCGGTAGAGACTGTTCCGTATCCCGTCCGCGGTAAAACCGCCTTTCTCAATGGCGAGAGCCAGGATGTGCATCGCGTCGTATCCATGGGCGGCGAACAGACCCGGCTCGCGGCCATACTTTTTGGAAAAACGGTCGACGAAGGTCCGAACTCCGCTGCTCGTGTCTTGCATGCTGACGGCGGGCGTGGAGTAAATAACGCCCTCGGCGGCTGAGCCGGCCAGTTCCAGCATCTTGGGATCCTCGAAACTGACCACACTCAGGAACTGGGTGTTGATTCTCAATTCCCTGGCCTGTTTCAGAAGTTGGGCCAGTTCGTTGTAATACCCCGGCAGGTAAATGGCATCGGGACCGGAGCGGACGGCCTTTAACAGCTGGGTTCTGAAATCGGTGTTTCCTTGTTCATAACTCTCCATCGTGGAAACCTGTCCTCCTTCGGACTCGAACCGCACGGTGAACTCGTTTTTAAGGCCTTCCCCGTAGTCGTTTTTGATGTAGACGATGGCCACTTTTGTGTATCCTTTCCCCCACCTCGCAAAATCGGCCATGATGCTGCCTTCGAATGCGTCCGAAATCCAATTTCGGAAAATGCAATCGCCGGCATAGGTAATGTTTGGGCTGGAAGAACCCGGCGAGAACAGCACCACACGGTTCCTCTCGGCGATGGGCGCGGCGGCAAGCGTCTCGGAGCTGAAAATGCCTCCGATCACCACCGGTACGCGATCCCGCGAAACCAATTTCTGCATCGCGGTCGCGCCTTCCCGGGGGATGCCTTTGGAATCCTCATAAAGCACTTCCACGGGATGCCCATGGATGCCCCCCTGGTTGTTGATCTCCTCCGCGGCCAGGTCGATGCCCCGCTGGGAATCCCGTCCATAATTGGCATCGTTACCGCTCAGCACCATCAGGGCTCCGATGCGGTAGACATCCTTGAAGGCTTTTTCTTTGGAACAACCCGAAAAACCGAACGATAAAATCAGTACCCATGCCGCGTTAACGGCCGTCCGTCGGCATCGTTTTCGAAGGAAACCATCGATTTGAACCATCGCCATCCCTCAACCGGTAAACAAAGACCGTGCCTGAATGGAAAAAACACCGACCTTCAAATAAATGTATACAAACAGGGTTAACAAATCAAGCCTCAAATGGAGGCAGTGCACCTAATTGGAAAAAAAGTGCATTCCACCTGATCCGATGAAGTTATCCGGGGAAAAACCGATTTGTGGCCCGTTCCAGACGTTTTAACATGGAATGCTTTTCGTGGTGATTGCTTTTTACACTTGCAATTTTTAAATAATTGAAATACCTTTACAAAGAATATTCCCATTGAATCAACAGAGAGGAAACCGGTATGAGCAGGCAGCAGGCCATCTCGTTCATCCAAGAAAGCGGTGTTGTCGCAGTGATCCGCCTCGGTGATACCAAAAAGATGATCGACATCCTACAGTCGTTGAAAAACGGGGGAATCCGGGCATTCGAATTCACGTTGACGACGCCGAACGCGATTGAATTCATTCAAGAATTCTCGCGAAAGCCCGACAAGGATGTACTCATCGGGGCGGGAACCGTGCTCGATCCCGAAACGGCGCGGCTGGCCATCCTGGCGGGCGCCCAGTTTGTGGTTGGCCCCGCCCTGAACCTGCGCACCATGGAAATGGTGCACCGGTACGGCAAGGTGATGATCCCGGGGTCGTACACTCCCACGGAAATTCTCACCGCATGGGAAAATGGAGCCGACATCGTGAAAGTGTTTCCGGCGACCACCCTCGGCCCCAATTATTTCCGGGACATTCTGGCCCCCCTCCCTCAGCTGAAATTGACGCCCACCGGCGGGGTATCGCTCGACAACATTGCGGATTTCGTGAAAGCCGGGGCTTGTTGCGTGTGTGTGGGTTCGGCGCTGTTGGATAAAAAACGGATCGCCGATTCCGACTGGACCGGATTGGCCGAGCATGCAGCCGCTTTCGTGAACGAAGTCAAAAAGGGCCGTCAGCCCTCCAAGTAAAGCGGTCTTGCCGCTCTCCCCTCTTTGAGGGTAAGTGCATTGGAGGGTGGCCTACTTTCCGCAGCGACCGTTCATGGTACAACGGCACACCCGGGACGGGGTGTATTAAAGCGCAAACCCAAACCGGATCACAATCCGCCCCCGAACCATTTCCCATTCGCATAACGGGTCAGATCGAGCAATTCCGGATGAATGTCCGGACGACCGGTTTTTAATTTTAAAATTTGAACCTGTTTTCGGGTCGTATCGAAAAACGTTTCCAGATACGGCAACAAGCCGTTTGTTCGAGCCTCGCCGACAATGGTTTCGACGGCAAGCCGGACGTCTTTGTTGTAGGCGTTGGTTTTACCGGGAGCCATGTAGGCGATCAACACGCCGATTTCCTTTTCATACTGCTCTCTCAGACTGACATTCGCGCTTTCGAAAGCTGGATACACCCAGGCGGCACCTTTGCTTTCTTCGGACTTGCCCATCAGGGCCAGATTGACGGTGAGGTGCCACTGCGCATTCCCGAAATACGCCGATGGTCTGCCGGAATCCATGACACGGCGGTAACACGCATTTTCTTTTTTACCGTTTTTCTCGGGGTAGGTGACCCCGTGCCTCCCGTAGACGGAACCCGGTTTCAAATCCGATTCCAGCCGATAGGCGCGCGCCAAGACCAGATTGGCCTTCGCAATATCGGCCGCGGGGACCCTGAGCGTATCCTGAAGGCGGGCCACCCATTCAAAGCCCCTGATCACGGCGGACATCACCGTCTCGTCCCTGGTGAACCGATCGTCCTCTCCCACGTGCCGTTCGGCCAGACAAAAAGCAAGATCGATGGCAAAGGAGGACAGTCGCCTCTGCGTGAACGTTTCGAACATCTTTTTGCTGGCATGGAACCAGGCGGAAACATGGTTGGGCTGCTTCGCAAACCTGCCGGCCTCCCGCAAATCCTCTTTGGCTTGAACAGCGACCTGCGTGTTGTCGTACTGCAGAAAAAGCCTCGTAAAAATGGAAACCGCCTTGTCGATCCGGTTCAGGGAGGTCAGATAAATCAATCCTTCGTAATACAGAGCCCTGGAGGCGTAAAGATCAAACCGGGCGTATTTGTCCAGCACGGTGTCGTACGCATCCAATGCCTCCGACCAGCGCTCCTGCTGGCTGCTGAGCCTCCCGGCCATGCAATAGCACTTGGCGAGGAGTTCCTGCACTTTTTCCTTCAGTCCGCCCATGTCGAGATTTTCCAGTGAAACGAGACCGGGACCCTTGTAAAAATTTGTGGATTCAACGATTTTTTCGAGTGCCTCCTCCGAACCGTTAAAATGTTGCAACCGGTCGATCTGCTGTCGGATCGATGCGGAGGAGAGCCGGCCCAATTCAAAATCCAGGTCCATTTTCAATTCTCCGGCCCTGAAGTACGTCCACAAGTCGGCCGCGGCGTATCGATTTCGGAAAAACGCTTCAAGCAGGGAGTCGACTTTTCGCAGCCTCTCCTCACCCGGCAAACCGTCGCGCATGTGGAAATGCGCAAGCGCATACAGGGCTTTCGCTTCCTCCGGGGTGTCGATTCCGTTCTTCGATATCGCATCGAGCAGGGCTTCCAGCAACTGTTGTGCTTTTCCGCCGTCCCCCTGCAAAAACACGTTTCCGGAAAACACCCGGGTATAACCGATGATGTTTTCGTCAATCAGGAAGGCAACCGTCTTGTCCCGGGTACTCGGACCCGTCCGAAGCTTCGTGAAAAGTACAATCAGTTCGTCAACGGCAGCCTGCTTGAAATCCAGGTGCCATTTGCACAGGGCGGCCAGGAATTCGGATTCCAGTCGAAAACGGCTGGTATCGGAAATGCCGTTGAACGCGACAAGGGCTTTCTGGAATTTTGTTTTATCCAGAAAACCCCAGTAATAATTCACCCTTTCCGTCCTGAACTCGGCCAATTCTTTCAGGTTCGAAGGAAGGTTGTTTTGGCGGGAGAGCCAATCGCAGAGCTCCAGCGATTGCTCGAAAAATTTGGTTTTGATGAACGCCTCCGAAATCCTGAGCAAGGCGGATGCGCTGGAATCGACGCCATCTTCGGAGTCGTGGAATGCCAGCGTCCCGTGAACCTTTTTGGAGGAATAATCCGACACCAGGTGCTTGTAGGAATCGATGGCCATGGAAAGGTTGCCTTTGATTTCGGAAATGGCTGCGAGGCATAGCTTCGCATAAACGGCATCGTCGCTGCCGTATTCTCCCTGGAGGTTCAACCGTTTGGCTGCTTCTCTGTTTCCGTCGATGATCCGGATCAAGACCGTCTCCGCTTTTTCCAAATCGCCCGGGTTCTGACGGGCAATGTACAGCCGGGACAGGAGCATGAGGAATTTTCCGGCGTAAGGATCCCGCAGAAAATCCCTGCCAAACCTCTTCTGGTTGAGAATGCTTTCGGCTCCGCTGAAATAGGCTTTGGCGGAGCCCTTGTTTTTCTGGATCCGAATCCCGATGTCGATCGCCGCCCTGCAGTATCGATAGGCGAGATTGTCTTCCTTGATGAAAGAGGGATCCTTCAGCAGGACGTTCAGTGTTTGGTAAACAAGATCTTCCGCATGCATCTCCGAATACACGTTCACCAGGTTGGACAAAATTTCCACCTGCTCGTCTTTCGTGCTGTTTCCGATGGATTCGAATGCATCCCTGTAAAATCCGGATGCGGCAGCCAAATTCCTTTTCAGGTAAAATGCATATCCCGCCACGAGATACACCGAAAAGAGGTTCTCCGGCTTTTGACTCCGAACCAGTTCGATCAGCCGTCGGACCTCGGTGGAATCTTCCAACCCGGACCGTGCCTGGATCAGACACAGGATGGCGCTGTCCCATGTCGTGCGTTCGGGTCGTGTGTATTTCAAGGCGCTTTCGTAGGCGGATATGGCGCTTCGGGCATCTCCCAGACAGGAATAGACGTTCCCCAACGCTTCCCAAGCGCTTGAAACGGTGTTCTCGAGATGTTCCGTACGCCAGGGGTTGACCGCATAATGCTGATAAACGGCCATGTCCAGCGATCGAATCCCGCCGACAGTCGACAGCGCGCTCAAGGGATCGGATTTGCAAAGCAGATTGGCAAACTTTGCTCGAAGCATCCATTCCAGCATCGAAGGCGCTTCCTCCGGCATCCTGGACTCCTCGAGCGCCTGGATCGCCTCTTGGTACAGGGAGGTATTTTTTCCGACTTGACCTTCCTGAAAATAGATGGTACCGAGGTAATTGCAGAATTCGGCAAATTCGACTTTGTGCGTGCTTCCTTTCAGATCGGCCACCATTTTTTCCAGGGCGGTTTTGACACGGGCCTTGTCGGAGGATGGATTGTTGTAAACGACGAGCCGGGCTTCTTCGATTTTCAATTCCAGCGGATCGGGTATGTATCGCCATAAACCGTATCGGTTGATCGAATCGAGCAGCGCATGGAATCCCCGGGAGTACCGGGGCAGTTTCGCGTAAAAATCCTTTTCGGAGTACTCCAGAAGCGTTTGCATGTCCCTTTTCTGACGGAACAGTTCGCCCAGAGCCGTTCTGCAGGACAGGGAATCGTGCTGCGCGTGCACCTGTCCGAAAACAACGCAAAGGGCGACCATGGTCTTCAGGAATGGTTTCATAGAGAATCCCTCCGGATGCCTCGGGTTATTTCCACGGCGCAAGGTCATGCAGGCTCTGTGACAGGAATCTGTCTTTGGACGCTATCCTGAGGGAGAACCGTACTTCCCTGTTTTTTGCACGAAGTCCGTTGACGGTGTATTCGACCGAAAAAAAACAGCCGGACCATTTCGTACCGAGTAAAAGCCGCGACGTGGACGGCAAATACCCGGTGATTTTTCTTGCATACGAAATGTCTCCGTCGTCCAGCTTCCCTCCGTATGCATTGAGCAACAACCGGTGGATTCCGTTTGGCTCGGGGGCGGTCTGGACGATTTGCGCGGAGCGGCGGTTCGAGAGCACGTTGCTGGATTGCACGAAATGATGATGGCCTTCCAAAAAAAAGGCAAGGCCGAAAAACCCGAACCGCAATCCCGCGTCCGCGCGGAACGATGAGATCCGTTCGCTGAAGAAGACATCATGGACATACGTGACGCTCGATCGGTTCAGGCTGAGCTCGTCCTGGTCCGTCAGATCCGAAGTCCACCAGACACGGCTTGCCCCAATCGAGAAAAACCGGTTCAGGTGGGTATTGAATCCGATGCTTTGTGCCGCGGTGTTGAGGTGCGTTTTTTCAGGCCACCATCCCGTGCCCGCGTCACCCATCCCGTACACCCCTTTGGTTTTTCGGGATTCGACCACGTCGATGCCCAGCGCATCCGCCATGGGTTGAGCGATGGAAAAATGCCCGGACAAATCGTTCAGCCAGATGCTTTTTGGGTTGTAGGAAGCAAAAACAAAAAGTGTATGCCGGATGCCGCCGTTCAGGTTGAGTCCAAAGCCGGACTCGGATTTTTCTGACACGGTTTCGTCCTGCAGGTTCAGGATTCGCTTGCCGGAACCTTCAAACGATTGAAAACCCAGGGAGAATCCGCCGCCCGGCAAGGAAAGGGTTTTGTTGAGAAATGTTCCCAGGACATGCAGATCGGCTCCGATGCCCTTCCGGCCGGCCGTTCCCAGGACCTCCGCACTGGCCTTTCCCGATACCAGGAATCCGCCACCCAGGCTTTCAAACATCAGCCGTTTCAGCGAACCGTCCATACCCAAGACGGGAAAGGGATTGGGTTCCGCATCGCTCCGTATTCCGGAAACTTGCACGGCAATCCCGCGGGTGGTTTCATCGACCCATTCGAACTGGATGGGTTTCACCAGACGCCTCGTCCGAACCCGGGTCAGCAGCGAATCCCTGAAGGCCCTATTTTGTGGAAACGCATTCCTTTCGAGAGAATCGGCTCTCTGGAAATCTTCCCCCGCTTCAAGGAGAAGGATCTCATAGATGTCGATTTTCGCCTTCACGGATTCGTCGGAACGCGCGAGAACGCGAAGCTGCTGAAAAACCAACTCCGCTTCCTGGAACCTGCCCGTCATCAGGCAGAGTTCCATCAGCCGTTCTTTTGCCCTGGCGGATTCAAGGTCCCTGTAGTCCGATTCGGCCTTGACGAAATCCTGCGGAATGGATTCCGTTTCCGGATGCTTTCCAAACCAGAACAATTGTGAGGAAACCAGGCTCTCGGTAGCCGCCTGCCTGCTTTTGATCAAGCCGAGGGTTTCGTAAACCGTGCCCCGGCTGAAACGCGATTCCTCCAAAATCCGTTTTTCGCCCGAATGGTTCAACGAATGGGTATAAGCCGAAATGGCCTCCTCATAGCGATTTTCGCTCCGGAGGAGTTCACCCCTGTAAAAGAAAAGCTCGGACAGACGTGAGAAATTCCGTTGAGGCCTCTGCAGCTCCAGGGCGATGGATTTATCAACCTGGACGATGGACATGGTCCCTCTTCCTCGTTTGAAGAGAATCTGCTGATACAGGGAGTCGGTATTTTCCCCGGCAACCAGACCGGCAGCCGAGAGAATGAGTACGGCAAGACAGGGCATTCGAATCATGCGATGCAATCCATATAAAATTTATTTAAAAATTGCAAATTGCATGCCCGTGCTGCCGAACGCCGAAGGATGAATTTAAGCAATTGAATTTTCTGCATCTGCAGGGGGACACATGTAAAATATAAACCATTACCTGCAGGTTTGAATTCCGCCAGATCAACAGAACGGGGATGAAATCAATCCACGTCATTTTCCAGCAACTGCAGGCGGTATCCCACTCCGGATTCAGTAACCAACAGCTGCGGTGCTGCCGGATCCGGTTCCATTTTACGTCTCAGCTGGGATACGTAGACGCGCAGGTACTGCATCTCATCGCCGGAAGCCGTGCCCCAGATTTCCCGAAGTATCTGCCGGTGGGTCAATACACGCCCGGCATTCCGCACAAAAAGGCGCAACAGATCGTATTCGGTCGCAGTCAATTTGACGGCTTTCCCTGCCACACGAACGTTGCGGGTCACGAGATCCACTTCCAGCGGACCGCTTCGGAATACCCCCTCCTGTGCAGGGGGCGCCGTGTGGCGCAACGCGACGCGGATTCTGGCGATGAGCTCTCCGGCACTGAACGGTTTGGTCAGGTAATCGTCCGCTCCGGCATCGAGCAGTGCTATCTTGTCTTCTTCCGCATTCCGGACGGACAGCACAATGACCGGTACGTGCGCCCACTCACGCAGCCGGTGCAGCACATTTAAACCGTCTTCATCCGGAAGGCCGAGATCGAGGATGACCAGGTCCGGTCGATGCATGGCGGCCTGAACAAGGCCGTCACGCGCAGTCGCGGCTTCAAGAAAGGCGTAGTGTTGCGCCTCCAGCGTGATGCGAAGAAAGCGGCGGATTTGGATTTCATCATCGATCACAAGAATTTTCACGGGATCATCCATGTTCATCCCTCAATTCTTTCGGACGGATTTCCACAGGCAGACGCACGGTGAAGACCGCGCCTCCGGCGGGCCGGTTGTCCGCTTCCAGCGTGCCCTGCATGGATTCGATCAATCCTTTGCTGATCGACAAACCCAATCCCGTACCGCCCGGTCTTGTTCCCGGAACGCGGTAAAATTTCTCGAACAGATGCGGGATGGTATCCGGAGGAAATCCGGAGCCTTCGTCCTGGACGGTAATCACCAAGGTGGATGCCTAGAGCGAGGCACGGACCTCTATCGGAGTGTGCGGAGGCGTATAACGAACGGCATTTTCAATAAGGTTTCCCAAGGCCTGTTCCACAAGGCCTGTATCGATGCGCACAAGGGACAAATCGGGAGCAAGGATAAAAACACTGCCGCGTGGTGTCAGATCCCGTTCGTACCGGCGTTGGATCGCGCTGAACAGATCGGACACATCGCACCATTCCAGCTTGGTTCGGATTTTTCCCGACTCCAGCCGCGACATGTCCAACAAGTTTTCTATCAATCGGTCAAGACGGTTGGAGGCATCCACCACTTCATTCAGGAGCGCTTTCCGGCTGTCCTCCGGCAGGACAAGGTTCCGGTCCAGCAGACTTCCGGCGGCACCTGAAATCACGGCCAGCGGCGTACGAAATTCATGCGAAACGGAATTCAACAGGGTTTTGTAAAAGTGTTCGGATGCGGCTGCCAGCCGATCGCGGTGCCGTTGTTCGTGAAGCACCTCCCGCTCAAAGGCTGCGGCAAATTGGTTCGAAAAATTCTCGAGCAACGTCTCTTCGTCGAGCGTATACACTTGCAGCCGGCGGAAATGAACGCCGAGGACGCCGTACGTGTCACGTGGTGTCGACAACGGTTCATAATGGGCCTGTGCAAGCGGCAGGCTGTTGGTGAACCTGCCCGCCGGCTTGCGGTTTTCGGCGACCCAGCGGATGACGTGCTCCTCCTTTTCGCTGACGCGGTAGGTGGAAACCGGATGGGACGCCCAGGTCGTGTTTTGACGCAGCGACAGCGCCACGTCCGCATCGAAAATGCGGCCGACGTGTTCGATGGCGATGCGGGCGATGGAATCAACCGAATCGGCCGAAGCCAGGGCGCGTGACACCGTGTACAACGCCACCGCCCGCGCTTCGCGTTTCCGCACCGCTTCTTCCTTGCTGTGAATTTTGGTCGTGAGCGTTCCCGTGACGACGGCAATGATGAAGTACATGCTGAAGAGCAGCCAATCTTCAGAACGGCCGATGGAAAAGGTGAAGAGAGGCGGAATAAACAGCAGGTTCCAGAGCAGGGCGCTTAACGCCGCGGCAAACAGGACAGGTCCCCGTCCGAGCCAAAGAGAAAGGAGGGTAACCACAAACAACAAAAACATGCCCACGGCCAGATAATGGATAAAAGGCGCAGCCGCATACAAAACCGAAACCGCAGCGGTGACTGCCGCAATCGCCGCTGCGTACTGGCGCCCGCTGGAGAGTTTCGGCAATTGCCACGAACGGATGCGCTGTTCGTGGATGACGTCCTCGCGCACCACGTAAATGTCGATGGTTCCGCTGTGACGGATGATGCGGTCCACCATGGAACCGCCCTTCAACCAGGATTTGAAACGGTTCTGCATGGGCTTGCCGACCACGATCTGGGTGATGTTGCGCTTGTAAGCCACCTGCAGCAGTCCGTCGACGGGATCGTCAGCAGAAACCGTAATCACCTCGGCCCCGAGTTCCTGCGCCAGGCGCAGGTTTCCCATCAATTGTGCGGTTTGGTTCACCTTCAATTTTACCGGGGTTTCCACGTACACCGCGATCCAAGATGCGTTCATGGTGGCGGACATGCGCCGCGTCCAGCCCACGAGCGATGCCGAAAAGGGGCTCCAACTCACCGCGACCATCAGGCGTTCTCTGCTTTTCCAGGGACCGGAAATTCGTTCGCGCTTCATGGAATCGCGCAGCTGGCGGTCGACATGTTCGGCCGTCACCCGAAGGGCCATTTCACGCAAGGCAGTAAGGTTGCTTTGCCGGAAAAAATGCTGTATGGCCTGCCTCGAAGACTCAGCAGTGTACACCTTGCCTTCGGCGAGGCGTTTGAGCAGGTCCTGGGGAGAAATATCGACCAGCTCGATGTCGTTCGCCAATTCGAGAATGGAATCGGGAACGGTCTCGCGAACCGGTGCGCCCGTAATTTCTTCGACTGTGCCGGCGCGGCTCTCCAAGTGCTGCACGTTCAATGTTGAATGGACATGGATACCGTGGTCGAGCAATTCCACCACATCCTGATAGCGTTTGGGATGGCGCGAACCCGGGACGTTGCTGTGGGCAAGTTCATCCACCAGCACGGTGTCCGGACGCCGCCGGAGAACCGCATCCAGGTCGAACTCCGTGAGGGTCACGCTTCGGTGAACGGTGGATTTTCTCGGAAGAAGTTCCAGTCCTTCCAGCAAGGCTTGTGTTTCCGAACGGCCGTGGACCTCCACATATCCCACCACCACGTCGCGCCCTTCCGCGCGAAGCATTTGCGCTTCCTGGAGCATGGCATAGGTCTTGCCCACACCCGCACACATGCCGAAAAAGAGTTTCAGACGGCCGTGCCGTTTTTCCGCTTCGCCCGTTTTGATTTCCTGAAGCAGAGCGTCGGGATTGGGCCGATCTTTTTCTTCGTGTTCCATAACGTTAAAATCCGCAGCAGCGGATCCCCTTTCCTCATTTTAATTTACGAAATACGGCTGCGGTATCCAATACCAAATTCAGCCCGAGCACGTTGACCCGCGGCTTTCCGAAGATGCCCCACTGGCGTGATTCGGTCATCCGGGCAACCCAATCAACCAGTGCCATTTTCTGGACGGTATTCAGGTGCCTTTGCCCGGCGATGCGCCCTACCTGTAGCAGTGCCGCCTCGGGACTGATGTGCGGATCAAGACCGGAACCGGAAGCGCAGAGCATTTCCGACGGCACGACCGTATTCGGGTCCAGTCCGTTTTCTGCCAGAAAACGGACATGCCGTTGCACAATCGAGTCGCGTAAAACGGCACTGGTGGGGGCCGAATTGCTCGCGCCCGAAGGCACGGCGACGGTGTTGCACACGGATGGCCGAGTCTGGAAATATCCGCTGGCTTTAAATTCCTGCGCCAGAAGCATGGAACCCGCCACACGACCGTGCATACGAATCAGACTGCCATTGGCCCGGACGGGGAAAAGGCTTTGGGCCAGCAGAGTGACCAGGAGAGGATAAAGGCCGCCGCAGAGAAGCGCAAGAAAAACCAAAAGCAGCAGCGGATTCAACCATGAAAATCGAAATTTCATCCGGATCCTTTCCATCGCATTTATCCTCAACAAAGGCACGGGTCAAACCAAACCCGTTGCCGTCAACAGCATATCGATTGCCTTGATGCCGATAAACGGAACGATAAGCCCGCCGAATCCATACATGAAAAGGTTGCGTTTCAAGACTGCCGCTGCACCCACGGGACGGTAAGCGACACCCCGCAGCGCAAGCGGGATGAGCGCCACAATGATCAGGGCATTGAAAATGACGGCACTCAGGATGGCACTTGTGGGTGAATGCAGATGCATGATGTCCAGCACCGATAGAGGACCCAAACCGGTCGCTCCGGCGTAGAGCGTACCGAACAGTGCAGGTAGAATGGCGAAGTATTTCGCCACGTCGTTGGCGATGCTGAACGTGGTCAATGCGCCGCGCGTCATGAGCAATTGCTTTCCGATTTCGATGACATCGATTAATTTGGTGGGATTGCTGTCCAGGTCCACCATGTTGCCGGCTTCCCGGGCGGCTTGTGTGCCGGTGTTCATGGCCACGCCCACGTCGGCTTGGGCGAGGGAGGGCGCATCGTTGGTGCCGTCGCCGATCATGGCCACACGGTTTCCTTGCGCTTGTGCGCGCCGGATGACTTCCAGTTTGGTCTCGGGTCTGGCTTCGGCAATGAAATCGTCCACACCCGCCTCGACGGCGATGGCGGCCGCCGTGTAGATGTTGTCGCCGGTAATCATGATCGTGGTGATGCCCATGCGGCGCATCTGTGCGAACCGTTCCTGGATGCCGCCTTTGACGATATCCTTGAGGTGTATCAAACCCAAAATTTGGCCGTTCTCTGCAACGGCCAACGGAGTCCCCCCCCTGGCGGCGATGCTTTCCCCCTCGTTCAACAGTTCCTCGGGGAAGATGCCGCCCTGTTCTTTGACGAACGATTCCATCGCGGACAGTGCGCCCTTTCGAATGCAGTGCACACGCCCATCGCTTGTCGTGAGATCCACTCCGCTCATACGTGTCTGAGCGGTGAACGGGATGAAACGAACGGTATCCCTTGCCATCTCCCGCGCGCGAAGACCGAATTCTTTTTTGGCCAGCACCATGATCGAACGGCCTTCGGGTGTCTCATCGGCCATGGAGGCGAGTTGGGCTGTTTGGGCAAGGGTCTGGGGGCTAATCCCATGAGCGTAAACAAAGGACACGGCCATACGGTTGCCGAGGGTGATGGTGCCGGTTTTATCCAACAACAGCAAATCGATGTCACCGGCCGCCTCCACGGCCCGACCGCTCGTGGCGATGATGTTGCGCCTCAACATACGGTCCATGCCGCTGATGCCGATGGCTGAAAGCAATCCACCGATGGTGGTGGGAATGAGGCAGACCAAAAGAGATACCAGGACCGTCAGGTTGAGGAGAGGTGCACCGGCTTGTCCGGCTACAGACAGGCTGTAGGCCCCCAAGGGATAGAGCGAGACCGTCACCAGCAGGAAAATCAGGGAAAGTACGACGAGCAAAATAGAGAGTGCCACTTCGTTCGGCGTTTTTTTCCGTTTGGCACCTTCGATCAGCCCGATCATGCGGTCGATGAACGTGTCGCCCTGCGCTGCGGTGATGCGTACGACGATACGGTCACTGAGAACGCGTGTACCGCCGGTCACTGCGCTGCGATCACCGCCGCTTTCACGGATCACCGGCGCCGATTCGCCCGTAATCGCCGATTCGTCAACGCTGGCAATGCCTTCGATCACTTCGCCATCCGACGGGATCGTGTCGCCTGCTTCGCAGACCACACGGTCACCGACACGCAGGGCCGATGCCGGTGTTTGCTCTTCGCGCCCATCCTGCAGGCGACGCGCCTGGATATCCGTGCGCATCCGACGCAGGCTGTCGGCCTGTGCCTTGCCGCGTCCTTCAGCCACAGCTTCGGCGAAATTGGCGAAAAGAACCGTAAACCAGAGCCACAAACAGATCTGCAAGTTGAAAATCCCCTGTGGATTGAAAATCCCTTGTGGATTGAAAATCCCCTGTGGATTGAAAATCCCCTGTGGATTGAAAAAACCCTGGCTTCCACCCCGAAACGTAATGCAGGTGGTCAGGAGCGCTCCGATATAGACCATGAACATGACCGGATTTCCAATCTGCAACCGGGGATCCAGTTTACGGACGGCATCCGCCAGTGC
>Ga0315277_10003443_pt1 | contig 21414 bp, 15 predicted proteins | sample YL17G05_15_MG_FD_203695 | JGI IMG/M metagenome (GOLD analysis project Ga0315277, IMG submission 203695) | Sediment microbial communities from Yellowstone Lake, YNP, Wyoming, USA - YL17G05_15 | ecosystem: Environmental > Aquatic > Freshwater > Lake > Sediment | place: USA: Wyoming | collected...
TTACTCTTTAGAAGTAAATCTTTTAAATGTGGAGATCTAGCCTCTTTATTCCCCTGATATATGATATAATTTATTATAATAAACATAATAAAATTTTGAATTTCGATTAAGTTTATTAAAATATATACAATTTTAGATATTATAATTTTTTTACTAATTTATGAAATGGAGATATTATGGGTAACCAAAAACTGAATTTTAAAGATGAAAAGGAACTTCAAAATGCAATATTAGAGGAAAAGAAAAAGGGGATCGCAGATATAGAAATTGGTCACAAATATGGAGTTACTTTTAAATATATAGAGAAACTTATTACCAAATCATATGGGATTAATATTAGTAATTTTAAAATTTCTAAAAAAATAAAAACTTTTACTCCAAAAAATTTTAAAGAAGAACAGACCAGTATTTGGAGTTTTAAGCAAAGAGGGAATTGGGCTACTCATAACGGGGAATATAGAGGAAACTGGTCACCTTACATACCCCGAAATATAATCCTTAAATATTCAAATCCTGGTGAATTAGTGCTAGATTATTTCTGTGGGGCTGGAACTACTGCGGTAGAATGCAAACTTTTAGGAAGAAAATGTAAATCAATAGACATTAACGATAAAGCGATTGAATTGGCAAAAGAAAATCTTAATTTTGAATCAAGGCAACCTTCGCTCATTAAAAATATAAATTTTTCCTCAAAATATGAGCCGGTATTATCAGTTGGTGATGCGAGAAATCTATTAGATTTAAAAGATAATTCAGTCGATTTAATCTGTGCTCACCCTCCCTATGCAAATATTATTAATTATACGGATTCTAAGGATGGAGACCTATCATTTTTTGAAATTGATGAATTTTTAAAAGAAATGAGTAAAGTTGCAAAAGAAAGCTTTAGAGTATTAAAACCTGGAAGACAATGTGCTATCTTAATAGGGGATACCCGAAAGGAAAAACATATTATTCCTTTAGGTTTTAAATTAATAAATGTCTATCTTAATGCAGGATTTAAATTAAAAGAACTTATTATAAAGCGTCAACATAATTGCAAAACTACAGGTTTTTGGTATACCAATAGCATTAAATATAATTTTCTCCTTTTAGCTCATGAGTATTTACCAATTTTTGAAAAACCTAAATCTTCTGCTTTGGGTGTGGAAGAAAGAGGACTAGACTACGGCTTGATTTTCCCTACTTTAGGTAGGCCACCACAAAAACGAAAATTAGATGGGCTTGAAACAACAACAGTGTGGGTTTTACCGGAGAAAGATTTTGAAAAGCATTTAAATAAAAATGTAATAGATAGATATTCAGATGGAAACGGATATTCAACAATATTTTTAAATTCTCAGACTAAGTATGAGACTAAGGAAACTTCAAAAAAGGAACAGAAAAATAAGAGATTACTTTTTATCAAATCACCATTTTTGAATAATAATCCGACGCTAAATATGAAACTCTATTTACAAGAAATAAATGAAATTGTAAATCAAGAATTAAAAACAATAACTAACAATGGATTTATTGCAATCCAGACGCAAGATATTAGAGTGGATGGATATGTAGAACCATTAGCGAAAAAAATAATTGATATGCTGGCACACGATAATTTATGGCTCAAGGAAATTATAACTGTTACTAAAGAGGGGGCAAATGCAGTAAATTTAAATAATCAAAATTCAAAAGATCATTTAAAAATAGTCCATCAATATCTACTTATTTATAAAACCATAACGGGAGGCAGATAATGTTAAATCCAGAAGAAGTTTATATTGATTTTGCATCTAAAATATCTTTCTTAGAATTTATTCAAGATGAATTCAAAGATGCAAATATTCCAATAGAAAAATTCAGTCAAGAAATAAATTTATTAGAATCTGAAAAAAATTGGAACATAAGCAGTTTATCTGAATATATAAAGAATTACCCACGTAGTTTTATTGTTTTTCAAAATATCTTCCAACTATTAAGATTTACAAATGCACAACTCATTCATTTTGTATTTGATATAGTTAAACTTAATTCTTTAAATATTAACGCAATATATGAATATATGATTTTAAATATAAAATATGATCTTGAATTTAGGGAGATATATTTAGAGACAGTTAATTTGGCATTAGATTACAATACTTTTATTTTAAATTTAGAACAATATGATAAGAAATTTCTTATCGCATCTTTTAAACTAGCAATTTCAAAATATATTAATAAAATTGTTAATAATTTTTATGCATTAGAAGCACGTATTAGAAAGAACGAATTTGAGGATTTTTCAATAAGATTTTCAAACTATTTATTAAATAATTTGAAATTAAATGAGACGCTTAATTCAATAAATCTCGGAAAATATTTAAAAAATAAGAGGGTACCACTTGATACAAAAAATCTTCATGGAAATTACCCTAAAATAAGGATAATAAAGACATTAGAAAATAATGGCTATACGAATATAGATGATATATTAAATAATGCAGGGATACATACTTTAAAACATAATCTAAAACATCATATTGAAATGCCAAAATTAGAAAATAATATTAAAATGTTTTGTACAGAACGCTGTATAGATAAAATAATTAAAACTAAAGATAATAAACTTAAAAAGTTCGATTTAATTATTTTTAATGACTTTAAACCAAAACATTTGTTCGAAATGAATTTTTATTCAACCGAAGGCACAAAGATTGGAATAAATCAAAATGAATATATAGATCTAAATAATTATATCAAGAAAAATTTCAATAATTTTAAATTTTATTGGATTACAGATGGAAATTTTTGGCTTACAAATACTGGTAAAGAAAGATTTTTAAACTTGCTTAATCATTTTGATGAAATATTTAATATTAATATATTTGCAGAACAAGTAACCAATTTTTCAATGTAAAAGTGGGGGTCAGCCTATTATAAAAAAGAAGGGTTTTTAAAATAAGTATAGTATATAATAAATAAAGATAGTCTAAATTAATATTTAGGTTTAAAATTGAAAAAATAGTAAAAAGAATTTTATATAAAACTTTATTAAATTTAATATCGTAACCTGTATGAAGGTAACAGGAGAGACCTTTTCTTTTATTTTAAGAAGAAAAGGAGCCGAAGAGGCAAGATATTAAGTGTATTCAAACTTTCAGGCCAAAGGACTGTTAGCGGACAGAACTCTGGAGAGCTTTATACCAAGAAGCACTGACGGGGCAATTCCTAATCTTTAGGAAAACCTATACAGAGTTTACTGAAAAGAACTATCTCCTAATTTCTTAGGAAGAATCTTTCAGGTATAAAGACAGAGCAAGAAAGTAATTTAATTAATTTCTTATTATGTCTTTTTTTATTTGTAAAAAAACATTATGGAATAGTATAAAAAAGAAAAATATAATTTTTATGAGTAGCTATATCAAATGTTGAGACCATATTTCGAAAGACACACCTAGACATGCTTTAAATCAGAAGTATAACGAATAGGAATGAATTGAGTGGAAGATATAAAGAAAATGATATCATTATCAAATCGAATACAGAAATCGATAAAAGTGTGAATATATGAAGCCTGACTTCGAATCTTCCTAATGGATTAAATTTATGAATACAATATGAGGGAGTTATTTGAGATGATTAAAGTCAAACCAATAAATCTACCTATTATCTGTCGAAACTTTCCCAAGAGTCCGGATTCAGAAGTTTATCGTGAAAATCTTTTAGATACCATCGACAGAATTTTTAAAAGCGATTCAGATCTCTTAATAATCGAAGGTAATGAAGGAATTGGGAAGACTACGCTCCTTGCTCAATTTACTAAAAGACATGCCGATTCTGCTTTATCTCTATTTATCAAGCCTGTTAGTCGCCTTTCATATTCACCTGAATATTTAAGAGAGGTTCTATGCGAGCAAATAAATTGTATTTTTCCTAAGAACCAGATAGACCCTAATTTAGTAAATGATTTATTATTGCAGAATCAACTTCCCAAACTACAAAAAATTGCATTAAGATATAAAAAGGTATTTTATTTTGTTATCGATGGATTATATGACCTTCCCGAAGAAGATTTTCATATTCAAAATATTATCCTTCAAGAGACATTGCCACTAGGACTTGAAGGTTTTCGTTTTCTCCTCTCCGGTGATTTAAAAAAACTTCCTCAAAATATTCAAAAAACAGTGTCTTGTAAACCCTTCCCATTACCATATTTTTCTTTAGATGAAACCAAAAGGTACCTGAAAAACCTCGAATTAGATGATCATATTCTAGAAGATATTCACAAAATGTGTCAGGGCGTTCCTGAACATTTAGCAAGTGTAAGACGCCTTATACAATCAGGCGCCAAAATTCAAAATATCTTTGATGAGGATCCAGACAAATTACCTGACTTCTTAGGCATTGAATGGCGAAAAATCAAAGAAGCATCTAATGAACAAAAAATGGTTTTGGCATTAATTACCTTTGGACGTAAAATCTATTCAACTGAAGAGATTTCAAGGATTTTAAATCTGAATTTACCACAAGTTGAGGAATCTCTTCAAAGTTTCACAATTCTAAAAGCTGACAGTAAAAACAAATGTATAGATTTTGTTTCAGAGTCAATGAGAAAGTTTGCATCTAAGCAACTTCAAGATAAAAAAGAAGATGTAACTAATTCTATCATTGATGATTTACTCAAGGATACTGAGAGCGAGAAAACACTATACTCTTTACCAGATTATTATGAACAGGCTGGGAGGTTTAATGACCTATTAGACTATTTAAACCCTGAATATTTTTCAAAGATACTTGAACGTAGCCAATCTTTGTACCCGGTGCGTCAAAGAACAGAGATGGGTTTAATGTCTTCTCAAAAGCTAAATAAAGATAAAGCATTGATTAGATTTAGTATGCAGAAATCTGTTATTACTGAGCTTGAGAAAACTGAAATTTGGAAATCAGAAATAGAAGCGCTAATGGCTCTTAAACGCTATGATTCCGCATTAGCACTGGTCCATTCAACTATTTTTAAAGAAGATAAGCTGCATTTATTAACTACTGTTGCAAAAATTAAGTGCGAAGAGAGATTAACTCCCGAGCCTGAGTTACTGGAAGAAATTGAATTACTGTACAAACAAATTGATCATAAATATCTTGCAAAGCGGGCAACCGAAATTGCTTCTAATTTAATTTGGTTTAATCCTGATTTAGCAATTGAACTTATTGATGCATCCATAAATATTCAGGAGGATGAAGAGGATCATGATTGGGCTTTTGCAAAACTCTCAATTCTAGCACTTGCCGCCAATTATAACGAATCTTTACCTTCCGATATAGCTGAACGAATTCAATCTAGAATTCGAGATCCGAAGTTGCATAAATTTACTCACGCATTATCCATATTTTTTGGAGAATTTTCTGCATCGGAAGTGATTGAACAAGCAGAAAAACTTGAATTACAAAATCGTTTATTTTTTATTAAAAACTGGGTGATTGTAAATCAAAATAAAGAAAAGATCGCTGATATTATCGATTATGCCTTAGACCTTTTAATTAAAAATACGCCATACACTCCTAAAACTAGAGATTTACGTGAAATTGCAACTCCGTTACCTTATATTTCTGATGAAAAAAGAGCTAGAAAACTTTTAGGGAGATTTGATAGCCTTAAAGGTACTATTGAAAATCTGGGTATTACTGTCGATTATGTTCGATTGCAAATTCTGCTAGCCCATACTGAGAGTAAATACGATTTTGAAGCTGCATCAAATCGAGTTTTAGAAGTTTATTGGTATATTGCTGATATAGATGAATTGACTACCAAAGCTGAATGTCTCGCTTGGATGGTATCTACATTTAATAAAATTGATACTCAAGGTATGCTCGAAAAAAAAGAAGGCATACTAGATGTAACTAAGAAAGAGCTTAAATCGAATATAGAAGAAATACTGAATACTACGGCAGATCATTACAATGTTACAAAGGGAATTATCAAAGCGCTTTCAATTTCGGAACCCAATATTGCCATTGAAATTGCACAATTATTAAATATAACCATGCATCGTGATTTAGCAACTCTTGAGTTAATTAAAACTATGATCGAAGCACCATTTAACAAAATTGACTTCCCATTAATTTCGGAGGCAATCAATAAGATTGAAGATATAGATTTTAAAGATGAGGCATTAATAAAAGTAATTGAATACCTTTCAGAAGTCACAGAAACTATAGATTTAGAGATAGTTAACAAGACACTTCCAATCATAAATTCAATTATAAAAATAAGCAGTGCATATCTACGATGTTTAGCTTGTTGCTTTGCCTATAACTTCTTAAAAAAACAAAATACCGATAAATATGAAAATATCTCATTAAGTTTATTAAAGCAATTAGATCATTCTTGGGAGGCAATTGGTGTAGGATGGATGAAGGTAAATGCTGGCTTCCGAATAGCAAAGTCTTTTGCTAATACTTCAAATGAAACAGCAAACAAATATTTGAATTTAACCGAGAAAGTTAAAGATGAAATATCTATTGATGCAGAAAAACCCACTCTAGTTTATATCGCTTGTTTAAAACTTGCCATAAGAGCTTTTGGTGGATTGCTGCCAAATCATATTAACACTCCTGAAGACATGGAACGAATTACAAGATTAATTAATTTTATTCCATCAAATGTAGAAAAAGCAGGTCTATTTGGAGACATTGCAATTATATGTTTTATGAATAATCATTACGATAAAGGAAAAGAAATTGTCTCTAACTATCTTAACCCTATTATAATTGACATTCGCGACGATGATGATAAATATAAAGTCATTACAAAGATGGCTCCTGCGCTTTACTTTGCTCATAAACAAAGTGCAATTGAGAAAATACAACAAATGCCAAAATGTAAACATGATGAAGCGCTATATGAAATATGTGATTTCATTCTACAAAAAAGTCTTCCATCAGACCCTTATGAAAGTTTACATGGTGTTGGCTACATTCTAGAATATGAGGAGGCTTTGGATATTTGCGAACTCTTAAATTTAATGAGTACTGATACTGCAATTTACAAATATATTGAAGACATTTCAAATAGTATATTTTTAAAGAAAAATAGAGACTGTTTTACAGAACAACAAAAAATTGATATAGCTAACCGCATTAATATAATTATCTCAAATAAACTTCCTGATCCAAAAAATATAAAACATGATGGCTACAAAATAGTCGCTTTAGCACAAATCGCACGTATTCAACATGCACCAACTTCAGTCTGGAATAATTTAATAGAATCAGCACGAAAAATTCCTAATACTGCCGATGTTGCTTATGTTTTATGTATTATCAGTACGGCATTGCCTTCTAAATTAAGTTCGAAACGTGATGAAATCATTAAAGAAGCAATTAAGCTTGTTGAAAATATTAATTCCGACTTAGACAGGACCGAAAGATTTGAAGACATTGCTGATATGTTGGTAACTATAAATGAAGGCGCCTCTAAAGCATGTCTTAAATTAGGGATAGAAACTTCGTTGCGATTAAACGATCCGGATTTAATTTATCCTACTCAAAGGCGAATCATTGACCTTGCACATAAAATAAAACCTAGTTTTGCAGAGTCACTTATAGATTTGGTTGATACTGACCCTGCCAGAAGAGCTGCAAAAAATAAAGATCTAAAGAGACATCTTGAGCTTCTAGATTTAAAACACAGAATGTCAGACCAAAAGGATTTAGAACTTGATTCAAAGATACCGAAATCTATGTATCCAAAAGCAGCATGGATGAATCTAGGTGCGTTGAATAGTGGAAGAACAACAACATTTCATTTCAAACACTTTATACCTTATATTATTGTTGCATCAGAACTTCCATTAAGTGAATCTTATCCAATTTTAGCCTGGACTATTGAAAATACCGTAAAAAGGCTTGCTAATACACCTACAGCAAGAACTGATATTATCCCAATTTTTGAAGCAACTCTTTTAGGTGCTGAATTATCTAGTCGCATCGCTACACGTTCATCCGCTAAGCTAAAACAAATCAAAACTCAAGCAATTGAGCCATCCGCAGTAAGTCATAATTTAGTAGTAAGAGCAGGTGAGCGAGATAAAGCGATACAATTTATTAAAGGTTGGTTTACTCAGGAAGCACAGGAGTATTTAACAATTTGTGATCCATATTTTGGAGTAGAAGACTTAGAAATATTACAAATTCTTTTGTCTATAAGTCCGAAATGTACTGTAAAGATTCTTACAAGCAAAAAACATCAACATCAGGAGAATTTATCTCAACCATGGGATGAAGCGTATCAATCCCATTGGCGTCGTATTTCCGATCAAAACCCTCCGGAAACCGAAATTATAATTGTTGGCCTAGAATCTTCGGGAGAATTACCAATACATGATCGCTGGTGGCTTGCACAAAATAGTGGACTCCGTTTTGGAACTTCATTTAATTCTCTTGGAATCAATAAAACATCTGAAGTTTCGATTCTTTCTGTAGAAGAATCTAAATCAAGGGAAAATGAAATAAATCAATACATTTCTCGTGAAAAGCGGAATCACAATAATGAAAGATTAACTTACAACTTATTTTCACTCTAGGTGGCTGAATCACAAAAAAAATTTCTCAAAATTTTTGCAAAGCTAAGCCTTTTAAAGCTAATAATATATGTCAAAGAGAAAGTTGTGCTATCTCAATAATTGGGAACTGTTTCTAACTTTTCATAGGGGATTATATACTCCAATCCCCCGTGTCTTCTTGAGTGGTTATATTCAAAATAAGAAATTTCTTAAATTATAGATTAAATTTTTTAAAAGTTTAAAATTAAAATGGATTAAAAATAGATGAGATTTTTATTTATCGATGACAGTAGACAAAAAGACCAAGTAAATGAAAATAAAGAATATGTAGGTTACGGTGGATTTTGTATAGATGCTATTAAAGTTAAATCTTTTAATACTGATTTCTATGCAATAAGAAAAAAATATCATATACCTAGAAATATTGAATTAAAATGGTCTCCAGATAAAGATCATTTTTTAAATAAAAAATTTAAGGGAAGCAGGGAAAATCTATTTAAGGAAATTCTATTATTACTTTCTAAATATGATGCGAATATATTGTGCGCTGTTCATGATATTAATGAATGTCATGGTGTAAAGTTACATAATTGGAAAATTAATCAAGCTATTTTATGGGCTACAAAGGAACAGTTTAAGTATTTGGTTGAAAGACTTGAAAAGCCATATCTTGAAGAAAATGATGATATAGGCTTGATTATTACAGATCATTATAGCAATAGAAAAGAAGAATCTAATTTAATAGAACAAAGTAAATTTTATATTAATCATGGAACCGAATTTCAAAAATTTGATAAAATTTGTTTAGCTCCTTTAACCACTTCTTCTAAAGATTCGCCTCCTATTCAATTAGCCGATTTAATCATTGGGATAACTGTTGGTTCTCTTGCAAATAGTACTTATGCTTTGAAGTTTTTTAATGATATTTCTCTACTCTTTTTAAAGAATCCTCATAAGGGTGCTATAGGATTTGATTCCACTATTTCTAGTTCAGTGATTGGTTTCGGATTAAAATTATTTCCAAAAAATTTTTTAATAAGAGGAATGGATTTATTTGAACAAATAGACAAAAAATATATTTATACGGATAAAGGAATAAAAGAACGAAAGTAAATAAATGATTTTAAAGAAAAATGAAAAGAGTATCAGGATACGGTTCTTTGACGCATTACAAAGAATAGGAATGAATAGATCTGAAATGATAGTCTGAGAGGGTTAGAAATTAAGAATATATTTTAAAAGAAGTGCAAGAAAATAATTTCTTTAAATATTAATCCTTAAAAATGAAAATACTTTTTTATTTTATAGTTATAATTTAAGAATAATTTAGTATTTACTTTAGAGAAGTGATCTAGTTTTCTATTAGAAAAATATTTAATTTTTTAGGTATTAATCGGGAGATGATAGCGAAAAGTAGAGCGTAACAAAAAACCGTCCCTTAACATATCTAGGAGGGCACTTATTATGAGTAAAGTAGAAATCTATTATTTTTCAGGAACAGGTAATTCGTTACACCTGGCAAGAGAACTTCAAAAACGAATTCCAGAAACTAAGCTTATGCCAATGGTAAGCCTTTTAAAGGAAGATGTTATAGAAACGAAGGGAGAAAGGATAGGTTTTGTGTTTCCTATTTATGTCTCTTCGACCCCTGATCCGGTAAGGAGATTTTTAAAGAAAATTGATTTAAAACCAACTCAATATATTTTTGCGGTAACTACAAATAGTGGTTATCCAGGAAAAGTTAATATATACCTTGAAAAACTATTGAAAAAAAGAGGTAAAAGTATTGATTCTTATTTTACCCTAAAAATGATGGGGAATTCACCAAAGGGCTTAATGCCATCTTTTATGATTGTTCAAGATTGGGCCTCTCGAATAACAAAAGAAACAATTTTAGCTTTAGAAGATGAAGTTCAAAAGGAACTTGATACCATACATAAAGTTATTATAAATAAAGAAAAAAATACAGGAAAAGATAATCCGAATCCACCTAATTTTTTTATGAAATATGTCGATCGATTACTACAGCTTCCTATTGAATGGGCCTCTGAATACACCAATCCTAAAATTAATTTTTATGCTGATTCAAAGTGTACGGGATGTAACCTATGCGAAAAAGTTTGTTTATCTAAAAAAATAAAAATGGATCATGGTAAACCTTTATGGCAAAAAGGTATTAAATGTTATCACTGTTACGCTTGTTTTAATTTTTGTCCTGAGCAATCGATTTTAGTCAAAAATTACACCTATAAAGATGGAAGATATTGTCATCCCAACGTAACTGCAAAAGATATTGCTGAACAAAAAGGACTTTAATGTGTCAGGAGATTGTTCTTTATTTTTAAAATTACCGTATATCAAAGATGATGATTTGAATCCGAAGATTAATTAACTAAAAAATATTAAATATTTAAAGAGGTGGGAAATCATGAAAATAAAAAATATATCTCTTATGTTTACTCTTGCATGTTTTTTACTATTATTTTCTCTTCCTGGATATGGTTTATCTAAAAGTAATAAAAATATAGAAACCTATGCTAACCCGGATATTGATTATAACTCATATAGATATTTTACCTTTCTTATTGATAAACTTTCTATGGATTATTTACAGAATAAAAACTTTCAATCATCTATCATTGAATTACTGGAAGAAAAAAATTATATTTACGTGGAAGATATTAAAGAAGCTAATTTTGTAATTATTCTTTATTCCAGTAACCTATATGAAGAATCCTTAGTCAAGGTTCCTATCTATATTCCTGGCAAAAAAATACATCCTTCCGGTTTGATTAATAGTGCCCACCATATTAATGTTCATGGTTTTGTTCATACTCCAGGTACCTGGGAAATAAGAACTTATCTTGAAGGAATGTATTCTCCGTTTATAGGAATAAGTTGTATAGGAAACTTACCGAATGAACCAGAATTAATCTGGCAGGGTCAAGGGATTAAGTCCACTAGTAAATCAAATTTAGAGAAATATGGCAAAGAATTAATTGAAGAAATACTTGCTAAGTTTCCGGAAATAACGGAGAAAATAAAAGAGGAATTACCACCAATCGAAATAAAAGAAGATGAAAACATTAAGATGCTTTTAGAGCAGCTTAAAAATAACTAATTATAATAATTCATATAAAATAAAATTTTTTAAAGGATAAAAGGAGGTTTCAAATGCAATATCTAAGTATGGTTTTTTGGCTTTTTTTTATTTTTTCTTTATTGACTCCCTGGTTAAAACAAAAAAATTTAGAAACGTCTCGGATTTCTTTAATTAATCGAATTGAAAAAGAGAGAAAATCTAGAGTAATTGCCTTGATTCATCGTCAAGAAACGATGAGTATTTTGGGCATACCTTTAGTAAGGTATATCAATATTGAAGATTCCGAAGCGGTATTGCGGGCGATAAGGTTGACCGATCCGGATTTACCGATTGATATTATTTTACATACACCAGGCGGATTAGCTTTAGCCGCTGAACAGATTTCCTTAGCCCTTATAAGGCACAAAGCTAAAGTAACTGTTTTTATTCCCCATTATGCCATGAGTGGAGGTACTATGATTTCTCTGGCAGCAGATCAGATTATTATGGATGAAAATGCCGTTTTAGGACCGGTAGATCCCCAAATAGGACAATATCCGGCAGTTTCAATTTTAAAGGTATTAGAAGAGAAGGATAAGAATAAAATAGATGACGAAACCATGATTCAGGCTGATATTGCTAGAAAGGCAATTCATCAGGTTAGAGAATTTGTGGAAAAATTGCTGGTTGGAAATAAATGCAGTAAGGAAAAAGCAGATAAGCTTGCCCAGATTTTAACAGAAGGTCGGTGGACTCATGACTATCCCATTACCTTCGAAGAAGCAAAGGAATTAGGGTTATGTGTATCTTACGAAATGCCCAAAGAAATTTATGAATTGATGGACCTTTACCCTCAAAATCCGGGAAAACGTCCCTCTGTTTCGTATATCCCATTGCCTTATAAAAAACCTATTTCTCCTCCTAATGAATAGGTCTATCGTAAATAGAAAATATAATAAAATAATAGATAGATCAATGTTTAAACTGTAAGAAAATCTAATTATTCCCCTATGATTTTCTCGAAGCAGGAATTTATATGTCCATAAAGAAGGGGATAATTTTTAAAGGATAATTGGGTATTCAATTATTTCCATAGACATTGACTTCGGATTTAGCGGAAATAAGACAAAGGTATAATTTTAAAAGAGATATATCGCTACACCTCAGAAACAAGGAGGCATTCGTTATGACTAGAAGACAAAAAATTCGAAAAGCTATCATCTTGATTTCATTTTTGTTATTTCCCATTACCCTAAACTATTTTTCTCCCTACATCATCATTGACGGTGCTGCACAAGGGATTATTGCAGGTAGTTTTACCACTTTCGTACTTTTATTTATGGTATCACTATTTCTTGGTAGAGCTTTCTGCGGTTAGGTATGCCCAGGAGCCGGTATCCAAGAATTTTGTTTTACAGTCAACGATAAAAAAGCTCGAGGAGGAAGACTCAACTGGATAAAATACTTCATTTGGGTCCCTTGGATTAGCCTTATTATTGTTATAGCGATGTTAGCCGGAGGATTTCATACAGTAAATCCATTACATCTGACTGAAACTGGAATATCAGTATCTGAACCTACCGCTTATATGATGTACTTTACCATTGTTGGTCTATTCGTGATTCTATCGTTCACTGCTGGAAAGAGAGCCTTCTGTCATTATGTCTGTTGGATGGCGCCATTTATGGTAATTGGCACCAAAATAAAAAATTACTTCAAGTGGCCCTCGCTTCATTTAGAAGCTATAAGTGATAAATGTAAGCAATGTAAAATATGTGAGAAGAATTGTCCTATGAGTTTGGAGGTTAGCAGGATGGTACAAAGTGGTTCCATGGAGAACGCAGAATGTATTCTATGCGGCGTCTGTGTTGATAATTGCTCTCAGGGAGTAATTAAATACGTGCGGAAATATGGGAAACAAGACTTATATCATAATTTTAAAAATTACGATATATTAAAGATTATGATTTGAATCCGAGGATTAAATAACTAAAAAAATATTAAATATTTAAAGAGGTGAAAGATAATGAAAATAAAAAATATATCTCTTATATTTACTCTAGTATGTCTTTTATTATTATTTTCTCTTCATGGATATTGTTTATCTAAAAGTAGTAAAAATGTAGAAACCTATGATAATCCGGATATCGATTATAACTCATATAGATATTTTACCTTTTTTATTGATAAGCTCTCTATGGATTATTTACAGAATAAAAGTTTTCAGTCATCAATCATTGAATTACTTGAAGAAAAAAATTATATTTACGTGGAAGATATTAAAGATGCTAATTTTGTAATTATTCTTTACTCTAGTAACCTATATGGAGAATCTTTAGTAGATTTTCCTATCTATATTCCTGGCAAAAAAATAAATGCTTCTACCCATCATGGTCATGGCTCTGTTTATACCCCAGGTAGCTGGGAAATAGAAACTGATCTTAAAAGAAGGCATTATCCGTTTATAGGAATAAGTTGTATAGGAAACTTACAGAATGCACCAGAATTAGTTTGGCAGGGTCAGGGGATTAAGTCCACTAGTAAATCAAATTTAGAGAAATATGGCAAAGAATTAATTGAAGAAATACTTTCTAAGTTTCCGGAGATATCGGAAAAAATAAAAGAGGAATTACCACCAATCGAAACAAAAGAAAATGAAAATATTAAGATGCTTTTAGAACAGCTTAAAAATAACTAATATACTTGACAGGGAACAGCTGAACTAGCTCAATAATTTGGTAACTTTTTATAAGTTTTATAACTTTTGCTACACTCTTTCAGCCTGCTCACTCATGCAAAAAGTTCGAAAATAGTTCTGTTGGGGGAGCCAGGAAATAACCAGCCCTTTGGCCTTTTGCTGAAGGACTTTTTTATAGAAAAAGAAGGATTTTTAAAAATTATGTAGTATTAATAAATCAGACAGAGTTTAGTAAATAAATTTTTTTATAGAATTCATGAATCGTAAAATTTCTTACACCAATTTAATTAATTCTCTGTAGTAATTAATTGTATATATAATTTAATTAGATAGAAATCGATGATTATCTTCTATCACATGTTAGTTCTGTAAATTATCCCTTTTATAAGATTTAATTATAAGTTGAGATGCATATTATTTTAATAATATTTATAAAGAGGGGATAGTGGTGATAATAAAATGGCAAAAAAAGATATAAAACAGACAGTACAAGAACTTCTTATTCAGGCGGATATTAAAATTAATGGAAAAAGGTCCTGGGATATAAAGGTCATTAATCAGGATCTATATTCAAGAGTTTTGGCAGGTGGAATTCTTGCTATCGGGGAAGCGTATGTGGATGGATGGTGGGAATGTGCGGCACTGGATCAATTAGTTGATAAAGTTTTTAAAGAAAAGTTGGATACTAAAATTAAAATTTCGAAGGGTCTTTTATGGGATACCATTAAAGCCAGAATAGTAAACCAGCAAAGAAAATCAAAATCATACGTGATTGGAGAGCGTCATTATGATACGGGTAATGAACTTTTTAAATTAATGCTTGACAAAAGAATGAATTATAGCTGTGGTTATTGGAAAAATGCCAAAACCCTGGATGAAGCACAAGAGGCTAAGTTAGAACTGATTTGTGAAAAACTGAAATTAAAGTCAGGCATGACAGTTTTGGATATTGGTTGTGGCTGGGGAGGCCTTGCAAAATTTGCTGCAGAGAAATATCATATTAAAGTAGTAGGCATTACAGTTTCCAAAGAACAAGTAAATCTTGCAAGAGAAATGTGCAAAGGTCTTGATATTGAAATAAGATTACAGGATTATCGGGACCTTAAGGAAAAGTTCGATTGTATTGTTTCAGTAGGTATGTTCGAGCATGTGGGCTATAAAAATTACAAACAATTTTTTAAAGTAGTTGACCAATGTCTGAAAGACGACGGTCTGTTTTTATTGCACACTATTGGAAGTAACCAATCAGTTAAGTTTGTTAGTCCCTGGATGAATAAATATATATTCCCAAATGGAATGCTGCCTTCGGCAACTCAAATCACCAAAGCATATGAAGGCATATTTAAACTGGAAGATTGGCACAATTTTGGAACCCATTATGATAAAACCTTGATGGCATGGCATAAAAACTTTAATCAAAACTGGGATAAAATCAAAATATATTATGATGAAAGGTTCCGTAGAATGTGGAATTATTACCTTTTAACCTGTGGAGGAGCTTTCAGGGCACACAGAAACCAATTATGGCAGATAGTATTTTCTAAAATAGCATCACAAATAGATTATGAAAGCATACGTTAATTTTCTCTTGATTTTTACAAGTCATTATAAAGTATTTAGAAAAATTATCCCTTATTATACTTTAAAAAGAGTTTTTAAAATATAAAGAAGTTCTTTTTGTTCTCTGAAGGATTTATTAACATATGGTCGCAGCGTGCGTTCGGTTATAATTTTCGATTTAAGTGGATCACCAAATTTTTCTAATTCTTGAATAATCAAGGAATCGAGTTTTAGTAAGCTTAAAATTTGGTGAATGCGCACTCTGGAGATACCGAGTTTACGGGCAAGACCTGACTGGTTTTTTACTTCACCGGAATCAATCATTTACTTATACTCTCTTGCTAAGTAAATAGTAGGGTTTCGGTATATTCGTACAATTTGATTGGTTTTTGTCGCTTTGTACGGAAAATAAAATGTAGAAGTAAAAGTTCTATCTATAGCACAGTCCGGGGAGCCAGACAGGATTCGAACTTTTTAAGTCTGCAAAGCATAAATGTGCTTGCTCAACAATTCGATAACTTTTTCTAACTTATCATGAGGGGTTAGATAAGTTAGCCCCTCATGTGCATGACAAGGGACGGTTCTTTTACACATTGCAAAGAATAAAAATGAAAATAATATTTTTATTTTATAGTCATAATTTAAGAATAATTTTAGATTTTTTTTAGAAAAATAATCTAGTTTATCTATTAGAAAAATATTTAATTTTTTAAGTATTAATCGGGGGATGATAGCGAAAAGTAGAGTGTGACAAAGAACTATCCCTTAACATACATTATTAGAGAAGAGAGGAAAAACACAAGTGATATTGATCTCTCAGTAGATTTTAAAAAAAGGCAGACTTTTATATGTTCCGGTGCATTTTTTCGCAAATAATGAGAAGGAGGTGAAAAAAATATTGGGAGAAAAGCCAGAGATAATTGAGAAAATGAAGCAAAAAGTAGTGAGATATTTTTGTGATAAACCTAGCAATTTCCCTATCGGACGACCTTATAACTGTTGTGAAAGCGTTCTTCTGACTTTAGCAGAGTACCTCAAAATAGACTCTGAACTGATTCCTAAAATTGGTACAGCCATAGGGGCAGGAGTTAGTCTGAATGGGTTTCTCTGTGGTTCTATTTCAGGTGTAGCAATGGCAATAGGTCTTAAATTCGGCAGGAGTTCTAAAGAAGAAAACCCTCAAGCAGCGTGGGATATGATGAATAGATATGTTAGTGCCTTTAAAGATAGATTTAAAGCAGTAAACTGTAGACAGCTCACCGGTTTGGATTTAAAAACTAAAGAAGGTTTAAAAGAATATTTTGACAGAGTTCATGATTATGCTTGTGCGGAGAGATTGAAATTTGCAATTGAGAAAGCTATGGAAATACTATAGCAGTAAAAATACAGTTTGGACTGTGACAGGGAGTGGTTGAACTAGCTCGATAATTCGGTAACTTTTTCTAACTTTTCGTGAGGGGTCTTAGTTGGTTTTAAGAAAGTTCAAAGGAGCTGGAAAGGTTATCCCTTTGAGGTTCTAGATGAATTAAACCAGGAAGGATCTATTGATGGCAGCAAACATGCAAAATCAGTATATCTAACAGAAGAAGGGTTAGATAAGGCAAAAGAGCTCCTGAAAAAATATATCGGGAAGGAAGAATAAATACGCTGTATCACTTGACACTGAAAAAGAAAGGAGGGGTGACCTTATTATATTTTCAAAAATATGTTTAATAATAAGGAGAGGACAAATGTTTAAGAAAAAATTGTTTTTCTTGTTTTGCTTGCCTGTCATTCTGGGATTGTTTATGCTTAGTGGTTGCGGCACAGTAACTCCAGTAGCAGTAACCGGAGTAACTTTAGATCAACCAACCATGACCTTAATAGTAGGGGGAGCAACCGGAACGTTAGTAGCGATTGTAGCACCTGCAGATGCTACCGACAAAAGTGTAAATTGGTCTTCAACTGCTCCGGCAGTGGCCACCGTAGCTAATGGAGTAGTAACACCATTAACAGCAGGTACCACTACTATTATAGTAGCCACAGTAGATGGAGGCTTGACCGCAACATGCGAAGTGACAGTCAACCCGGTACTAGTAGCAATAGGCGATAGTTATGGTGGAGGTAAAGTAGCCTATATCTTAGTAAATGGTGACACAGGTTATGATCCAAATGTACAGCATGGATTGATTGCAGCTACAGCTGACCAAAACGGCGGCGCAGCAATTGCATGGAGCAACATAAAAGCTTTGGTCGGAACTACTGGAACAGCGCTAGGGACTGGTCAGGCAAACACTACTGCTATCGTCGGTCAAGGAGGTTGTACGAGTGGAGCTGCATACCTCTGTGATCACCTGACAGAAGGCGGCTATAGCGACTGGTATTTGCCCAGCAAGGATGAACTGTACAAACTGTACATTAACAGAGGTGTAATTGGTGGTTTTACTAGTGACTACTACTGGAGTTCGTCGGAGGGCAGTGCTCTCGACGCGTGGTTCCAGAGTTTCGACTTTGGCTACCAGGTCAGCGACAATAAGTACTACCAACTACCGGTTCGTGCTGTTCGGGCTTTTTAACCATTTGACAATTTAACAATTGGGGGTCAAGGGGCTAGGCTCCTTGTTAAAATTTTTTTATAATGGCGCTTTACTATGACTTAAAAGTTTTTGAAGATGTGAGTGTGACAGGCGATTGTTCTTTTGACACACTTTTATTTCGTTTTTTATTTTTAAGAGGTGAAGTTTAGGCCTTCCTTCACATTTGACCTAACTTTAAAGAACTATTTCCTAATCACCTAGGAAGGATCTTTCAGGTAAAAAGACAGAGCAGGAGAGTAATGTAATTATTTTCTTACTCTGTCTTTTTTGTTTACTAAAAAATAGGAGGTATATATTTTTAGCAAAGTAGATTTTTCCTAAAAAGTAAAATAAGCATTAGCCGATGGTGATTGAATGATGATTTTGGCAATTTATGGTGGCGAAGTCGATATAACTTGTGATAAAATGTAATTATTATTAATTCGGGAAAAAACTATGTTAGAAAAATGTGAGGGTATTACTCCACCACCAGAGAGTACTGAAACAATGCAAGAAATTGCTAGTAGAAATTTTGGTATGTGGAACAGGGCTCTACAAACCGGAAACCCTAAAAAAGTAGCGGCACTTTATATTGCCGATGCCACTTTTTTACCTACGGTTTCAGGGGAATTCAAGAAGGGGCAATATGGTGCGGAAGAATATTTTAAACACTTCCTGGAAAAAAATCCTAGGGGTGAAATTATTCAAGAAGAAGTTCAAACTCTTGGAACTGATTGTTATTTGCATTCCGGAATGTACAATTTTGAAGTTGGCCTAGATGATGATAGACAAGTAGTTGAGGCCAGATTTTCATTTGTTTGGAAAAAGGATGATCAAGGAGAGTGGAAAATAGTACATCACCATTCGTCGGCAAAACCCGAAAAAAAACAACAAAAATGAAAGGCAAACGTTATTAATGATAAATAGAATTAATTATAGACCCTGGCTAAACTCAGGTAAAAATAAGGAGAAAACGAGGAGGATATTTTGCTTACTGGCCCTTGTGGTTGTTATCCTGGCCTTTCCCACCTCTGGAACGGGTAATGCAACAGCGACGGTAAAACTGGGTAACGAGGTCTTACTGGAAAGCTATTACCACCTTATCGACGGCAAGAAGGTGGGATTGGTTACCAATCAAACGGGTGTAGACAGCCGGGGGATTAGTTTTATCGATATTCTATTAGCTACCGGGAGAACGAAACTGATCGCCCTTTATGCTCCTGAGCACGGTATCGACGGGACCGCCAGGGCCGGGGCATGGGTGGATTCCTATATACATCCCCGGTATGACATCCCTGTTTACAGTCTCTACGGCAGTACCAGAATGCCTACCTATGAGATGTTGCTGAAAATCGAAGTACTTCTTTTTGATATTCAGGATATCGGCGCCCGTAGTTATACCTATATGTCCACTTTGCAGTACTGCCTGGTGGCGGCAGAGAAGTACCACAAACCGCTAATCGTTCTCGATCGCCCCAACCCCCTGGGAGGGATAATCGTGGAAGGGCCTGTACTGGAGGACCCTTTTAAATCCTTTATGGGGGTGGACAACCTGCCCATGGCCCACGGCATGACCGTCGGGGAATTAGCCCGTTTCTTTAACCGCCATATCGGAGCTGATCTGACTGTTATTCCCATGGAAGGTTATCATCGGGATATGACCTTTAATGATACAGGCCTACCTTTTGTGCAGATTTCCCCCAATATTCCCGATCTTACCTCCGCTTATGGCTACATGGCGACCGGGTTGGGAGAGGGGACGGGTGTTTTCCAGGCGGATAAATTCCGCTGGATTGGCGGGAAAGGTCTTGATGCCGTCCGCTATGCCGAACTGCTCAACGGGGCGAGGCTGCCCGGGGTGTTTTTTGTCCCGGAAGTAAGGGGGACGGCGGGGGGTGTGCGCCTGGAGATTCTCGATCCGTACCGCTTTAACCCGGCGAAGAGCGGCATTTACGCTCTGGCCTACGCCTTTATGCTGGGAGATTTCCAGGTTCCCAAGAGCACGTCAAAAAATGTTGTCATGTTCGACAAGATAATGGGGACCGACAAGATCGGCCGCTACCTGGAAGAAGGGCTCACGCCGCAGCAGATCGAGGCCTGCTACACCCCTGCGCTGCAGCGCTTTAAGCAGGAGCGGGAGAACTATCTTCTCCCTCAATACAGGCCGAGTATCAGCGTGATGATCAGTGAGGTTCCCCTCAGCGGCGATCTATGCCCCTTTATCGACGGGCAAAACTGACTCATGGTGTCGCTCTGGTTCGTGGCGAAGAACCTTAGGTGCGCAGGTACACTGGGAAGAACATGCGCGCCGGATCATTATCGACAGGGGAGGAGGATCCCTTCGCTTTATCGTCGGCAGCCCGGTTGTGCTCGGTTTCGGAGGGAGAGCTTTTGGCAGGGATGACAAGTAAATATAAAAAGACAAGATTTCTTCCCCTGCTTTCGCAGAGCCTGCCCTCATGAAAATGGGGGGCAGGCTTACTTCGTTACTCGCAATGACAAAAGAACCTTTATTTACAAGGGTTTTAGACCCCCTTCAGGAATGCCCTTAAAACGCACGTAGAGTGCCTTTTTTCGCGTCTCAATTTTCGAAAAATCGGCAATTACGACCCCTATTTTTGGCCTATTTTTGCCTCTACAAAATCACAAAACCCTTATAAATAGCCACTTTCAAATTTTGGAGGGGTGAAAAATTAGCTAAAAAAAGCCATTTTTGAGGGATAAAACCATAGCTCGACTTAAAATAATGCAAAAAAGAACGTTTTTTCGCATTCTACCTCTGAAAGGCTTATAATATAAGCCTTTCCAATCACTATAAATTAGCTAAAATCATAACTTTATCTTTTTATTTCGCTACGCCGAGCCCACCGAAATATAAATTAGATGCTTCTTCCAATTTCATATACTTCCTTTAAGGCCTCAGCATTCTGTTCCACGGGCATATAATTATCGGTACATGCGCCGTATACTTTGACAAGTTCCCATTCAATATAT
>Ga0315277_10003444_pt1 | contig 21413 bp, 21 predicted proteins | sample YL17G05_15_MG_FD_203695 | JGI IMG/M metagenome (GOLD analysis project Ga0315277, IMG submission 203695) | Sediment microbial communities from Yellowstone Lake, YNP, Wyoming, USA - YL17G05_15 | ecosystem: Environmental > Aquatic > Freshwater > Lake > Sediment | place: USA: Wyoming | collected...
ATGGCATCTATGATTCCAAATTCTCGCTTCGTTCCATTAGAAGGAAGTATTCATCTACCTTATTTTGGTGATACGGATGCTGTGCTACGCATCATGGGTGAGTTTTTGGGTATACCTGCTCATGGAAAGGATTCTATTCGGTGAAGAAAGTACCAAGTATGACCATCACAAACGATTAGAAAATTCTATCAATCGGTAATCATCGGTGCTACTTTTTCTTGACATACAACTCCCTTCTTTATATTGTTAATTTATCCAACTCCAACCATGATCGATACGCATGTGCTGAATCGCAGCGAGAAGATGAGGGACAACGGGAAAAGGAGGTATGCAATGGGAGACAAAGGCAAGAAGGATAAGGACAAGGGTCGGAAACAGAAGATAAACAAACAGGAACAAAAAGCAAAAGGGAAGCTAACGAAGCAACCGAGAAGAACCCCTTGACAGAAAGCATGCTGAGGTGTCCGCCTCACCCATACGGTCAACATGGTCGTGTCCCTTGATGGACAGGCAATGGCGGACGGTGCCACCTCGGTGGGCTTTTCGGGGAGACAGGGGTTCAAACGCGTGAACACCACAATTCGTGACGAAGTCCGATGTCTGATCACGGACGTTTCTTCAGGGAGGAAACATCATTCAAATTGTTGTGGATAAAGAGAAATGCAGTCGCGATGGGATTTGTGTTGCCGAATGTCCCACTCAGGTTCTGAGGCTTGAACAAGGAGATCCCTGCCCTGTGCCTAGCTCCGACTTTGGGGAGGTGTGTCTCCGATGCGGCCATTGCGTGGCTGTGTGTCCGACCGGTGCCTTCAGCCTGGACTGGCTTAGGGCGGATGAATGCCTGCCGATTCGGAAGGACTTTGCCCTTTCTCCTAAAAAGGCCGAGCAATTCCTTCGCTCCCGACGTTCCATTCGAGTCTTCAAGAGCGAGCCCGTTGAACGGAGCCAGATCGAAAGACTCATCCAGATTGCCTGTCATGCACCCTCGGCCAAAAACGCCCAGCCCTGGTCGTGGGTGATCATTGAGGACCCTTTAAAGCTAACCGAACTGGATGTCATGCTTGTGGACTGGATGAGGAGTGTGATTCAGGCAAACCCGGAAGTGGCAGAGGATCTCAAACTCCCTCGCACGGTTAGACTTTGGGAGGAGGGGCGTATCAAGCTGCTCCGAAACGCGCCTCATCTGATCATCGCCCATGTGGACAAGACCTGGCCCTTTGGAGTTGAGGACACGGCGCTTGCCCTCAGTTATGTCGAGCTCTATGCCCCTGTCTTAGGGCTGGGAGCTACATGGTCAGGATACTTCTACACAGCTTACAATATTTACCCGCCACTGGCCCAGGCAGTGCCAGTTCCCAAGGGTCGAAAAGTGGTTGGGGCCATGATGGTGGGCCGCCCCAAGTTCAAATACTACCGCCTACCCAAGCGTAACCAGCTCAAGGTGGAATGGCGATAGTTGATGCCATTCTATGGGTAGACTGGGTCACAAATGGAGTGCGCAAGGCTAAGCTTGGAACAAGAGCAAGTGATGCAAGTATCCCGAAACCTTTCTGGGGATCTCAAGCGTGTAAATCAGGGGAGCCCTATTCCCCCAGGCAAATCAGGAGGTTTTTAACATCCGAAATTCTAAACAGGTAATGGCTTATAAAAGGGAGATGGCAGTTGGACATGATACCTTAGAGATACCCGGATTGTGTTCAAAACAGATATGATTTCTTGCTTACCCTTGACCTTATCTCATATTCAGTCCTGATTTGGCGGTAGAAGCATCTTTTGTCTTGGGAAGAATCTATTTATGGAAGAAAAATATATCATGGCCTTAGATCAGGGGACAACGAGTTCCCGGGCTGTGATTTTTGATCAGCAAGGGAAAATCATTAGTATAGCAGCCAAGGAATTCAGACAGGTTTTTCCAAAGCCTGGATGGGTAGAACATGACCCTATGGAAATATGGGACACGCAAATGGAAGCTGCCCGGCAGGCTCTTGATTCCTCGAATCTTTCACCCCAACAAATCGCCGCCATCGGGGTTACCAACCAGCGGGAGACCACTTTAGTCTGGGATAAGGAGAGCGGCCGGCCTGTATATAATGCCATTGTGTGGCAGTGCCGCAGGACCGCCCCGACTTGTTCCAAAATCAAGAAGACGAAATTCGCCCAAAAGATTCGCAGGAAAACTGGATTGGTGATCGACCCCTATTTTTCAGCGACTAAGATCCAGTGGATTTTGGGCCATCAACAAACGATCCGCCGGGCAGCGGAAAGAGGGGAACTGGCTTTTGGTACAGTGGATACCTGGTTGCTGTACAATATGATGGGGAAAAAGCTCCATATCACGGATTATTCTAACGCTTCCCGCACCATGCTTTACAATATTCATACTCTTTCGTGGGATCGGGAGATCCTGGAATATTTTCATATCCCCGAACAAATCTTACCGGAGGTTAAAGCTTCCAGCGAAATCTATGGAAGTACATCTTCCGAAGCCTTTTTGGATATGGAGATCCCCGTTGCAGGAATCCTGGGAGATCAACAAGCAGCTCTTTTCGGCCAAACCTGCTTCCGCAAAGGTCTTTCCAAGAACACCTACGGAACGGGGTGCTTCTTACTGATGAACATAGGGGGAAAGCCGGTGCTTTCCAAGAAAAACCTTGTGACGACGATCGCCTGGGGAATCGGCCGGAAAATTGAATATGCTTTGGAGGGAAGCATCTTTATCGCCGGGGCTGTCGTCCAATGGCTCCGAGATGGGCTAAGGATGATTCAACAAGCCTCCGAAAGTGAAAGGTTGGCCAGGAGCATCCCATCTAACGAAGGTGTTTACTTGGTCCCGGCCTTCGTCGGCTTGGGAGCACCCTACTGGGATATGTATGCCCGAGGAGCAATTTTGGGAATTACCCGGGGAACGACGCCAGCTCATATTGCCCGGGCGGCCTTAGAGTCGATTGCCTATCAGACACGGGATGTGGTGGAATGCATGGAGGAGGATTCGGGAATAGGGCTAAAGGAATTGCGGGTTGATGGAGGGGCGGCTACCAATGAGTTTTTAATGCAATTTCAAGCCGACATTCTGGGGATTCCGGTTGTCATCCAGGAAACAACTGAGACGACCGCCTTGGGAGCCGCCTATCTGGCTGGTTTAGCCGTAGGGTTTTGGAAGGATCAACAGCAAATCGCCACAAATTACAAAATAAAGAAGAAGTTTATTCCTCGGATGAGTTCCAAACAAAGAGAATCTCTTTATCGGAAGTGGAAGATGGCCGTTGAAAGGTCAAGGGGGTGGGAACAAGAAAAATCTTAAGGGACGAAGAAAAGGGCATCAGGAACGAATCTCTATTCTTGAATATTTATCGATGGGTCATTCATGAAAAAGTTGCCCCATACAGTAATTTTTTACTAATTCCTAGCTGAAACGAAAATGCATATTTCTGCTATAGATCTTCTCTTTTCATACCGTTGAAAATATTCCGATATGATTTTCAACTATTCAATTGGAATTCATGCCCCCCCTTATCGTTGAAACCAGAATCGCTCCAGAGCAAGATTTGGTGCAGTCATTTGTGTAGATTTAATCTGGGGCTTTTCCTTGGAGCTGGCCGCAGGCGGCGGAGATGTCGGCGCCTTTGCTGGCACGGATAATTGTGGTCATTCCGCCATTCATCAAAATCTCTTGAAACTGCCTTACCTTTTCTTCGGAGGACCTTTTAAATGGGATACCTGATGCTTCATTGAGGGGGATGAGATTAACCTTTGAGGGAATCGCCTTCAGGATTTTTAGCAGTCTTTTTGCATCCTCCGGCGAATCATTTTCACCATCGAGCAGGACATATTCGAAGGTGATACGGGCTCTGGGCTGGAGAGGAAAATTCCGGCAAAGCTCAAGCAATTTTTTAAGCGGGTGACGGAGGTTGATAGGCATCAGACGGTTTCGAGTCTCTTCATCCGATGCATTAAGGGAGATGGCAAGGCGGAAACGAGCCTTTTCCCTGACAAGTTGCTCCAGTTCTGGCAGGAGGCCCACCGTGGAGAGGGTTACCCTCCGGGACGAAAATTTGAAGGCCTCGGGATGGGTCATCAGTTCGATCGCTTTCAATGTATTCTCGTAATTGGCCAGGGGTTCACCCATCCCCATCAGGACAATATTGGTGATGGAGGTTTTGTCTGCTAGAGTTTCCCTTACCGCGAGAATCTGATTTACGATCTCTGCAGTGGTGAGATTCCTTTTGAGCCCCTTTTTACCGGTGAGACAGAATCGACACCCCATGGCACACCCGACCTGAGTGGAAAGGCAGAGGGTCAGACGTTTTTTGTCAAGGATGAGCACGCTTTCAATTAGATTTCCGTCTTCAAGCTGAAAGAGAAATTTTTTCGTTCCATCCCTGCTCTCCTCCACCATAAGTGGATGAAGGGTGGAGATGAAACTGATCTGCTCCAGCGCCTGGCGGAATTTTTTGGAGAGGTTAGTCATCTCATCAAAGGAGTGAACGCCTCTCTTATAGAGCCATCTCAGGATCTGGATGCTCCGGTATCGCTCTTTTCCAAACGAAGCAATCAAACTTTCCAACTCTGTCGGGCTCAGGTTCTTTAAATCAACTTTTTCCGCTCTCAATATGAAAACATCTCCAGCGCATTGAAGAAATAACCGATTTCAAAGGCGGCGGTTTCAGGCGCGTCAGACCCATGGACAATATTTCGTTCGATATCGGAGGCAAACTGACGCCTCAGGGTTCCTTCCTCAGCCTTTTTGGGATCGGTGGCGCCCATTAATTCCCTCGTTTTTGAAATAGCTCCGTCCCCTTCGAGGACCATGACCACAGAGGGCCCGGAGGACATGAATACGGTCAGACTCTCGTAGAAGGGTTTGCCCCGGTGGACCGCATAGAATCCCTCTGCCTCCTTCTTATCCATCCAGATCATCTTCAGTCCAATCACCTTCAGGCCACACCCCTCAAAACGCTTGATCACCTCTCCGATCAGATTTTTACTCACCCCATCGGGTTTGACAATCGACAGTGTCCGTTCCATCATTTCCTCCTATCCGGCAGATTATCCTTCCATAATCTATCTTCCCCAAATCTTCCTTGTCAAGGTGAGTCTGAGATTTCTTGTAATACCTCAGTTACGACGGGAATTTCATTTCATCGATAGTCGGGTGTAATTAAACTTTTATCAGGAATTTTGTGACTCCCCGTAACTGAAAGGTTACGATTTCTTTTAAAAGGCAGGCAAATCTAACCCATTTTCAACCCTTTTTCTGTCTCATTAAGTCCCTTCAGATTGACAAAGAAGCATTTCTTCGACTATACATATATAAATTTACAACAAGGAGAATTCGATGGAGGAGAAACAGGCGAAACCTTATGATGTGATCATTGTCGGAGGGGGACCGGCGGGCATGACCGCAGGGCTTTATGCCTCGAGGGCAAGGCTCCGAACCCTTTTGATTGAAAACGGCCTCTTCGGAGGTCAGATGACGACCACGGAATTGATTGAGAACTACCCAGGTTTCCCGCAGGGAGTAAGCGGCGAGGAGTTAAGCCGCCTTATGGAAGAGCAGGCGAAGCGGTTCGGAATGGAGGCCATCAGTGAGGAGGTGACAGAGGTAAGTTTAGAGAAAGACCTGAAAAGGGTGAAGACCTATGAAGGAGAATTTTTCTGCCGGGCTCTCATCATCTGCACCGGCACGGAATACCGGAAGCTGGGCGTTCCGGGCGAAGAGAAGTTTAAGGGCAGAGGGATTTCCTATTGTGCGACCTGTGATGGAGCCTTCTTCAGGGATAGCCGGATTATTGTAGTAGGCGGGGGGGACTCGGCGCTGACCGAAGCCCTTTTCCTTACGAAGTTTGTCAGCGAGTTGACTATCATCCATCGCCGGGACGCATTACGGGCGACAAAGATCTATCAGGAGAGGGCGCTTAGCAATCCGAAGATCAAATTCCTGTGGAATTCCGTGGTCCAGGAAATCAAAGGAGATAGTGTGGTTCGCTCTGTAGTTGTGAAGAATGTGAAGTCAGGAGAAGTGAAAGAAGTGGAGACCGAAGGTGCTTTTCTATTCATCGGACTGATGCCGAGAACTAAATTTTTAAAAGACCTGGTTCAACTGGATGAATCAGGGTATATCGTCACGAATGAGAATTACGAAACTTCGATCAAAGGCATCTTTGCCGCAGGGGATTGCCGGAAGAAACTGCTGCGTCAGATTTCGACTTCCGTGGGAGATGGGGCGACGGCAGCCTTTGCCGCAGAGAAATATCTGGAAGAAGGATAAAGAGGGTCTTTGGGTTAAGGTTACGAAGCCCGTTTCGGTTACTGGTTACGTGTAAAGAATGAAGAGACGATAAACGTAGCCTTTTATTAACGATACGGGCCTCGTTACCCTTACCGTTCGACTTTTCTATGCAATACAAAGTGGTCTTGGAGAGGCAAATCTCAGCCATTCTTTTATGCCTTGGAATTCTGATCATTCCTGTTGCTTCAACCGGCGAGGAGGTCATAAAAGAGGGGTGGCCGGTTCCGGATTTGAAAGGACTCGTCCCTTACTCCATCATCATTCAAAATGTGGGTGGAGCGGAGAAGGTCGTTGAGAGATTCCATACCCCTGATGGGGGCCATGTGGCGAGGATCAGTGGAAATGGAAAGGTATTTGCCTATGCAGTGGACAGGGACCGGGAGCCTCCGATCGATTACCTTCTCCTGGATCCGGACGGTTCCGGAAGATTTACGAAAAGATTGAGACCTGATGAAACCTACACAATCCCGGAATGGGTTTTCCGTTAACCTTTTTTCCTGTTAAATTTTTCAATTTACGGTCATAAAAAGTCAATATTTAATCCTGCCGGCATATTTTTGATTCAATAAACTCTTTTGAATTCAATAGGTTGAGTTAGTAAAACTTATTTGGCATTAAAATTGCTAAATATATAAAGCAGGGAAAAAATTAAATATTGTCGATAAAGCCAAACCACGAGTAATCGTGGGGCGGAAAGCTGCGGGTCCCAATAACGTTGGGATAGCCGGGTTGCCGAAACATTGAACTGACGGTGGACGGGTCTGTTGAACGTCATCATGGGCCTGTCTACCGACAGAACGGAGGAAATGTTGAGGGCCCGTGGCTTAATCTAACACGGGCCTTTTTATTTGGTCATCGGTTAAAGTTTTGAAGGGGATGAGGATGTCGGTTTTTAAAAGATGTTCCTTTTATCGAGAATACGGAAATCCGAAAGAGAGCAGTTTCAGAGGGTATTGCGACCTTGACCATGACTGGATTATTTGCAGGGGGGATATTCAATGCTGTAAAAAGATGGATCTCCTGAGAAAATATTTACTCGAGGAGAAGAGGAAAGAGGGAGGTGCAAGATGGTAGAGGAGAAGTTATGTCCTCTTTTCAGAAAACCGGAGAGCCTGAGTATGGGGATAGGCATCGGTTATTGCGATATAGATAGCGGGAGCACGACCTGCGAGGGAGATGTGTTATTCTGCGAAAAGCCTGAGGCTCTGAAAAAGTATCTCCGGACGAAATTGGAGGGGATCGAAAAGAAAGAGAAGAAGTAAAGATCAGGAGAGCAACCTCTTCCCCAATAGTTTTTTTTAATGAGAAGGCCTCCTTGTAGAAGGGAGGCCTTTCTTATTTCGACATTTCTCATTTTTGTGTTATGATTATTTAAAGCTGCCTCTAAAAATGTCATTCCTGTGAAAGCAGGAATCCATAAGTTTTTGACATTACTGGACTCCCACTGGAGTTTACCCCGTGCTTGATACGGGGCGGGAGTGACAAAATGGGGATTATTAAAGGTTTCCTTAAAAAACAAACATACCAGATGAATGAAATGGCTTAGAAACAGAGGAGGTGAGAAGAGATGAGGGAGAGCGTGGAGAAGGCATTGGAAAAGATTCGACCTGCCCTGCAGGCGGATGGTGGAGATATCGAATTGGTCGATGTGGTCGATGGAGTGGTCAAGGTGAGGTTGACCGGTGCCTGCGGAGGATGCCCGATGTCCCAGATGACCCTGAAGATGGGCGTGGAGAGGATCCTGAAGCAGCAGGTCCCGGAAGTAAAGAGTGTAGAGACAGCGTAAGAAGAAGGGGGGCTTCAAACCCCCCTCAATTTAATAAGATTTTACAAATCACCACACCATATGGATTGTCCGGTATTAATTACCTGCGTGTCAATTCCCTCATAACAGAGTTAAACCCTACATCTTTCTGAAAAGAATCATTTGCCTCCACCAGGTCAAATAAACCACTTGAAAAAAAAGATGGCGTCTCCTATGATAAACAAAAATATTGAAGGAGGCGTGAGATGTTGAGAAGATGGAAGAGTTTAATCTGGGTAGGAATGATTCTTTTTCTTATTGTCGGAGCCTACGGATGCGGGGACCTCTTCTCCTTTCGGACCGTTCGCGAGAGAGAACCCGAGAAGAAACAGCCGATCGCTACATCCTACCGATTTGAGGATATCCCGTTGCCGCCGGGGATGACTCTCAACAGAAAAGAGTCTTTTGTCTATGAAACCAAGGCAACCCGGACCGGGCTTCTTGTCTATGAGGGAAAAGGGGAAATGGAGAAGCTGGCCAACTTTTTTAAGGATCAGATGCCGAATTATCAATGGAGACTGGTGAGCAATTTCGAACTTCACAATGTGATGCTCACCTTTATCAAAGAGGGATGGAGTAGCGTCATCTACATTCAGCCCCAGGATGACGAGACGAAGAGGATCGAAATCCGGGTGGGTCCCATAGAGATTAAAATTCTTCCTCCATCGAAAAATTGATCGCGATTGGTAATGTAAGGCTTCTCAAAAATGGTGGAGAAACTCCATTTAGAATCTCCGGCGAAGGTCAATCTGAGGCTGGAGATCCTCAGAAAAAGGGAGGATGGATACCATGAGATCAGGACCATCTTCCAGAAGATCAGCCTTCATGATACGCTCCATTTCTCCCTGAAGCGAAGGAGAGGAATCCGGATTACGGCAGATCATCCCGGCCTTCCGACCGGAAAAAGGAATCTGGTCTATCAAGCGGTCAGGTCTATACTGGAGAGATCGGATTTTGAAGGAGGGGTTGATGTCGTAATCGAAAAGAGGATTCCTCTAGGGGCTGGGCTCGGAGGGGGGAGCAGTAATGCCGCAACCACTCTTAAGGCAGTGAATCAGCTTCTGAAGATGAATCTGAACAGAAAGGAGTTGAAGGAGGCAGGGGCAAAGATCGGGGCAGATGTCCCTTTCTTCTTATTTGAGGGATCAGCAATCGGTTCAGGTGTCGGAGAGAGATTGAGAAAAATTACACTACCTACCTTATGGTATATCCTCATCTATCCGAATTTTGAGGTTTCAACCCGCTGGGCTTACCAGAATTTCATATTGACAAAAACGAAATATCATTTTAATCTTCGTAAGTTATTAAAAACACCAGAGGGTATTGTTCGCCTCCTTTGGAACGATTTGGAGGGTGTGGTTTCGGGCGAATATTCAGAAATCCGCATCATGAAAAGAATGCTTACCTCGGCGGGGGCAATGGGAGCTATAATGACGGGAAGTGGCCCGAGCGTATTAGGCATCTTCCCGGGAGAGAAAAAGGCAACAGAGGCCTGTCAGCTATTGAAGAGGATGGTCAGAGGAAGAGGATGGAAGGTTATCCAGGCCTATGGCATCCCCTAAAAATCAACATTCTAAATCCAACACTCTGAATCCTAAAAGAGAATTGATTATTCATGTTAAAAAAAGATTTAGTGCTTAGGATTTTGGATTTAGGATTTATAAGGGTTTAAAAGATTGGGGTGTCGTCAAGCGGTAAGACACAGGTCTTTGGAACCTGGACTCGGAGGTTCGAATCCTCCCACCCCAGCCAATCTTTTGGAAAGTAGAAAATGGAAAGTGGAAGGTAAAAAAAATATTTTAAACGACCTTCTACCATCCACTCTCCACATTCCCGATTTGGGAGGTTTTTATGGTGAGGAGGAGGGTGATATTGGAGCAGGACAAAAACCTTGATTGGTTGAAGATCTTCACAGGGAATTCGAATATCGATCTGGTGGAGGAGATTGCCAGGGATCTGGGAACGGCCATGGGAAAATCCCTGGTGAAGAATTTCAGCGACGGGGAGATCAATGTCGAGATTGATGAGAGTGTCCGCGGGATGGATGTCTTTGTCGTCCAGTCGATCTGCCACCCCGTGAACAATAACCTGATGGAGCTTCTCATCCTGATCGATGCGTTAAAAAGGGCCTCCGCCGAAAGGATCACGGCGGTGTTGCCCTACTATGGATATGCGAGACAGGACCGGAAGGTCTCGCCCCGGGCGCCCATCTCCGCCAAATTGATTGCGGACCTGATCACCACGGCAGGCGCCTCCCGGATCCTGACCGTTGACCTTCATGCCGGTCAGATCCAGGGATTTTTTAATATCCCCGTGGATCACCTCTTTGCCGCCCCTGTGCTTCTGGAATATTTAAAGAAATTGAAGAACGATCTTGTGATTGTCTCTCCGGATGCAGGAGGCGTGGAAAGGGCCCGGGCCTACGCCAAGCGGTTGAATACCTCTCTGGCCATCATTGACAAACGGAGGGAGGGCCCGAATGTCTCGCAGGTGATGAATATCATCGGAGATGTCGAAGGTATGGTCGCTATTATAGTGGATGATCTGGTGGATACAGGCGGGACACTTGCCCGTGCAGCCTATGCCCTGATGGAAAAGGGAGCGAAAACTGTCTATGCCTGTTGCACCCATCCCGTGCTTTCGGGAAAGGCGGTGGAGATCATTTCAGGGTCTCCCATCGAGGAGATGATTGTGACGAATACCGTTCCGTTGCAGGAAGAGGCAAGGGCCTGCCGGAAGATCAAGGTCCTTTCGGTATCGAGCCTCCTCGCAGATGCCATTCGAAGGATCTACGAAGATGAATCGGTAAGTTGTCTTTTCATTTAAAAGACATTACATACAAATACTGTGTCGGTGAATCGCGTTGGTGAATTGTGGTAGATATTTTACCATCACCCATTGCCATCACGAATCACCCTCACGCATCATGAAAGGGAGTGAACTTATGGAAAGACCTGTTTTAAAAGCGGAAATGAGAGAGGGAACGGGAAAAGGAATGGCGAGGAAACTGAGGGCCAGAGGGTTTATCCCTGCCATCTTCTATGGAGCCCATACCCAGACAATTCCTCTTGTCATCGATCCCAAGGAATTATCACTAACTCTTCAGACCGAGGCAGGAGGGAATGTGCTGATCGACCTTGAAATCAGAAAGGGTGACCAATCCGAGCGAAAGGTCGTGATGGTCAAGGAACTCCAGTACGACCATCTTCAGAGGAAAGCCCTGCACACCGACTTTTATGAGGTGGCCATGGATATGATGGTCAACGTGGAAATTCCCATCCATCTTGTCGGAAAACCGGAGGGGACGAAGATGGGAGGCATCCTTGATCAGGTCCGGAGAGTCATCGAGATTCAATGCCTTCCTGGAGATATCCCGAAGAGCATCGATCTTGATGTCAGCTCTTTAAAAATCGGCGATTCCGTCCATGTCAAAGACATTCAGTTGGAGAAGGCAAAGATCTTAACGGAGGCCAACTTCACCATTGCCACTGTGGTTCCACCCATAGCGGAAGAGAAGAAGGTGGAGGAGGTGGTCACAGAAGCGGTTGAAGGAGCGGAGGTAAAAGAGAAAGAGGAGAAAGAGGAGAAAGAGGAGAAAGAGTAATCGATTGTGAAACTCATTGTGGGATTGGGAAACCCGGGTGCCCTGTATGAGGGGAACCGGCATAACATCGGATTTTTAGTGGCGGATCGGCTTGCGGCCGCACATCATATTCTGATCTCCAAAAAACGCTTCAAAACAATCCTCGGAAAAGGATTGATCGACTCCCAAGAAGTCGTCCTCATCAAACCGATGACTTTTATGAACCGGAGTGGAGAGGCGGTCAAAAAGGCGCTCCTTTTTTTTCGCTCCGGCGTGGAAGATTTGATTGTCATTCATGACGATCTAGACCTTTCGCTTGGGAGGATTCGCTTCAAAGTGAGGGGAGGAGATGGAGGACATCTCGGCATTCGCTCCATCATCGAGTCGATAGGGGCCAATACCTTTTTGAGGTTGAAGGTCGGCATCGGAAGGCCTCCGAAGGGGATGGATCCAGCGGAATATGTTCTGACCGCTTTCAATGTCCTTGAACAACCCTGTTTAGAAAGGGTGCTCGATCAGGCAGCAGAGGCTTTCAAGGTGATGTTTGTGGAGGGGTTGCAAACGGCGATGAACCGATTTCAGAAAAAAATCAGAGCAGAGGAGGGTTAATTATGGTCTGGATTGGAGTTGCTGGGCTGACAGGTATTATTGCTTTGGTCTTTGTCGTCTTCACCGCGAAGAAGGTGATGAGGCAGGACCCCGGAACCCCTCAGATGGTTGCGATTTCCGATGCAGTCCATGAAGGGGCGATGGCTTTCTTAAAAAGGGAGTATAGAGCCATTAGCATTTTTGCCATCATTGTGGCCATCTTGCTGGCGATAGGTTTGAAGGGGCAGGGGTGGCATTTTTCCATTTTTACCGCTCTTTCCTATCTGGTGGGAGCGGCCTGCTCCCTGTTGGCCGGTTATGTAGGATTGAGCATTTCCACAAGGGCCAACACTCGAACGGCTCAGGCAGCCACTCGGGGGTTTAATCAAGCCTTGTCCGTCGCCTTTCCGGGCGGCGCGGTAATGGGGCTTACCGTTGTGGGATTAGGCCTTTTGGCCTTTTCCGCTGTATTTCTGATTTTAGGGAACTTCGCTCCCGGAGGATTGGCAGAAAAGATGACAGAAGCGGCAGGCATCATCGCCGGTTTCAGTATGGGGGCCAGTTCTGTCGCCCTCTTTGCAAGAGTTGGAGGCGGCATCTATACCAAAGCGGCGGATGTGGGAGCTGATCTTGTCGGAAAAGTTGAGGCGGGCATCCCGGAGGATGATCCACGAAATCCAGCGACGATTGCCGATAATGTGGGAGACAATGTAGGCGATGTGGCTGGCATGGGCGCGGACCTCTACGAGTCCTATATCGGTTCACTCCTCTCCGGGGTGATCATTGCTGTGAGCACCCTCTCCACGCCGGAACTGAAAATCAAGGGAGTCATTCTCTCCTTTCTTCTCTATGCCGTCGGGATCATTTCCTCCATTCTGGGTGTTTTCTTTGTGAGAACGGGCGAGAAGGCCGATCCCGGGAAGGCTCTTAACAACGGCACCATTTCGAGTGCGGTCTTCTATAGCGTGAGTTCTTTCTTCCTGGTGTTAGTGATGTTTGGATGGGATCTCTCCTATTTCTTTGCAAGCTTTTCAGGAATTGTATCAGGGATGGTGATCGGCTTTACTGCTTATTATTATACCTCCGGGAAATCGGTCCAGAATCTGGCAAAGGCGAGCACCACAGGCTCCGCCACCACAATCATCCATGGGTTTGCCCTGAGCTGTCAGAGCACGGTTATCCCCCTGGTAGTCATCGGAATTTCCATCCTGATTTCCTTTAAACTGGGTGGTTTTTTCGGCATCGCCCTTGCCGCCATCGGTATGTTAGCGACAACAGGCATGGTCGTCGCGGTTGACGCCTATGGACCTATTGCGGATAATTCCGGAGGCATTGCAGAGATGGCGCATATGGGGAAGGAGATTCGAAAGATCACCGATTCTCTGGATGCGGCTGGAAATACGACTGCCGCCATTGCCAAGGGATTTGCGATCGGATCTGCCGCGCTGACCGCCCTTGCCCTTTTCCTCTCCTATACGCAGGTGATGGGCCTTTCTGCGATTGACATCATGAGTGCGGCTGGAGGTTATAAGATTGTGGCAGGCGTCTTCATCGGCGCCATCATTCCTTACTACTTTGCCGGAGCAACGATGATGGCCGTGGGAAGGGCTGCTTTCAGTGTGGTGGAAGAGGTGAGAAGGCAGTTTAGGGAAATCAAAGGATTGATGGAGGGTACGGCACGGGCTGATTATGCACGATGCGTTGACATCACCACGGCCGGTGCGCTGAAGGAGATGGTTGCCCCTGGGGTGGCCGCAGTGACCATTCCCATTGTGTTAGGGAGCCTTTTAGGTCCGGAGGCGTTGGCCGGAATGCTTTTAGGATCGCTGGCTACGGGTGTTCCCCTTGCCATTCAGATGGCCAATGCAGGAGGGGCCTGGGACAATGCGAAGAAATGGATTGAGGAGGGAAACTTAGGGGGGAAAGGTTCAGATACTCACAAGGCTGCTGTCGTGGGAGATACCGTAGGGGATCCTTTCAAAGATACCTCTGCCCCTTCAATGAATATCCTTTTAAAATTGATGACCGTGGTCTCATTGGTCTTTGGTCCATTGATCCTTGCCATTCACAAATGGCTCATCTCACTCTTCTAATAGGAATATTGGAATGATGGAATAATGGAATAGTGGGTTTAAAGAAGTGGAAATATTTTTCATCTTTTATACCCATCCTTCCATTATTCCATCTTTCCATGATTCCAATTTGTCTTCTACTCTCCTTTTTCGATCTCCATGAAAATCTTTCCGTGATGGAAGATCCGGACGCCACCTGTCTCTTCGGAGACGACAATGGCCAGTGCATCGGTCAGTCGGGTAATTCCAGCGGCGGCCCGGTGACGGCTTCCAAGGCCCAGTGGAATTTCGATATTCTCCCCTGAGGCATCAAGATGGCGGCCTGCTGCAAGGATCACCCCATCTTCCCGAAAGATGAAGGCCCCATCAATGGAGGAGAATTCCTTTACGGTTTCTTTCAGGCGATGATCGAGGATATTTCTTTCCTCCTCCGGATACCCCTGAAAGGGATTGATCACCATGGGATGAGAAAATTTAAGCACCTCTTCATGCCTGCCAAGGACAAAGATAGTTCCAACGGGCTTCCTTCCCTCCTTCCCCTCGATGGAAATCGCCAGTGCGAGGCTCAGGACGGTCTCGAAGACTTCCGGCCTAACGATCTCCGAGATCACCGGAAGATCGGAGGAGGATAGGACCTCGAACTCCTTTCCGAACTCGAGGATGAGGAGATTATCGAGAGCCTTGGATTGTGGCATGCCGGAAAGGCAGATCCATTTGTCACCTTTTTGAACGAGGCTTTTTGAGAGGGCCTGGATGATGGCCATTTTGATCTGGTTGACCCTGCCCAGGGGGAGGTCAGGGATTCGAAGCACCTTATCGAAAATGGAGAGGGCTTCCTGAAAAGAGGCCTCATCTTTGATGGCGAGAATGAGATCAACCTGTTTCTCCTGTCCGATCTTGGCCAGGGCCTCATAATCATCGATCAGATCAGCATAGAGAAGCACACCCTTTGATTTCGTCTTCTTGACTGTTGTACAGGCCATCTCAACCATCAGTCGGTTCTGTTGTTTCACGATTGCCTCCCGAAGCCCTGACTTCGCAAGCCTATTTATCATGCAGGGCTTTATTTTCTTGCCTTTTTATTATACAAATATTATGTGGAAAATAAAAGTCTAATGTTCAACGGTGAGGGTAACGAAGCCGGTTTCGTAAAAGGGTTACATCAATCGTCTTAACATTTTACCCTTTAACGCTAAACGATACGGGCTTCGTAACCTTAACCTTTTCACAATAAATAATTTTGGGGTATAGGATGGGATTTCGTTGTGGCATCGTCGGACTTCCCAATACGGGGAAATCAACAATCTTCAACAGCCTGACTGCGGCAGGGGCGGAAGTAGCGAGTTACCGCTTCTGCACCATCCAGCCCAATCTGGGCATTGTCCCTGTTCCGGACAAGAGGCTGGAGGAACTTGCCAGACGGATCCATCCCCAAAAAGTGACCCCTACCACACTTGAATTCTTCGACATTGCCGGATTGGTCAAGGGGGCGAGCAAAGGAGAGGGATTGGGGAATCAGTTTCTGGACCATATCCGGAATGTGGATGCCATTGCCCACACCGTTCGATGCTTTGAAAACAAGAATGTGGCCCACGACTTCGGTTCGCTCGATCCGGTGAGAGACATTGAGGTGGTCAATACGGAACTGATCCTGGCGGATCTTCAGACCCTGGAGAAAAAGATGGCCAAGGTGGAGAAACTCCACCGTGTCGGCGCTAAAGAATCCGTTTTGGAGTTAGAGGTGTACCATGAGATTCAGGCTGTGCTGAACAGGGGTCAGATCGCAGGGATCCTCCATTTTACAGGAGAGAAGAAGACGGTTTTTGCGGACCTCCATCTTTTAACTTCAAAACCTGTTTTCTATGTGGCCAATGTGGATCAGGGGGAGTTGAGAGGGGAAGGGGCCTGTTTAAAGGCGATGTTGGACTGGGCACAGAGAGAGGAATTGAGGGTGGTGGTCATCTGTGGCGACCTGGAAGCCGAGATCTCGGAATTGAAAGAGGAGGAGAGGGAGGAGTTTAGAAGGGAGCTGGGTCTGGAGGGGTCAAGCTTAGAGAGGTTGGTGCGGGTGGGCTACGAGGTCCTCGACCTTATCACATTTTATACCACGGTCAGCTCCGAACTGAGGGCCTGGACCGTTACCAGAGGAACTCCCGCTCCGAGAGCCGCAGGGAAGATTCACAGCGATATGGAGCGGGGATTTATCCGTGCAGAGGCGGTCTTATTCGATGATTTCATCGCCTGTGGCTCCGAACATCTGGCAAAAGAAAAAGGACTTCTCCGATCGGAAGGGAAAGAATATCTCGTCCGAGACGGTGATATCATCCACTTCCGTTTTCATGTATAAGGGCGACCAATAACCAATCACCAAGTACCAATAACCAGATAATGACCAAACACTCAATGACCAATATTCGAAAAAACCAAAAATCTTTTGGTGATTGAGGTTTGGTGATTGGATATTATTTGGTTATTGGAATTTGGTTATTGGTGTTTTATAGTTCTAGTTAGGATTAACTCCGTATTCTGGGAAAGCTGAGGAATATGAAAATATTTCGATACCTCTTCCATATGATTTCTGTCCTTTGGTCTCTCATCAGGGATATCATTTTTAGGAGCCTCTCCCGGGAGGAAAATCGTCTCCATTATCTTTTTGGAAAAGCCAATGCCTATGACCAGGCCGATCTGTCAGATCGATCCATTCGGATCTATGAGGAGATATTGAAGAAAGATCCCGATTCCATTCCTGTTTTCATGAATCTCGGGGGAATCTGCTTTCGAAGGGGGATCTTTGAAAAGGCCATTCCTTATTATGAGAAGGTGGTCCACCTTAACCCGAAACATTACCAGGGACACTACTGGTTAGCGGTCTGCTACTGGGAATTAGAACGATATTATGCGGCCATCAATACACTTGAGGAAGTCATCGAATTCCTTCCTACCTTTAAAGATGCCCTGAACCTGATGGGCGATTGCTATGAGAGAGTGGGGGAGGGGGCGAAGGCGGAACATTACTATCTGAAGGCGATCAGTGCGGACCCGGATGGGAGAGTCATCCAAGCAGGGATTCTCAATCGCTCGATTCAGGAGAAGAAGAGGGAAGAAAGGGTTAGACATTGAAAGGCGGGAAGAATGCAATGAAACAAGGGAGCGAGAGGGTTCTTTTCAAACAAGAAAGATAGGGGGACCGTCCTTAATTCGATTCCTTCTTTGCTTTTTTCTTCGCCGAGAGAAATTTTTCATCATCCATGATCCGGGGGGATATCCCCTGAAATCCTCCCAGGTTCGGGTCAGGGGGCAGAAGAATCCAGGCGATCCCGAGATCTTTATCCACCCTCACCACCTTATCACCGGGCTGGAGCTTTTTCATAAGTTCCGAATGAAACGAATGATGACTAATTCAACGAATAGACGAATCATTACCAGTCGTTTAATGTGTTATCATTAGCACTAATGATTATAAGATTTCAAGAGGTAAGTCATGGGGGAGTGAAGCAACCTGAAAATGAACTCAAAGGACAGATTTCAGAAAATTCGACGTGTTCTTATTTATATCCTCCTGCTGAATTGGGGGGTGTCGGCGGCCAAGCTCATTTATAGCGGGGTGATCCGCTCTGTTAGTATGAAAGCCGATGGATTCCATTCTTTCTCCGATGGGGCCTCCAACATCATTGGGCTCATAGGCATCTGGGTGGCCTCTCGCCCCATAGACCAAAATCATCCATACGGCCACAAAAAATATGAAACCCTCACCTCAGTGGCCATCTCTGCCCTTCTCTTTTTTGTCTGTTTCAATGTGATCAGGGAAGGGATCGCTCGTTTCATTGATCCTGTGATACCGGAGGTCAACCTCAACGCTTTTCTGGTGATGATCGTGACCATGGCCGTCAATATTTTTGTCATGGTCTATGAGAATAAAAAAGGAAAGGAGTTAAAGAGTGATGTCCTCATCTCGGATGCACTCCACACTCGTTCAGATATCCTGACCTCCGCCTCTGTCATCATCACCCTCATGGCCATAAAATTGGGGATTCCCGTGGTCGATCCCATTGCCTCACTGCTCATCGCTATCTTCATCGGATATGCGGCCGTTCAAATCCTGAGGGAGAGCGCCCGGGTGCTCAGCGATGGGGCAGCGATTCCCATCCGGGAGATCGAGAGAGTCGTCCTCGCCATTAAAGGAGTGAAAGAGTGTCATCGAATCCGAAGCAGGGGGCGTGAGGATGATATCCATATCGATCTCCATATCCTGGTTGACCAAAAGATGGATGTCCACCGGGCCCATCACCTCTCTTACGCCATCGAGAATAAAATTAAGAGGGATTTCCCGGGGGTAACCGATGTGGTGGTCCACATGGAGCCGATGGAGACGGAAAGGAACAAAAGGCCGATTTAGTCTTTAAATGTTATTCAATCATTGACAGATTCGAAGCCCATCAGCTTTTTGATTAAAAGACCATCTTTTTTCTTATCAGTAAGATTCCGAAAATCTTAAAGAAAAACCTTAAAATATTTCTTGACAAATCATTGGCCCCATGTGTAAAAAAGATCAATAATGGATTAAGCGGAGTAAAAATAAATTGTTGTTTGAGAGCGCCTTTTCGGAGGAGGGGAATTGAATGGAAACCTGGCAGTCGAGGAGAGATGAAGGGGCCAGGTTTTTCTTTTTGGCGAGTTGATATTTTACCCCGTTAGAAATAATGCACCGCTGCTCCCTCCAGGCCAGAGGCCCTCTAGGCCGGCGACTGCAGCGAGGTTAGATTTTAAAATAATTCCGGTGGGATTTAATGCCCCGCTGGAATTTCTAACGGGGTTCATTCAGGGAGGCGAAGATGGGCGGGAGGCAGATCATAATTTTTATCTTTTTAGTGGGAATTCTCATGTTCGGAAAGGCGGAATATCTTTCAGCTCAAAGCCTTCTCGATATCGGAATAAAGGAGTATAAAACCGAAAACTATGAGGAAGCCCTCGAGATCTTAACCAAAGCAAAATCTCAACAGCCCGATTCCTCTCTGATCGCTTTCTATCTGGGACTGACTTATAAGCAGATGGGACATTACAGGGAGGCCGCTGACCAATTTAAAGAGGCGCTTCGTCTCTCTCCTCCGGCAAAGGATGGCTATCCCGAACTCATCGAAACCCTCTATTATCTCAATGAGATTAAAGAAGCGAAGGATTGGATGGATCGAGCTGAGAAAGAGAGAGTGGCACCCGGACGTCTTTCCTTCTTAAAAGGGCTTATTCTCCTGAAAGAGAAAAATGAGAAGGCTGCTCTGAAAGCGTTTAAGAAGGCGAAGGAGCTGGATCCCTCCCTGTCTCAGGCATCCGATATCCAGATGGCAAGGATTTATGCAAGGCAGAAGAGGTTTTCAGAAGCCAAAGAGAGTTTGAAGGCAGTCATCTCTGTGGACCCGACCTCGGAAACTGCTTCTTTCGCCAAGGAGTATGAGGATGCCCTTGCCCGGAGTGTTAAAAAGTATAAGCCCTGGAGTGTTATCGCCGGAGTCGCCTATCAGTACGATGACAATTCGCTTCTGAAGCCATCCAAACGCATCCCCGATGTGGACATATCGGGAGAGAAGGATTCGAGCATCGTGACCACATTGAGGTTCATCTATACCCCTCTCCTGAAGCATCCCTGGGTCTTTACCGGGCAGTACACTTCCTATACGAACACCTACTTTGATAATCACAGAGTCAATCTCATCAACCAGTCCATCTCTCTCACCCCGGGTTACAATTTTAATCGGGGCGTGATCACGCTTCCGACCTCTTTCAGTTACCTATGGCTCCGTGAGAAAGAGTATATGCATCTCACCCAGACCAGGCCGACTTTGCATCTCATGCTCTCGACCGATCATATCGTTCAGTTTTCAACAGGGTATGCCCGGAGGGAGATGCTGAGGTCTCCTCCCAATCATGACCGGAACGAAGAGCGGGATGGAAACATATGGAGCCTATCTCCGGGATACCTTCGTCCCTTCAAGGGAGGAAAGGGGCTCTTCTACTTCCATTACGAATTCTCGGATGATAACACCGAGGGGAAAAACTGGGAGAATATCGGAAACCGTTTCACGCTTGGCCTCATCTTTCCCATTGTCGAGAAGGTGAGCCTGTCAGTATCCGGAGACATTTTATTACAGGATTATCGTCATACCCATACTTTCTATGGAATGGAACGAAGCGACAGAATCTATTACGGTTCCACCGGTATTCGGTGGGAAATTCTGAAGGGATTGAAGCTCAACCTTCAGTATGCCCATACGAGAGCCGATTCGAACATCGATGTGTATGAATACAGAAGAAATGTGGTTCAATTAGGGGTGGAATATACCTTTTAAGGAGAGCGATCATGTTCATAGGACAGAGATATAAGAAGATGATGATCCTTTTCGGTTTTTCCCTCTTTCTGATTTCCGTGGTGGTTCTCTATGGTTTCCAGATCAAAGCCGCCGAGCCAGTCGGAAAATTTACCCTCGTCGAGGGGATGGTTGATGTCCTGAGGGGAGGAGCCATGCCCGCCCTATCGGTCAAGGTGGGTGATCCCGTATTCGTGAAAGATGTCGTCAGGACGAAGAGCGGTGCAAAGGCCGAAATCCTTTTTGTGGATGGAAATCAGATCAAAATCAGCCAACGAAGCAGAATCGATATCAGTGAATATTCACCCGACGAGACCAAAAGCATGGGAATCATCAAATTGCCAAGAGGGAAGGTGGAGGCTTATGTGCCCGAGAAGGTGGTTAAGCGAATTACTGTTTCTCCAAAGGCCAACCGGTTTGAAATCCAGACGCCGGTGGCAGTGGCAGGAGTTCGGGGGACGGGATACTCTGTCTATCAGAGTGGCAATTCAGCTACGATCTATGTAACAGAGGGGGTGGTTTATGTTTTTAACCCCAAATTTCCCGATCAGGTGATCGAGGTCCACACAGGAGAAATTGTGACGATCTATGCGGATCAACCGGCAACTGCATCGAAGCCGAGAAAAGCGACCGAAGAAGAGAAGAAGATGTTCGAAAGATTGGTGTTGATGGAAGAACCATCGGGTGTGCTCGATTTTATTATTATGACCACGCCATC